>JAEEGJ010009793.1_pt1 | contig 25357 bp, 24 predicted proteins | sample 8958761 | NCBI WGS metagenome assembly JAEEGJ01 (sample SAMN16246546, study PRJNA631951) | gut metagenome | biome: gut microbiome; feature: rumen; material: RS-attached | host: Bos | place: Iran: Karaj | collected 2018-10 | reverse complement strand
TTCTACAATGCTCCAGCTGGACTTTTGTTGTACTGGCTTACAAGTAACGTATGGCAGGTTGGTCAGCAGATGATTATCAACAAAAAGATGGCAAAGGAAAAAGAAGCTAAGGCTGTAAAAACTACTGTAAAGCCTAACAAAACTTTACCACCAAAAGGAAAGAAAAGATAACTTTAAGAAAAGGAAGGATTAGAATGCTAAAGCATTCTAATCCTGCTATTTTGCAATTCTAGGAAACGCTGCGCTACTGCTCGCGTTTCTTTAAACACAGGAGATAAAAAACATGACTTACGAATATGAAGGAAAAACTGAAAAAGAAGCTATTGAACTTGCTGCTGCAGACCTTGGATTGGAACGCGACCAATTTGATGTAGAAATCCTTGAGACTCAGAAAAACTCTCTTTTCAAAAAAGGCTACGTAAAAATTAAGGTTCATACTTTAGATGATGAAAAACACACTGCTCACTCTTCTTACAACGAGCCGGAAGAACATCATTCACGCATTTTTGCAGACCCACTTCCACAGGGCGAGTTTGAAGAAAAACTTATTGAGTTCATCACAGAAGTAATTACAAGAATGGGTTACGACGTAAAAGTTTCTGTTACATACCGTGAAGAGAAAAAGATTGGAATTAAGCTTGAATCATCACACTCATCAATCCTTATTGGACGCAAGGGAAAGAATCTTGATGCTCTCCAGCTTCTGGCAAATATTTATGCTGGCCGTCTTGGACACGAAGAAGTTCGCGTAATTCTTGATACAGAAAACTACAGAATCCGCCGCGAAGAAACTCTTGTTCGCCTTGCTTATACAACAGCCGATAGAGTTCGTTCAAGCCGCAACTCAATCCTCCTTGAGCCAATGAATCCTTTTGAACGCCGTCTTATTCACACAACTCTTAATGATATTCCTGATGTTGAAACTAAGAGCGAAGGCGAAGGTTTATATAAGCAGGTAAGAGTTATTTACAAGGGAATAAGATAAACCAACGAAGGAAAGTTTTTATGAAGAAGCTTGTTTTAATTTGTGCATGTGCTGTTTTAATGGGTGCTGTTTTTGCGCAGTCAAACGTAAAGACACGCATACACGATGATGGAACGAATGAACTTAAGCTCAGGCCTCAAACTCAGTATGATGGAATCATTGACGGTTTGCGGGTAATTAAGGCCGAAAAAAACTTTCCGTTTATTTACGAAAGCCTTTATCATATCAGTAAGGAAGAACTAACAAAATCTGGAAGCGGAGCTTCTGCCACAATTGACATAAACGATGTTTCCAGAGTTTTACGTTCTGTTTCCAACATGCAGGGAATGAATTATTATTCCAGCACAAAAAACAAAACACTTGTTCTTTACGAAAAAGCTTATATGATAGATGGCGAAAACAGCAAGAAAAAAATCAGTGACCAGAATACAGGAAATGCCGATGGTCAGACAAGCTGGTGCTATCAGAAAGATAACAGCTTTGGCGATATTTTTTACAGGCTGAACTACTATCAGAAAGACAATACAATGCTCGCTGTTTTTACAACCACAAGCTGGATTGGAATTGGTCCTATAAAAGCAATTGCTCCGGAAAATCTTAAAATCTTTATTTATGTAGAAGATGTTGGGGACGAAATCCTTTTGTATCTCTGCACAGATTTGGACAGTGCAAAGTTTCCAGGCATAAGGGGACAGATTACCGAATCAATGACATCTCGAATGGATGCCGTTTATAAGTGGTTTATGAAGCAGTTTTAATTGCCGGGGTTCGCTCGACAAAAGGGGATAATGATGAAAAAAACAAGACTTGGGATTTTACTTGTAATTTCAATGCTTTTTAGTTTTGCGTGCTGCAGTACTAAAAAAGCTGATGCAAAAAAATCTGATGAAAAAACAGGAAACACAACAGCAGTGTTATCTGACGCTAACAAGACAGAAACCGGTTCTGCAGGCAATGATAATGCGGCTGTAAAAAATACAAACACAGGGGACAATAAAATGGATATTGAAGCTTTGAAAGGAAAAGACGGACTCTTTGCTGTTCTTACAACAGAAAAAGGTCAGATTGTTTTGAACTTGTTTTACAAAGAAACACCAATGACAGTTGCAAACTTTGTTGGTTTGGCAGAAGGAACTCTTGATGCTGCAAACGGAAAACCTTTTTATGATGGTTTGAAGTTCCACCGCGTAATTGCCAACTTTATGATTCAGGGTGGTGACCCACGTGGTAACGGTACAGGCGGTCCTGGTTATAAGTTCCCTGATGAGTTTGTTGATGGATTTATTTTTGACAAGCCTGGTAAGTTAGCAATGGCTAACAGTGGCGCAAATACAAATGGCAGTCAGTTCTTTATCACTCATGTTCCTACAGACTGGCTCAATTACAAGCACACAATTTTTGGTGAAGTTGTTGATGCCGCAAGCCAGAAGGTTGTAGATGCAGTTGCTCAGGGCGACACCATTCAGTCTATAAAAATTATCCGCCAGGGTGCAGATGCTGAAAAGTTTACTGTTACTCAGAAGAGCTTTGACAAATTGAAAAATGAAGCAGCAGAAAAAGCCGCTAAGTTCCTTGAAGAAAAAAAGCAGAACGCTATAAAGGAAGTTATCAAAGGCTGTAAGAAAGATTCAAACGGTATTTACTACGAGATTCTTGAGCAGGGGACTGGTGCTGCATGTGGAAAGGGAAAACACGTAACAGTTGAGTACAAGGGCTATCTTACATCCGGTCAGATTTTTGATGCTTCACAGGGCTTCCATCCACAGGGACACGAACCGCTTGATTTTGATACAAATGGTGGACAGATGATTCCTGGCTTTGATTTGATGGTTCAGGAAATGAAGCTTAATGAAACCCGCAAGATGGTTATTCCGCCGGAGCTTGCTTATGGTTCACGCGGTATTCCACAGGCTGGAATCGAAGGCGATGCTTATATCTGCTTTGATGTTAAGTTGATAAAGATTGAATAGTAGATTCCCATGTCGAGCATGGGAATGACAGAATGAAGCGGTGGTTACACTTTTTGGTGGCCACCGCTTTTTTTATGTCTGTCGGATTGCATGTCATTGTCGGACTTGATCCGACAATCTCTATCGTGTAGAAATTATCGGAGAAACATCAAAGAGGCTCTTTGTTGCTTCATAAATCTTTCTGGCAATATGAGGATTATTCATTGTGTAAAGGTGAATGCCCTGAACGCCGTGAGTTACTAAATCTACAATCTGATCAATGGCATAAGCTATTCCTGCATCGCGGATTGCTTCAGGGAAATCTTCGTAACGGGCCATCATATCTGTAAACTTTTTCGGCAGCTTTGCGTTAGTCAGGCTTACCATTCTTTCAATAGATTTCTTGTTTGTGACAGGCATGATTCCCGCTTCAATCGGAACGTTTATTCCTTTTATTTTGCAGCGTTCAAGGAAACGGTAAAACTGGTCGTTATCAAAAAAGAGCTGACTCAAAAGATGAGTTGCTCCTGCATCAACCTTTTTCTTCAAAAAATCAATATCATCATAAACCGAAGTTGATTCCGGATGAAGTTCCGGGTAACAGGCACCCAGGATGTTGAAGTGAGACTTGGAGCTTGAATAAGCATTTGAATCTATAGGGTTTTGATTTGTAGTTTGAGTGTTACGAGCAGCTTGTTCATCATCAAAATCCTTAATAAAGCGAATTAATTCATCAGCATGTTTAAAATCACCGCACGGAACTTTTCCTTCAACTTTATCACCGCGAAGAGCAAGAATGTTTTCAATGCCCGCCTGTCTGAACTGTTCAAGAACAAACTTTGCATCAGCCCGAGTCATATTCAAACACGGCATGTGAATAACCGGTTCAACATGGCAAACATCTTTAATGCGCTTTGCAATTGCAATTGAGTTATCACAGTTCTCGCTGCCACCTGCACCAAAGGTTACGGAGATAAAATCCGGATGCAAATCCTTAAGCTCGTCGAGGGTAGAAAAAACGGAATCAATTGGCATAGTCTTTTTTGGCGGGAAGACTTCGAAAGAAAAAATTGTTTTTTTGGAAAGTTCGGCTTCGTTAATCATTTTTTTATTTTAGCGGATTTTGTGGGAGAGTGCAAATTGTATTTTTTGTTTGGATTTTTTAATTTATATTTTTTGATTCCTATACTTTTTTATGGTATACTTCTTTTATGCCACGAAACACAGGACACGCAGATCTTCCTCTTCACACCGGTACAGTACCGCGTTGGCTTGCTGACCGAATGATGGTGTTGGGCACGCTTATTACGGAATCGCTGGTAGAAAACTTTGGGCCGGATGAAGTGCTTGTTCGGCTCAGTGATCCGCTTTGGTTTCAGAGCTTTGGTGCAGTAATGGGAATGGACTGGCATAGCAGCGGAATTACAACAAGTGTTCTGTATGCTTTGAAGCGGGGGCTTAATCCACGGGCAAAAGAGCTTGGCATTTATGTTTGCGGAGGCCGTGGAAAATATTCGCGCATGACTCCCGATGAACTTTTAGAAATTGCCAGTCGTGAAGGGCTCAATGGTGATGAGTTTGTTAGGAATAGCAAACTTGTTGCAAAGGTAGATAACAATGCAGTGCAGGATGGTTTCCAGCTTTACCAGCATAACTTCATTCTTACCCGCAACGGAAACTGGACTGTCGTACAGCAGGGTATGAATCCTGCGCAGAAAAAAGCGCGTCGTTATCACTGGTGTTCAACTAACATTCGTTCGTTTGTGGATGAGCCGCACACCGGAGTTGTTGGCGAAAATCGTGGTCCAATTTTAAATCTCACCGACACTAAGGCCGCTCCTGCCCGCAACAGCATTCTTGAAATGTCCCACGAAAATCCCGACCGTATGATTCAGGAAATCGCTCAAATTGGAAAACCCGCCAGCGAAATAATTTTACTGCAAGACGGGAAAGTAGGAGGGGAAAGCCTTCCCCTCGGCTGCACTTCGTCGCAGCCTACCCCTTCCAGCGGGGGTAACCAGAAATCAGTTAGCAACCCCCGCAACGCCCCCGAATTAAAATCTGAGCAAGGTCTGTTATTTCCCGAACTTGAACAAACGATACAATCAATTTCAAATGCTACCAGTGACAGCAGTTTCGCCCTCGAAACTGCAAAAGGAGCCAGAACAGGTTCAACGCTGAGGAGAGATTATCAGGCACCATTCCATCATGAAGTCCTCGAACAAGACGTCGACCTCAAACGACTGGGTGGTGTGTTAGCCACGGCTTACGAAAGTCAGCCCCAGGATTTTGAATCTCTCCTGCTCACACCAGGACTAGGTCCACGCACCCTACAATCACTTGCACTTGTCAGCGAAGTAATCTATGGAACACCATCACGCTTCACAGATCCAGCACGCTTTAGTTTTGCACACGGTGGTAAAGACGGTCACCCTTTTCCAGTCCCGCTAAAAATCTATGATGAATCTATACGCATCCTTCGCGAAAGTATAGAAAAATCAAAGCTCGGCTACAACGATAAATCAGATTGTATTCGCCGTCTTCACAATACAGCTCTTGCCATCGAACAAAACTGCGTACCCCAAGCCGACTTTGATGCCGCAATTAGCTACGAGTGGGAACACTCAAAGGAGTTCGGAGGTAAAACTGTTAGCAAAATCGAAGGCTAAAAGTTCAGGGATAAAATAATTGTCGAAGGTTAAAAGTTCAGTGGGAAACAATTTGTTAAGGTTAAAAAAGTTCATAGGTAAAACAGTTAGCAAAGGCTAACGCTACAGAAATGTCATTGTCGTGCTTGACACGACAATCTTAAAATAAATAACATTAAAAACTGAGGTGACTTATGAAACGACTAATCGTAAAAGCAGCAATTTCAATTCTGGTGGCACTTTTTGTTTCTCCACTTTTTGCACAGTTTTCCACCCTTGATAATTACGTAACGCGAACCTGGACCAGTCTGGACGGACTTCCCGGCAATTCAGTTTCGGATGTTCTGCAATCAGATGATGGCTTTATGTATTTTGGAAGCTACGAAGCTCTTGTACGATTTGACGGCTACGAGTTTGAAAGCATAAATAAATATACAAACAAAAAATATTCCTTCATTTCTGCGCGCTCAATTTTCCAGGATTCGCAGGGAAACATCTGGGTTGGCTCCAACGATGAAGGTGTTCAAAAAATCGGTAAGAACTCCACACAGGCTTATTCAATAGCAAACGGACTTCCTAACAATTCAATCCGTGCTTTTGCAGAAGATAAAGCTCACAATATCTGGATTGGAACAGCGAGCGGAATTATTTATCTTACGCCGGATGACAAAATCATAACTCCAAAAATCAAAGACACACTGGATTCAGACTTTGTTCTTGTTTCCCAGCTTTACAAAGATACTGCAGATAAAATCTGGATGTTAACTTCGGCTAACAAAGGACTTTATTATTTTTCGGATGGAGCCTTTCAGCGTTTTACCCAACTCGATGATTTTGGAGATTTTACTGTTTCCTGCATTTCACAGGATCCTAACGGCGACTTCTGGATTGGCCTTAGCGAAAAAGGAATCATAAAGTTTTCAAACGGAAAAATCACACGCATAGAATCAGGAACCTTCCTTGACAATACACCAACCTACGATATTTATTTTGATAAATACGGCACAATCTGGTTTGGTACACAAAAAGGAATTGTAATCTGCAGCAACGGTACCTACACAACTTATGGCGGTTCAAAATCAATTATGAACAGTACAATCAATAAACTGTTCGAAGACCGCGAAGGTAATGTATGGGTAACAACAGACTCAGAAGGTGTTGGAAAAATCAGTCCCGGTAAGTTCCGAATGACTCTTTTAAACACCGGTGTTAATGCAATCTGCGAAGACAAGCAGGGTAATGTCTGGGTTGGTACTGATGAAGGTTTACAGTGCTATAAGGATGGAGAAACTCTTGTAGAAAACGAAGCAACTCAATTTTGTTCCAACACACGAATCCGTCATATTGCACTCGCTCAAAATGGCGACCTTCTTGTAAACTGCTATACCGCTCCTGCACAGGTTAGAGTGACATCCGATGGCATTATAAACTGGACAACCGATGAAGGACTTGCCGGAAACAAAACCCGAGTTTCTTTGGAATCTAAAACTGGCGATCTTTATGTTGGAACTACAACAGGACTTTCTGTAATTTCAAAAGACGGTTCAATCAAGAACTTTACTTCTGCCGATGGATTTGTAAATGAATACATAATGTGTCTTTACGAAGATTCTGCCGGTAACATCTGGGTGGGAACAGACGGCGATGGAGTTTACATCTTAAAAAATAAAAAGCTTGTTCAAAAATATTCTGGTTCTTCAGGCCTTGCCGGAAACGTTATTTTCAAAATCTCAAAAGACAAGGATGGTGCCTTCTGGATTTGTACAGGAACTGGAATAAGTCTTTTGCGCACAAACATAAACAATAATTTCAGTGACACAAAGATTTTCAATTTTACTTCCGAAAACGGTCTTCAGTCCGATTCAATTTTCCAGATGATTCCAGACATCAGCGGTACAGTGTGGATGGTAAGCAACAGAGGAATTACATCGGTTCCTTATGAAAACTTTTACGAAATAGAAAACGGCACACGCGAAAAATTAAACATAAAGTTTTATTCTCAGAATGATGGTCTTAAATCAAGCGGCGCAAATTCAACAGCTCTGAGCATGATGGATTCTCATGGTCGCATCTGGTTCACAATGACAGATGGTTTTGCACTTTATGATCCTCTTAAGATTCATAATAAAAATGTTCTTCCGCTTGTCCAGATTACAAGTGTAAAAGTTGATGATAAAGAATACACTGATTTCACAGATGCAATAATTGTTCCTGCAGGAACAAAACACATAGATATCAGATATACTGGACTTAGTTTTATTGCAAGTGAGCAAAACCGCTTCAGTCACATGATGCAGGGCTTTGACACAAAGTTTTCTGAGTATACAACAAATCGTAGTGTTTCATACACAAACTTAAAGCCAGGCAATTACACCTTCTTTGTAAATATCATCAATGCAGATGAGTTTACCTGCCAGGAACCGGCTGTTGTCAATTTTGTTCAAAAGCCTTTTATTTATCAGCGCTACAGTTTTTGGATAGGAGTGATTTCCTTATTTCTTGGAATTGTTGTGATTATATTTTTTATTGTAATCCGCACAAACAAAAAACGTCAGCTTATGCTCGAAACAAAAATCCAGATGGCAACCGTAGAACTCGAAATGGCTAAGGATGATTCCGACCGGCTTTTGCGAAGCATCCTTCCGGCTTCTATTGCAGAGCGAATGAAGGGCCTTGCCGGTGAACGCACAATTGCCGACAGCTTTGAAAATGTAACAGTTCTTTTTTCTGATATTGTTGGCTTTACAAAAACTACAAGTAATCAGTCAGCTGAAAATATTGTCAGCTCTCTCAATGCACTTACTTCCCGTTTTGATAAACGTGCTGCCCGCATGGGTGTAGAAAAAATTAAAACAATTGGTGATGCTTATATGGCAGCCTGCGGTGTTCCAACTCCAAACAAAAATCACGCAGAAATTATGCTCAGGTTTGCAGTAGGCATGTACAAGGATTTAGCCGAGTATAACAAAACCGCAAAAATCAAGTTTAATATAAGAATTGGTTTAAACAGTGGTCCTGTAATTGCCGGCGTTATCGGTGAAAACAAGTTTATCTACGATATCTGGGGTGACACGGTAAACGTTGCCAGCCGAATGGAAAGCGCCTGTTCTCCGGGTCACATCCGGATTACTCAGAGCGTTAAAGACCTTGTAGAAACTCCAACCCGCCACCTAAAATGCCGCATGGAAGAATGTGATGTTAAAGGCAAAGGACTTATGAAAACTTATGAGTTGTAGGAAAAAATATTATATTTTTGTAATATAACAAATATTTATGCAAATAAACTTTTGAAAAAAAACTTTCAATTATTGTAATTTGGATTGATGTATGATAATTTTTTAGAAGAATTTAATAAAGAATTTTATCATGTATCGGAGAGTTTTATTATGATAAAAAAAGTTTTTATATCCTCTTTATATTCCATATTCTATTTTTGTTTAAATAAAAATGATTCTCTTTTTCGGCGGAAAAAAATTATAAATATCCAATTTTTTTGAAAATATAGAAATTATAAAAAGAAATAAATAAATGTTTTAGGAGAGTAAAATGAAAAATTTACGATTTTTTTTATGTGTTGGAATTGCTATTCTGTTTTGTTCTTGCGAAACAACAAAAGTTTATATAAAAACAAGTCAGCAATTATATGAAGATGATTTTTTAGTTGAAGAAACTTCAACCTTAGTACGATTTGATTATAAAGAAGAAGATGGTAAAACTGTCGAAGAAAAGACAGAAATGGGCAGTTTTTCAAAACATTATTACGATATACCAGATAATTATATTTATATAAGTAATGATAGTCCTACAATTATTCATAGAATTAATGTAGAAAAAGAAAAAGATTTGAATTCTGCAGAAAATGATGAAAAAGTTGTTTTTTCTTTAATAAAAGAAGAAATTGATGTTGAAGCAGAAATAGAAAAAACAAGGTTATTAGGAAAAAGAACTATGAGCATTAAGAATGGTGAAATAGTTATGTCTTCTTCTGATAGCAGTCAAGTACAGTTTACAGGTTCAACTTTTTCTGGACAAGATTTAGAGCTATTTGAAAGAGTTTCAGAATCAGTAATTTCCCAGGTGCAAAAAGATTTATATGAAACTGAAGATGATAAATCAATTAAGAAAAGAACAGAAAATGTTACAGAAAGAGTAACAGTTATAAGTACGTCGAATACAAATTATATTTTATATTCTTTTTTGGGAAAACCTTTAGTTATAGCAGGTGCAACAGTATGGAATATTTTAAAATGCGCCGGTTATGCATTAATAAATTTTGGTGGAGGTTATAATTTAACAACAGGAAAGGGTGATTCTCTGTGGAAATTACCTAGTTTTAAAGATTCTCAAGAAAAAGCAGCGATAGCTCGAGAAGAAAATAGAATTAAATATTATCCAGAATACCATATTCCATTTACTGATAATAAAATAATCGTAGATAAATATGATAAAAACATTGAAGTTGAAAAGCTTGTGGGTGAAGACGCAGAACAGATTACTGCTGTTGAACATCAAGAATATGATAATTCAATGTCAGTTTCATTATCAGCAAAAGCTGATGCAGCTTCTACAGCAGCAACGGCTAACTTAGTTGGAACGGTAGTGACAATTCCTGTATCTGTAGTTACTTGGGTTGCAGGTGCTGCATATGGAATTTATGATACTTTTTCTAATTAAAATAATTTAATATAATTATAGTCGTAAGTACTAAAAAAATAATTCCAAAATATAAGGAGGAGATTATGAAAAAAATCATTGGAATTGCAATTGCAGTAACATTTGCAATTATGTTATCAAGTTGTGCTTCTAAACCTACAGGAGATGCACGAGACACTGCTGCATATCAGCAGAATGAAGAATTGGGTTTACCTGCTTGGGCAGGAATGCAGTTCAAGAGTGGATGGAATAAGAATGGCTATTATTGGAAAGGGCCTGTTGATGAAACCGGATATTATGCTTCTGGTGAAGCAAAATATTCTGATGTAAAATCTTCAACTGATGCAGCTGATTTGGAAGGAAAGTCACAGATTGCTTTTTATATTAAGCAGGAAATCAATGCAATAGCTCAACAGGAAGCTTCTAATGATGGACAGAGTAAAACACAAAAAGAGTTTGAACAGTTCCAATCTTCAGTTGCTTCAGTAAAAATCTCAGGTATAATGCGTGTTGATCGCTTTATTGCTGATGATGGAACTGTATATGTTCTTATGTTCGTTCCGCAGGATGAAATTAAGAAAGCTCTTCCATCTGATAGCGAGTTCGCTCAAAAAGTAATGGATAAATACATTTCTAGTTTGGATGAAGATCGATAAAACACGTATATGAAAAGAATAATACCATTCCTAATTACAGCGTTAATTTTTATTAGTTGTGCAAGTGGAAAGGTAGACAATAATATTCCTGCTCGCGCTGATGGTTTACCAGCGTGGGTGGGGAATACTTTTACTAATCCAAAAGGTTATTGGAAAGGTTATATTACTGAAAAGGGTCTTTATACTTGGGGTGAAGCTAAGTATCCAGATTCAAAAATTGCTTTAAATGCTGCAGAACTTGATGCTAAAGAAAGATTATCAAAGGAAATAACCGATACAAATCCTACTATACTTTCAAGAGTACAACGAGTAGATTTTTTTAAATCCGAAGATGGAACAGTTTATGTATTAGTTTTCATTTCAAATAAAGATTTAAAAGCTGTAACAAAAAAATAAAAAAAACACGTCATTATGAAATGACGTGTTTTTTTTTGCAGAATGATTATAATGAAAATAATCTTAATGAAGTGAGATAAAAAATGCGCGACGACACAAAACGAGTTTTATTCATATTTATTTTTCTTTATACAATCTGTCTGGTTCTTGCTTTGAAGATAAAAGATGTAGAAGCGATTGGTCCCAGAAATACAGAAGTTGGACTTGCTTTTTTGAATGAGTGGTTCAGGAATCTTTTTCATTATGGCGAAGAAGGGTACTTTAAGTTCTGGTATGTTTTTACGCAGATTTTAGGTTATGTGTCTTATGCGATTTGTGCTTTCTGGTCTGTTCTTTACTGGCGCGAAGTTATAAAAACAAAAGGATGGAATGGAGTAGGGGTAGATAAAAATCTGATGGCAACCTGGTGGCTGTATTTACTGACAATGATTATTTGTCTGGTTTTCAGCAGGGTTGCAATAAACTACCGACCGTTAGTTATGCCCGGCAAAACAAAATTAACAGTTTCATTTCCATCCATTCATGTAATTCTTTTTATAATTGCCTGGGGAAGTACAATTTTTCATGTAGCGGATATTTTCAGTGAAAGAAAAAAGCTTGTAATTGTATTACATAGTATATGCACTTTTTTTATGGTGTCTGGAATTATTGGAAGAATGATTAGCGGCGTCAGCTGGTTCACCGATATTCTTGGCGGAATAGGCTTTGGGCTGACGCTGCTATTAATTTATTCGTTTTTCTTTGATATATAACTTTTTGATTAGACCAGTCTAATTTCTAATCCAGTTATACTTCACAGTCATATAAAACTTTGAAGCATCCTGGAAGAGGAAGTTTTTGTTTTCGTCAAAAACATCAAGGTCAAAATGGTATCCCATTGCAAACTTTGTTCTTCCTGTATTTATGGCAAGTTCTACTCCGGCAATCAAAAGCTTATCAAATCCATTTTGGTCCTTTTTTCCAAAGAACATTGGGAGTTCTGCATAAGCTTCCAAATCAAAACCAATGCCCCAAAGGTTTGGAACAAGGTAACCAGCGTGTGGAACAAGCTTAAAAGGATAAGAAGGATCATCAAGTCCTGAGGTTGCAGAACCAAACAGATTGAGGAAGGAATCAGAAGTCATTATTTGTGGAGAATATCTTCCGGTAAGAGCAAGATTGTAAGCAAAGCTGGATAAATAATTCTTAAAGCCGATTTCACTTTCAATTCCAAAGAAAGTTTTTTTCAATTCAAAGTTATAGCTGCCTAAACCCATCAAAGTAAAATTAATAGATGAGCTTTCTCCTTTATCTCTTGCTTTAGAATAAAAAGTATCCAGACCAAAGTTGGCTGATAGTGAATACGTATTTTTGTAGTCTCCATCAAAGCCGCTCAGGTGTTCACTTGTATTTGTTAGTCCACCCTTCAAAGCAGAGAATAAAGTGAGGTCAAGTTCTTTTTCGTTTCCAAAATATTTGTGATAAACAGGCTTTGCAAAACCAAGCTCTGCGGTGTTGTAAGTTTTAAACTCATAAGGTCCATCTGCAATTGTTACGTGAGGAACTATAAAACGTCTGTTTGCAACAAAGTCAATTTCTGTATTTCCAAAAAAATGGGTAAAGACAAAGGTACCGGTTATATTGTTCAGTTTTGGATAATAAATAATTTCTCCGATAGCGGTTCCATTTGCATAATATATGTTAGGTGCATTTAACAAGAAAAGTCCGCCAAAACCAAACTGTGTTTTGTCGTGTTCTTTGTCATTTGTAAACTCAAACATTGGAAGATACAAAAGAGGATTGTAGGGCAGTATTGCTTTCTTTTCATTTTGCAAAGTTGTGATTGTAGTGTTTGCATTTTCAGCCTTTTGCTTACTTTCTTCTGGGCGATGCTTTACAGTTTTTCCTTCAACAGGCTTTGGTTCTTTTTCTTCGACTTTTTTATCTTCATTGTTGGAATCAGAATCAGGAGCTTTGTTATTGTTAGCTTTATCTAACTTTTTTGCTTTGAGCTTTTCTTTGCGTTCTGCTTCTTTTTCTTCTTTTGTTTTTTCAGGAACTTCTACTTCAGACAAAACAACATAGGGAACAAAATCAGGGTAATCATTTTCAAGCTGTCCAAAATGGATTATTTCTCCTGCTGGGCTTGGACCGTCAAAATCAGGAATATTTCCCCATTCTGCTGCAGGTTTGATTTTTATAACTTCGCCGCTTGCAGCCTGTGAACAGTAGAAAATACCCTTTTCGTTTTTGTAAGCCCAGGTTGCACCAATAGGGTCGGCAACAACAGGTTTAGGTTCTGAGTTGTTTTCAAAATCAATTTCAAAGATTTCCAGACGTCCACGGTAATTACAACAGAAAGTCAGGTTTCCATTTTTCTGCCAGTTAGGATAGGACGGGTCATAAATCTTTTCATCATCATTTGCAACAACAGTATATGAGCCTGGATTATTTAAGTCCATAACAGCAACACGGGCTCGTTTTCCGTCAAGTACAAGAAAGGCAACCCTTGTGCCATCAGCATTTACGCTAGGTTCAATAAAGCTGAGATTTTCATCTTCAAGCAGAGAAAAAACAGCACCAGTTTCTGTATCGATTTTTACAAGTCGTGTGTTCTTTCCTTTTTGGTTAACTGCAACTAACACATTTCCGTTTCGGCTTATACTGGGCTGATTAAAGGAACCTTTTTTTGTAAGCTGTTTAGCTCCATCATCTTTTGTCCACTTAAAAATTGGAAGCTCAACTGCTGTTCCAAAATTACCTTCTAAGGCTTCAATAAAGCTGGAATAATAAATATTCATATTTTCGTCAGCTGTAACAGAATCTGTATCTGCGAATCCATATTCAGTTAAAATTGTTTCTTTAAAAACGGTGTTCAAATCTTCTTCAGGATTTGTATCGGAAAGATAATTGCTGCCATTTCTTGCCGAAGGGTCAAGCTTTACAATGGCGGCATATTTTCCAGGCATTGAACGGAGGGCAATGAGTGTACCATCATCAAAAACAATAGCTGGTTTAAAATAATAGTTTTTATTTCCACGTGGTGAAATTATCTGGCCTTCCGGAATCTTTCTTTCATCCGCATATTTTTTTGCAAGGGCAATTCTTACATCACGATAAATCTCCTGAGCTTCAAGACCTGTAACAAGCTTTACACTTTCTTCCCAGGAACCAAGCAGCTTACGATTACGCTCAATATCTGCAAGAGCTTGTATTCCCCAGCGGTCTGCAATGCTCCTCATAATCAGATAACCCATAACATAAATCTGACCACTCGGAGGTTCTTCTTCTTTACCAATATTGTCATAAGAAATAAAGGCATTGTCCAAAGTTGGAGCCTTATATTGAAGCTCCCAATAAGGACTTCGGCCACGACCACCATCTGTTAGTTCAGTTTCAAGAACAGTTGTTAGTCCCTCTAACGCCCAGCCGTTTACAGCATTAAAATCAAGTGTATAACCAAAGCTACCAATTACTTTTGGAAGGATTTTATTTCTGTCTTCAAAATTTACGTTTGCAATATGAATAAGCTCGTGTGTAAAGAATAATTTTTTCCAGTCATCGCGGAAAGTAAAGGTTGGTTCAAGGTAAGGAGTGTCGAACATTGCAATGTATGGTGGGCTGAAAAACGTATAAGCATTTACAGTGTTAGTCCGAGCTATCACATAAACATTTGTCATATCCTGTGGAGGCGAATAGATTTTTGTGATTTTGTTCCAGGCATCATCAGCAAGCAGAGCATATTCTTCTGCTGTAGCCTTAGAAGCATCTTCATAAAAAAATTGAAAATGCTCGGTGTTTGCTTTTTTCCAGCCGTGAAACTTTGGCTGTTCAAAATCACCAGGATCACATTCCTGCTGTGCAAAACCAGTACCAGTAAAACAGGTAAGTGAAATTAAAACACTTGCCGCAATTTTTTTGATAAAAATAGATTTATTCATAACAGTTTCCAATAATACTATTAACAAAATGTTTTAACTATAGTAACAAAACTAAAATTGTCATTATCAAATCATGAAAATGTCATTATCGGGCTTGACCCGATAATCTATCAATACTATGTTTATGTAGATTGTCATAAGTCCATTTTTTTTGGGAGTAAGACAGTATCAAGAATCCTTCGTAGGTATTTCAATAAGGTTACGGATTTTTGTTTGGCGTTGAGTTATTATAATACTCTCTCCAACCATCTGTTATAAACTTTGTGATTGGTTCTTTAGGTTATAAATGTTTGAGTTTTGCCATAATCGGGAACTCTTTTTTGAAAAGTTCAATCTGATCTTTTGTTAATTTGTCTGGAACATCTGGCCAAAAATTGAAGATAGTTTTTTTATCAAAGCTAAAAAGCCATGGTCCTAATTTTTGTTCGACAGTATCTACAAGCCATATTTTATTTTTCTTGTTATTTTTATAAAAAATATAATCTTCTAATTTTTCTTTATCTTTCATTTTTTTTCCACTCCAACTCCTTTTAATTTGCTGTCATTAACCGTATTTTGGTAAAGATATTCGGGGCTGCAAATCAATATTCTACATTTGGATTAAAAACTATCTTTCTGTTTTTCACTAAATCAAAAAGACAGTCTTTATCTTCTTTTAGGCTACTCTTAATAGCTTCCCAATAATGTTCATAGTCAGATATGTTTTCTGCTTTTAGTGCATAATAGCCTTTCTTTCTTTTTGGAGAATAAGCAATCGCGCTTGGCTTTAATATTCCTATGGAACCAAATTTTTTACAGAAGTCATCTAATATTGCATCACTCTCTTTTCCAATGTTTTCCCAGACATAATCAAGAAAATTCATTTCTTCAACATAACTAAAAGAGTCCAATTCTATGCCCAATTTTTTACAGAACATTTACTTGCCCCCTTAAGAAATCAATATACATATCATAAGCATTTGGAAATACTTCCTTAAAGCCTTCTGATTCATCTCTATAAGGATTATACAACGCCTCTGTTATGATTGCTATAGATTCTCCTTCAATATGCTTTACTGTATCATTAAAGTCAAAATATTTATCAAACACAAACATAACACGCATTTTTTTAGAATGGGTGATCTACTTTTCTTCTGCTAAAAGTGGCAGTGTTAGGAGTTACCAGCAAAAATAAGAAAAAAACTTGACAAATCTTTCACTTATGTTATATATTTATCACATAACAAATGTTATAAATATATAACATATAGGAGAAATATTTATGAAGAAAATTGTAAAGCTTGAAACTTACTTATTATTTACAAATCTATTACAGGGTATCTTTTGGATTATTTCAGGTATTGCTGATTGCATAAAAGATGTTCCAAAGTTTGTAAGCCTTTTTTTTGTTGTATTTATGTGCATTTTTATATTTACGGATATTTTTATTTTGTTTTCGAAAAGAGAATCTTTTGATGAGTTTTCGCAGAATATTAAACAAAAGGCAGATTCAAATATCTTGGGTATATTAGTTAGCATTTTGGTTCTTGTAAGTGTTCTGGGAAGTGGACTTTCTTTATTTAATAAAGAACTTTTAATTCCCTGGTATGCATTAGGAAAAATATGTGGAGGTTTTGTTTATTGTGCACAATATATTGTTTATATAGTTATGGAAAAACAGTTATTGTCAAATGACGAAGGTGATGAAAATGTTCAAGACTGATATACATATGTTGCGCTGGGAAACAGGAATGAAACAGGAAGAACTTGCTGAAAAAGTTGGAGTTCGTAGAGAAACAATCAGTGCTTTAGAGAAAGGAAAATATAATCCATCTTTAAAACTTGCAATGGATATTGCGAAAGTTTTTGATAAGAAGGTTGAAGATATTTTTCATTTTTATGAAGATCCCTTAGAACAATAAAACATCAATATTTCTCTTACTTCATAAAGTCTAATTTCAGTGATATAATTTGAAAAATAATAGATTTGTAAAAGGTTATATTTATGCCTACGTTAGATTGGATTGGAAAGAAAAAAGTTGTAAATCATCATTTGGAAGTACCGTTCCGCGTGCTCGAAAAGAAATATGATTTTTCTAGTAAGGATGGGGAAAACAAAATAATCCACGGTGATAACCTTGAAGCTTTAAAATCTCTTCTTCCCGAATACGAAGGCAAAATAGACTGCATTTATATAGATCCTCCATACAATACCGGAAACGAAGGCTGGGTCTACAATGATAACGTAAACGACCCGCGCATAAAAAAGTGGCTTGGTGAAGTTGTGGGCAAAGAAAGCGAAGATTTTACCCGTCACGACAAATGGCTTTGTATGATGTATCCCCGCCTTAAATTGTTGCAGAAACTTTTGAGTGAAAACGGAGCAATTTTTATTAGCATAGATGACAATGAACAGGCAAATCTAAAATTGATTTGTGATGAGATTTTTGGAAGCGTTAATTTTGTGGCGAATGTGAGTTGGCAGAGAACGTATTCAATGCGAAATGATGTAAAGGGAATAGCGTCAGAAGTTGAAAGTATAATCGTCTATGGTAAAAATCCAAACTGGCAACCTAATAGACTCCAAAGAACAGAAGAAATGGATTCAAAATATAAGAATCCCGACAATGATCCTAAAGGTGCTTGGCGTAATATCGTTGCGAGTGCACCAGGAGCAACAACTCATCAAGGAATGGTTTATGCAATTCAAAATCCATTGACAGGTGATTATGCATATCCGCCACAAGGTCGTTGTTGGTCTTTAGGGCAAGATCAAATGTTAAAGGCCATGAATGAATGGTGTAATTATGAACTAAAAGATTTGCATGATATAGAAAAACGGGCAGAAATGTGTGGTGTATCGAAAGATAAAATAAAAAAAGATGTTTTTGCCATAGTTTTAAAAGATGATTTAGAAATAGCAAAACAAAAAGCACAGAATATTTTAAATAATGGTGTTATTCCTGAATTTTATTTTTCAAAACAAGGGTTTGGTACATTAAGCCGTAAAGCATATCTTAATTCTGTTTCTGGTCGCCCTGTTACAAATTTTTGGTCATTTGAAGAATGTGGACATACCGATGAAGCTTCTCGTCAATTAAAGAATATGTTCGATGGAAAAGCAATTTTCGACACTCCCAAACCCACACGCCTAATCGAACGCATTCTGCAAATTGCTACAAACAAAGACTCCATCATCCTCGATTCTTTTGCAGGTTCCGGTACAACTGCTCACGCTGTTTTGAACATGAATCGCAAAGACGGCGGTAACCGTAAGTTTATTTTAATAGAAATGATGGACTATGCAGAATCAATTACTGCAGAACGAGTAAAAAGGGTAATCAATGGTTATGGTGATGTTGAAGGAACTGGTGGAGACTTCAGCTTTTATGAACTTGGCGAACCACTTCTCTTGGATGGTTTAATCAACGAAAAAGTAGACATTCAAAATATCCGCGAATATATCTGGTTCACGGAAACGCATACTAAGATTCCCGTATCAAGTACGGGAATGACAACGAGTACGGGAATGACAGCAGACAAGAATGCTATGACGGCTGACAAGAATGTCATTGTCGGGCTTGACCCGACAATCTCCGACAATGAATATTTTCTCGGCAAACATAACAACGCTTCCTACTGGTTCTTCTATAAGAAAAACGAAGAAACCTGTTTGAATTATGATTTTTTAAGTACAATGAAAACAAAAGCAGACCAATACATTATTTATGCCGATGTCTGCCGCTTGCCGGAATCATTTCTAAAAGAGCATAATATTGTTTTTAAGAAAATCCCACGCGAAATACAAAAGTTCTAGAAAGTGTGGTATAATAAAAATGGAGGTAAATTTATGAGAAAAGAATTTTGCGAAAAAGATGGTATTTTAATTACATACACAGAAACAGATGTTTGTTTTGAAGATTGTAAAACAGCAGAATCAGTTTTAATTGCAAATGATGGTACAGTTCTTCACTCAAATTTTAACGATGAAAAAAATGAATATTTCAAAGAATATCTTAAAAAGATTTACCCAGCCATTACTTCATTCAGAAGTCTTGATTCTTTGGAGATTGCTTAATGCCACAATTTATAAGAGCAGCCGGATTTAAAATATATTTTTGGTCAAACGAAAAAGATGAACCTATTCACTTTCATGCTACAAAAGGCGATCCAAATGAAAATGATACTAAGTTCTGGCTTTTACAAAATGGTTCAATACAACTTGCTCACAACAAAGGTCGTATTTCCGATAAAGATCTGTCAAAAATTATGTCAGTAATGCAATTGTATTATTCTGAATTTATAGAATTTTGGAAAACTTATTTTGGTGGAACAGTAAAATTTTATAAATAGTTAGGCATCTTTATGGAATTAAAATCGTATCAAGCTACTGTAATAAATGATTTATCTCGTTTTTTAGATATTCTTCAAGAGAAAAAAAATATATCAGATTCTTATTCCTATTTCTGGGAAAATCACGAGCGTACTCCTCTTGAACCTAGACTTGGAGAAACAATTGAACCTTATGATAATTCTGTAAAAGGATGTCCTCATGTTTGTATGAAGGTTCCAACAGCTGGTGGTAAAACCTTTATAGCCTGTTCTTCATTAAAAGTAATTTTTGATCACTTTGGAAAAGAAAAAAAACGAGCTGTAGTTTGGCTTGTTCCTTCAGATGCAATTCTCCAGCAGACACTGGCAAATCTAAAAAATCCAGAACATCCGTATAGACAAAAAATAGATATTGATTTTTCGGGAAAGGTTGAAGTATACAATAAAAATGAACTTCTAAATGGAGCAGGTATTTCTGTTGAATCGGTAAATCAAAATCTCAGTATTTTTGTAATGAGCTATGACAGCTTTAGAACAAACAATAAAGATGGCCGAAAAGTTTATGAAGACAACGGATATCTCCAAAAGCTTTCTCCAATGCTTGCTAATCAATCTATAGACGACACAATTACAGTAATGAAGATTTTACAATCTTTAAATCCTGTTGTCGTAGTAGATGAAAGCCACAATGCAAAATCAGATCTTTCTATTCAGATGCTCAATGAGTTAAATGCTTCCTTCATTTTAGACTTAACTGCAACACCAAGAAAGAACAGTAACATCATTACTTTTGTCCCGGCAATTGAACTTAAAAAAGCAAATATGATTAAGCTTCCGGTTATAGTTTCAAATCAGCCGGACAAACACAGTGTAATTAATACTGCAATTTATTTACAAAAACAATTAGAGCAGAAAGCTCAAATCGCTTACAATTCAGGCACAGATTCATACATTCGTCCAATTGTTTTATTCCAGGCCCAACCAAAGAAGGGTGAAGAAAATACAACTTACGATAAAATTAAACAGATTCTAATTAAGAAAGGTATTCCAGAAGAAGAAATAAAAATAAAGACTTCCGATAAAAACGAACTTGCAGGTATAAATCTTTCTGATAGTGAATGTAAAGTAAAATATATTATTACAGTGAATGCTTTAAAAGAAGGTTGGGATTGTCCGTTTGCATATATTCTTGCAAGCCTTGCAGATAGGAGTTCAACAGTAGATGTTGAGCAGATTTTAGGACGAGTTTTACGATTACCTTATACAAGAAGACATTCGATTTCTGAACTCAATTTAAGTTATGTTCTTACTTCATCCTCAAACTTTTTGCAGACAATGCAACAGATTGTAAAAGGTTTAAATGCAGCTGGTTTTACAGATAAAGATTACAGAATTGCAAATCCAATTGAATCAACAGCTTCAACATTAACTGTTAATCAAAAACATGAAGAAGAAAAACAGCAGACAATATCTTATGATGATACGCAGGATGATTTAGATTTTATTATTTCAGAACCTCAGGTATCTTATGGAAATACTGATTCTGTTGTTTCAAATATTTCCTCAAAAGTAAAAGATGATGTCGAGAGCATTATAGAAAGAGCCAGCGTTGAAGAAAAATCTTTTTCACAGGAAGCTCTGGATTTAACACAGAAAGAACAAGAGGGATATATTTTAATTCCATCAGAAATGGGTAATCAAGTTATGAAAGTAAAAATTAATGAAGTGTTCCTGCAATCAGCAAAAGACGTAAAGCTTCCTCAATTCTGTACAATTGAAAATGTTGGTGACTTATTTGGTGGAAGTGAAAAAAAAGTATTATTTGATAAAAACACACTTCTTGAAGAGTTTAAACTTAGTAAAGCAGATACAGAAATAGATTTTGAATTAGGCGAAACTAACATTTATAAAGTAGATTTAAGTGAAACAAATAAAGATAATACGCCGTCCTTTTCGCAGGTTGATGGTAGACAGCGAGATTTCCTTTTAAAATTATTAGCAGATCCTAAACAGCGGCCTGCAATGAAAGAAGCCTTTGCCAGCACTTTATTTGATAACATTGGAAATATGTATCCTATAGCAGATGCTGAAATAAAAAAATATATCGAAAGAATTATTGATGATTTTACAGATGCTCAGTTTACAGATTTAGCTTCAAATGATTATACATATTCTTTAGCAATTAAAAATAAAATTAACAAATTGTCAAAAGAATATGTAAAGACAAACTTTAAACATAATCTTGCTTCAAATAAAATTATTGCAGAAATAGACTGGAGTCTTCCTCTTGAAAAACCTATATTAAAAATTTGTCCTGCTATTATAAAATCTCTTTATGATAAAGAAGAATCCATAAATGGCTTTGAACTTGAAGTTATAAACTCTGTTGCAAATATGGAAAATATAGAATGGTGGACTCGTAACAGAGAGAAAAAAGATTTTTGTATTAATGGATTTATAAACCATTATCCTGATTTTATTATAAAAACTAAAAAAGGAAATATTGTTTTACTGGAAACAAAAGGTGACCATCTTGATGCTTCTGATAAAATTGAACTTGGTAGATTATGGGAAGCAAAAGCTGGAAATAAGTTTAAGTATTTTTTGGTTTATGATAAACGAACAGTCGATGGTACATATACAAAAGATGAGTTTTTGGGAATAATAAAAAACTTGTAAATAAAAAGAGATAACCTTATGCAACAAAAATTATTCAGATTCTTTTCGATTTTATTTATCCTTTTAGGAGCTATTTCAATTTTCTATGATGTCATACTCATTTGCACCTGCCCTGGAACTTTTTGGGATAATGTAATTTCCTTTACACATATTTGGTCGGCACTTGGAGTGTATTGTTTTTTCTGCGGAATATGGCGGATTAAAAAAGGTAGCGCTTTTGTGAAGGCTTGGAATAAAAAAGCAAAACTAACAGTTGGTAGTTTTGCTGGAGTTGCAATCATCATCAGCGTAATAAACTTGTGTTTTATTTTGAACCCGGTTCTTGCCAGCGAGGATGATGAAGTTGATTATGTGATTCTTCTTGGTGGCGGAATTAGTAAAGATGGTAAGCTGCCAAAGTCTGTGGTGGCGCGTGGAGAAAAAGCGGCGGAATATCTTAATCAGCACAAGAATGCAGTTTGCGTGGTGACTGGAGGAACTTTACATTTTTTGCCGGTAGCCGAAGCACCAGAGTTAAAAAATCTTCTTGTTCAAAATGGAGTTGAAGCTTCAAGGATTCTTGTGGAAGACCAGGCATTGGATACAATTCAGAACTTTCAGTACAGCTGTAAAATGCTTGCCGATTTTGAAGGTCTTTCCCAGCAGCAGATTTTGGATAGTCGCATTGCAGTTGTTACAAGCTATTTTCATTTGCGTCGAGCAGAACGTCTTGCAAAGAGGATGGGCTTTACCTGCATAAAAGGAGTTGGTTCAAAAACTCCGCCGCTGAATGTTTTGCATACTTATGTAAGGGAAATCTGTGCCTACATAAAATTGAATCTGCGGATTATGCTCACCGGCCAACCAAAAAAAATTGTGAATTGATGACACAAGTTTTGCTTTGCAAAACTTGAAGCGAACCTAAAAAAGTTGGCGGTAACCAAAAAACAGTCAGGTTCGCTATTTTTGTTACTAGAAATAACAAATCTCAAAATCACACTTTTCGGTAAAACCAATTCTATGGTAGAGTTGCAGGGCAGGGTTGTTTTTATCTTTTACAAACAGGCAGACTTTTCTGTTTGTCTTTTTTATTCTGCCACAAATTGCATAAACAAGATTCCAGGCATAATAATTTTTTCTGTAAAGAGGATGTGTGTAAACTCCGCCTAACTGCACCCAATGTATACCGATAGCGTTTGTGTTAGCTTTGGCTACCACTTCATCATCAGAATAAAGCGCAAAGCACAATTGATTTTTCAAAATCTGCTTAAGCGATGCCGAACATTCCAAATCCGAAACCTGCTTGTTAGCCGGGGCTACCTCTTTTACAATATATTTTTTTTGCAGCTCAAACAGCGAATCAAAATCATTATCATTACAACGACGAATTTCATCATCACAGCTAAGAGGCTCCGGTGGCGGCAAAAGATATTCATCAAGTGTCATAAGCTTGTAATGATTTGTCTGCTGCGGTTCAAGAGATTTAGTCTGCAAAATGGAAAGGATAAAATCTGTGCCAATGCTTTCGCCGTTTATAACTTTTATTTTCTTTTCGGTAAAAACTTTTTGCTCATCAAAAAATTGCAGGAGAGCCTGGGCCAGTTCTGTCATTGCCGGATTTAAATCAATTGTCATTGTCGAACTTGATTCGACAATCTCATTACTAGATTCCCGTGTCTGGCACTGGCACGGGAATGACAGTGTTTGTGTTTCAATATTTGGAATACAATGAAGTAATGTTTTATCAAAAAAAATCACACCGACAATATCCTTTGCAGTTTGTACGGAATCATTTTTTGAGATGATAAAAATGTGTTCGTCTTTTTTCCGAATGTGCGAAGCCAGCGTTACGCATTTATATTCATAAGGAGCAATAAACTCCTCAATCATTGGAAAGGTCCGCCCGCTCGCCGCAATAAAGTTCATAAGAATAGTTTATCACAAAAAAAGATGCTGAAACAAGTTCAGCATGACAGTATGGAAAAAAGATATAAAAAAGTGTTGACAGTGTTGTTGTATTATTGTATTATACACTTAATACAGTAATACTTTAATACAATTGCGTGCTGAAAATATGGCATGACAAACATTCCTTTTTCGGAGGATATATGAATTATCAATTTACAAATGATAAGCCGATTTATCTTCAGATTATGGATGCTTTTAAAACTGCAATTGTGTCTGGGGAATTAAAACCTGGCGGACGGCTGGATTCGGTGCGGGATCTGGCAATGGCGGCAAAGGTAAATCCGAACACGATGCAGAAAGCACTTTCTGAACTTGAAAGAATCGGGTTGGTTCGCACGGAGCGTACTTCGGGGCGATTTATAACGGAGGATGGAGATTTAATCGACAAGATGAAAACAGAAATTGCCGAAACCGAAATTGAGCTTTTCCTAAAAAAAATGGAAGCTCTTGGCTTGAACAAAGCTGAGGTGATTGAGCTTTTGAAAAATCAGTAAACACAGGAGGAAAGATATATGGATGCAGTTCTTGAATTAAAAAATATTACTAAAAAATATGGCAGTAAAGTTGCCTTGGATAATGTTTCATTAAGTGTTCCAAAAGGTTCAATTGTTGGATTGCTTGGACCAAACGGCAGCGGTAAAACTACAATGCTTAAGCTTGCCACTGGACTTTTGCAGCCAACAAGCGGAGAGATTTTTGCCTGCGGTTTTAAGCCGGGTGCAGAATCAAAAGATTTGGTTGCCTACCAGTCAGATAAAGTTTACCTGAACGATTGGATGAACGTTTATGATTTGATGAGTATGCTTGATGATTTTTATTCTGGCTTCAACAAAGAAAAAGCACTCGATATGCTTCAGAGCTTAAAAATCAATCCAAAAGACAAGCTTAAGGAAATGTCTAAGGGAACAAAGGAAAAGGTTCAGCTTATTACAACAATGTGCCGCGATGTTCAGCTTTATCTTTTGGACGAGCCGATTGGTGGTGTTGATCCGGCTGCCCGTGATTACATCTTAAACACAATCCTTTCCAACTACAGTGAAAATGCAACGGTTATAATTTCAACTCATCTTATTGCTGATGTTGAGCCGGTTCTTAATCACGTGCTTTTCTTAAAGGATGGTCGCATTATTCGTCAGGGTGATGTAGATGATATTCGCGAAGAAACTGGAAAATCAATTGATGAATTATTCCGCGAAGAGTTCAGATGCTAAGG
>JAEEGJ010009791.1_pt1 | contig 25359 bp, 20 predicted proteins | sample 8958761 | NCBI WGS metagenome assembly JAEEGJ01 (sample SAMN16246546, study PRJNA631951) | gut metagenome | biome: gut microbiome; feature: rumen; material: RS-attached | host: Bos | place: Iran: Karaj | collected 2018-10 | reverse complement strand
TTGAACTCTACGAGGAAATAGAAACCTGTAGATTTCTTCTGAATAGCATAAGCCATTTTCTTCAATCCCCAGGCCTCTTCGCTGATAATCTCTGCACCCTTATCGGTGAGGACTTTCTTGAACTTTGCGGCCGTTTCCTTTGTCTGGTCATCAGACAAAACGGGAGTCAAAATGAAAACGGTTTCGTATTGATTCATACTTTTAAATAAAATAAAAATTAATAATGTGCTTCGAAAAGCGGGTGCAAAGGTACTAATTTTTGTTGAGAGGTGAAAAGTATGCAGTAAGAGGCAATTGATATTTAACAATCTTTAGTACTTTTCACCTGCTTTTGCGTATTTTACATGCAGAATGAGGCCGATAAGGATGACAAAGAGCCCCCAAAGCAGCACCAGATTACTCGATGTCCAGCCAGCTAAAAAAGCGACAATCAAAAAGAGGGCGCCGGCTATGACCAGCGCCACTCCTATGAGTTGTTTCCAAAGCCTCATTCCTCTTCAGGGGTGATTAGTTTGTAACCCTTACCGTGGATGTTGATAATCTCAATCTGGGGATCGTCCTTCAGATGCTTACGCAACTTGGTGATGTAGACATCCATTGAGCGGGCATTGAAGTAGTTGTCGTCGATCCAGATAGTCTTCAGGGCGAAGTCGCGCTGCAGGATCTCGTTGGCATGGCTGCACAACAGGGCCAGCAGTTCGTTCTCCTTGGTAGTGAGCTTACGCTGTTCGTCGCCTAAGCAGAGCAGCTGCTTCTGTGTATCGAATGTGAACTGTCCGATACGGTAGACGGTGCTCTCCTTGTTTTTCTTGCCCTTCGTACGACGGATGATGGCCTCAATACGGAACACGAGTTCCTCCATTGAGAAGGGTTTGGTGATATAGTCGTCGGCACCGATCTTAAAGCCTTCGAGGATATCTTCCTTCAGCGTCTTGGCAGTCAGGAAGATAATGGGGATTTCCTGATTAGAATTGCGGATCTCCTTGGCCAGCGTGAAGCCGTCCTTCTTTGGCATCATCACATCGAGCACACAGATGTCGAACTTGGTCTTCAGGAAGGCCTTGTAGCCCAGCTCACCATCGGCGCAGAGCTCTGTTGTGAAGCCCTTAGCCTGCAAATACTCACGGAGCAACATTCCGAGGTTCTCATCGTCCTCGCAAAGCAAAATCTTCAATTTCTCGTCCATAATCTTAATCTTTTATAGTTTAACAATATTGTTTAATTCGTATCTTCTCGTAGGATAGGAAGGGTAATCGTAAATGTCGTACCCTTACCGAGTTCACTCTCGCACTTGATCTCGCCCTCGTGGAGGTTGATGATCTTCTTGACGTAGGCCAGACCGAGTCCGAAGCCTTTGACATCGTGCACGTTACCCGTATGAACACGGTAGAACTTGTCGAAGATCTTCTTCACATTCTCCTTCTTAATGCCCAGGCCTGTATCGCGGATGCTGAAACAGAGATGGTCCTTCTCGTTCCAAGTGCGGATATAGAGGTCGAGCGGCTCATCGGGCTTGCGGTATTTCACCGCGTTGTCCATCAGGTTGGTGATGGCATTCTGGAAATGTACCTCATCGACGTATATGGCTGAATCGACAGCTTCTATCTCCGTATAGATCATACCGCCCGTATGCTCCACACGCAGGGAGAAACTGGAGGCGATATTTTCGAGGAGTTCGTTCAGGTCGAGTTCCTTTTTCTTGAACGAAGCTGTCTTACGGTCGAACATCGACATCTGCAGCACCTTCTCCACGAGGAAACGGAGGCGCTTGGACTCGTCGTTGATGATACCGCCAAGATGCTTGAGCATGGAGGGCGACTTTTCAACGCTATCGTCGTTCAGCATCTGAGCTGCCAGAGAGATGCTCGATATCGGGGTTTTCAACTCGTGCGTCATATTGTTGATGAAGTCGTTCTTGATCTCAGAATAGCGTTTCTGACGGAAGATGACCACAATCGTAAACACGAAGGTGATAAGCAGCACGATGGTGAAGATCATCGACGGAATCATAAACCGCACACTCGAGAAAATGTAGGAGTTCATGTCGGGGAAATGGATCTTCACAACACCCATTTTCGGTGAGGGATCATTGTGGAACAGGTCCTGCGTATAGATATGCTCCCTACCCTCGTCGGTGAAGTCAGGGCAACGATACACCTCACGCCCATCGCTCGTTTCAACGGTGAAGTGATACGGAATGTTGATACCGTTGTTGAGCAGTTCCACCTTGATGTCGCGATCAAGCAATCGGAAGTTGATACGTTCCTTCAGAGGCTTGTCGGAGGCTGTATATAGGATGTTATACACCACTTCGTCGAGCAAGGCTTTCTGATAGACATAACGGTTGCGGACAATCTCCTGCAACGACTTCGAAGCCTCGATGAGACTGCTTTTGTCGGTGCGCATGATCATCGCCTTGGGCACACTGGCGGGCTTAACGGCAAAGGTCTTTGCCTCAAAACTATAATAGGCTGTACCATCGTCGGCAGAGACGGAGAACTCGTGCGACTGCTTGACCGTACCATTCAGACCGTCGACCGTCATTGTATCCTGAGTATAGGCGCGACGCTCCGTATCTTTGATATCCTTCTCCAGATAGCGCCGTGTCTCGTTCATCTCCAGATTGCGGGAAGCCTGATAGAGGCTGCGGTACACCGATTCGTCAAACTGCTCCTTCTTCATCTTCGCCATTTGCTCGATGTAGGAGAGCTGCAAGAACAGAAGGCCTAAAAACGAGAGGCCCATGATCGTTGCTATAATCCAAATCGTACTTTTCTTCATATTCTTTTCAATTGCTGGTGCAAAGATAGCTGATTTCTTAAAAATCTTAATGTCTTTTGTTAATAATTTGAGCCAATTTTAATAGTATTAACATAATGTATGGTTTTAAATACAATATATTAATTATACCAAACTCCTATATTTGATTGTATAACACAAAAAAGCCTCGCTACAAAGAGCGAGGCAATGATGGAATGTATGATAAGTTCGGATTATTCTTCTATAGCCGAAAACGTCAATTTCTCATAGCCTTCGAAATCGTCGAACTGGATCTGGAAGTTAGCATAGAGATAATAGTTACCGCCTGTGTTGTGGGTATCCTTAATTGAGTTGCTCTTGGCCAGTGCATTCAGGATCTGGTTGTAGACCACCTTGTCGTTGTTGTCGTCAGGAATCTGTATGGCCATCGAGGTCACGACACCATTCACGATTTTGTAAGTATAGTCGCCAGCAGCATATAACTGGAAATTCTCTGTTTCCAGAATCGTTTCCAGCTCACCCACTTTGGCTTCCAACTCTTCTTTCGTCAGATTCACATGGTTGATGGGTTCACGATTCTCATCAAGCTTAATATAGGTCGTGTCGACGGCTTCCTTGCCATCGGAATTCTCTGATGCATTCAGCGTCAATGTACACAGGAGAAGCAACATTCCTGCAAGTACCAATCTTTTCATCTCTTTCATCTCTTTCATCAATTAATAAATCATTTTTCGGGTGCAAAGATAGCAATTTATAAGATATGCGCCAATAGTTTGCTACATAAAAAAGTATAAAAAATGATTATTTATTGCGCTTTTTGACAAAAATCAACCGTCTTGCGCTATCATTTTGCAACAAGACGGTTGATTTTAACAAACAATTGGTTCTTATTTCAGCGGTTTGATGACGAAGGTGAAGTCATAATCCTGATAAGGTACGCGATACTCCTCGCGTGGCCATGCGCCCCACGAATTCACGCACCCCAGTCCCATCTGGCGCTGCTGGATGTGTATCTGTGTCAGCGGGCGCTCAACAAGGTCGCCAGAGTGACGGCCAATCTTCTTATCCTTATTAGGACCGTCGTCAAGATCCGACAACAGATAGTTCAAGGCGCTGGCCTCCATTGGGGCGTTGCTGTAGAACTCGAGGCCCTTACCATTTGCGTCGATCACACGGAACCAACGGATATCCGTATGGTTGCCCGATTCCTGCGGACGTACATAACTATAGTACTCGTCAGCCACCTTATTATTATATACACCAATAAACTCGCTGCTATTTCTGTCGCAATAGTTTTCCACAGGTCCACGACCATAATACTGTATCTGGCCATACTGCTTTGGCATCTGGAGCTGCATACCATAGCGGAACATCTGGCTGATCTTCGCCTCCTTATCGGCCTTCAGTTGCTCACGGATGATCACCTCACCCTCCTTCGTCAATGTATAGGTCATCTTGAGTTCTGCCTTCACATCAGGCATCTCATAAGTAGCCTCCACCTCATTATCATCCACATCAAATTCCTTCAGTCTCATCTGTGGATTCTTCCATACAGCGAAGCGGTTCTGCAGACGTGCGCCATAATCATTGTCAGTAGGTGCGCGCCAGAACTCTGGCGTGATGCTCTCACGATCGATGAGCATAGGCACACCGTCGACATCGAGATAATCTATCCAGCCTTGACGCTTGCCAAAGGTCAGCGTAGTACCGCCTGCCTCCAACTTTACATAACTCTCGGTCTCTTCTTTCTGAACCTCTGCTTCTTCTGACTTAATCTCTGGGAACTGATAGTGATTCAGCACAAATTGCTGACGCGCCACCACCTGACCTTTTTCCATCAGCGGCTCAGCATCTTTCAGCTTGAATTGGAAGATCACAAAGATTTCCTGATCGCCATGATGACCAAGGACACGATCAATGACCTTCTTCATGGCATCGATGGTCACCACCTTACGCTGCTGCGGTGCAATGCCATTAATGGCAAAAGTGCCGCCATGTCCGAAGGTCATACCCTCAGGACGATCTCCATCGTGATGATGGCTGCCAGAAGCACCACCGACAAACCACTCGAGTTCGAGGTTGTCGAGCGTCTTGAAGAAGTTCTCATTGTAAATCTCAATCTTTCCTTCTTTCAGACCTTTATCGGCCACCCAGACATTCTGATAATAATAGCGTACCTCGTAGGCATGCGGATTCAGACGACGGTCGGGGGCGATGATACCGTTGCAGTTGAAGTTATAGTCAGAAGCAGGATAACGGCCATAGTCACCACCATAGGTGAAGATCTCCTTGCCAGTAATCTTACTCTTATCGCGCAGACCCTGGTCCACGAAGTCCCAGATATAGCCTCCCTGATATTTCGCATTCTTGCGGATGATGTCCCAATACTCCTTGAAGCCACCCATCGAATTACCCATCGCGTGGGCATACTCACACTGAATCAGCGGACGGGGGTTGTCGCCTTTCGAATAGCGCTCACAGTGATTATAGTCGGCATACATCGGACAGAAAATATCCGTCTTACCCCAGTCGCCAGCCTGCTCATACTGCACAGGACGGGTGCTGTCGTAAGCCTTCACCCAATCGTAGGCCTTCTCGAAATTCGGACCATAGCCAGCCTCGTTACCCAACGACCATACGATGATACTCGGATGATTCTTGAACGAGCACATATTACCCTCCTGGCGCTCGATATGCGCCTTCGCATAATCCTCACGCTTGGCCAGCGTGCCATCACCATACCCCATACCGTGACTCTCGATATTCGACTCAGCCGTCAGATAGAGACCATATTCGTCGCAGAGGTCATACCAACGGGGATCGTCGGGATAGTGGCAGGTACGGACTGCATTGATATTCAGATATTTCATGATCTTGATGTCCTGAATCATGCGCTCCACGCTGACGATATAACCGCCATCGGGATCGAGTTCGTGACGGTCGGCGCCCTTAATCAATATCGGCTGGCCATTAATGAGCAGTTGTCCACCTTTGATCTCGATATGACGGAAGCCAACGCGCTGCTTAATCACCTCCAGCACCTTATCGCCTTGTTTCAGCGTCACTAAGACTGTATAGAGATTTGGGGTTTCAGCCGACCAGGGTTTCACATTGTTCAAATAGATTTCGTGGTTCGGCTCAAACTCGTTGCTGATCTGACCATCATCGAAAATCACCTTCGCTGTGGCTTTAGCACTTCCTTTGGTCTTCACATCAAACTTAATAATTCCCCGTTTGGAATCCACCACCCAATCCTGCGTCATCGTAAGGTCCTCAATATGTGCCTTCGGTGTGGCATAGAGATACACCTCGCGGGCGATACCCGTAAAGCGCCAGAAGTCCTGATCCTCGAGATAAGAACCGTCGCACCAGCGCATCACCTGCATAGCGATGAGATTCTTACCGGGTTTCAGATACTTAGTGATATTAAACACCGCTGCCACCTTTGAATCCTCCGAGTAGCCGACATACTTACCGTTGACCCAAAGGCTCAGGTTACTTGTGGCTGAGCCAACGTGGAAGAACACCTCCTGACCTTTCCAGTCTGCTGGCACCTCGAAGGTCCTGCGATACGAACCTGTGTAGTTGTTGGTCTCACCAATATAGGGAGGATTACTTTTGAAGGTCGTACTCCAGGCATAACCTATGTTCTTGTAGATCTTGTCGCCATAGCCGTTCAGCTCGAAGAGTCCTGGCACTGGGAAGTCTACCCACTTCGAGTCGTCGTACTTCAGGCCGAAGAAATCCTTAGGGGCATCCTGATGGTTCTTCACGAAACAGAATTTCCACATACCCTCCATCGAGAGATAGCGTGCAGACTTGGTCTTGTCGCCTTGCTTAGCGACGTCTTCACTCTCAAAGGCAAAGAAATGGGCGTGCCTTTGCTCACGATTCACCTGGTTCACGTTGGGGTCCCGCCATACGGGTGTCTTGTCTGCAGCAAAACTCTGAAACACTGCCAGACAAGCGATAGATAACAATTGTTTCCTCATATACTTTAGTTGGATTAGTCCGCTATAGTCTATTATTGGGCACAAAGTTAGGCATTTTCTGTGTAATTTCCAAATTTTTTCGTAACTTTGTCCACGCAATGAGAAAAGAAGAACGATACGAAAAAATTCTGGCGCATTTCCGCAAAGAGATGCCCAACGTGAATACGGAACTCGAGTTCGGTAGCGTGTTCCAACTGCTTGTAGCCGTCATTCTGAGTGCCCAGTGTACCGACAAGCGCATCAACCAGGTGACTCCCGAACTGTTCCGTCACTATCCTGATGCCAAAACGATGGCGAAGGCGGAACCGGAAGACCTGTTGGAGTATATCCGCAGCGTCTCCTATCCGAATGCGAAGGCAGAGCATCTTGTGAAGATGGCGAGAGTATTGGTCGAGAAACACAGTGGCGAGGTGCCTTCGGATATGAACCTATTGTTGGACCTACCTGGTGTCGGTCGCAAGACGGCAAATGTGATACAGAGCGTAGCCTTTGGTAAATCAGCCCTCGCCGTCGATACCCACGTCTATCGGGTAGCGCATCGACTGGGACTCGTAAGCAAGCGCGACAACACCCCCTATAAGGTGGAAATGGCGCTGACGAAACACATCCCAGAAGCCGATATCCCCGATGCCCACCACTGGCTGCTGTTGCACGGTCGTTATGTATGCACCTCACGGAAGCCCCATTGCGAGAGATGTGAACTAGAGCCGCTCTGTCCGAAGAACATTGAGGGCTCAAAGCTGGAATAAAGGAAATACCGCTACTCTGATTAAAGAGCAACGGTATTCATACTTTCCATTTATAATTCATTTACTTTTTTGTATTCGACGGCGTTCTTTGCTGTCCAAGGCCTCGTTGTCCCTGGCCTCGCTGAGGGAAGCCTCCCATCGGACCTCTACCCATACCGCCCATATTCCTGAGCAATCCACGATGGAACTGGTCCTCGGCCTTGATGACATCAAACACCTTCGAGGCAGGCATCACACTGAAAAACTTGTTGTGATAGGTCTGCTGGATGCTTTTCAGTTCCAATTCCACCTGATCATGTTTCTGGATCATCTTTTTGCAAGCAGCCTCGTCGGTAGGTTTGATTCTCACATCTTCACGCATCTTGTTGTAAAGTGCACGCTGTTTCTTCTGCATCTCCCTGAACATCGGGAAGAAAGCAGCAGCCTCCTGAGGTGTCAGACAAGCTTCCTTGGTGATATACTGCTCCAAATCAGCTTGATACTTCTCAGGGGAGAAACGCTGTTGTTGTTGCTGGAAATTCTGCTGCGGAAAGCCCTGCTGAGGGAAACCTTGGCGAGGGAAATTCTGGGCAGAAGCACTAAGCGCACTTAAACATACCAGACCAATGATAACAAGTCGTCTCATTTTTAACTTTATTTAATAGTCAGATGACAGACAGGCGTAGATATCCTGATTGTCAAGCATCACATAGTCTGCAGCCTCATCAAAATATTCATCCGTCGTTATCATTTGATTATTGGCTACGACACTTTGAGCGGGTGCTGCTACGCCTTGTTCAGAATAAGACTGATAGGCGACAACACTGATGAACAATGCACACACACTGGCAGCGGCATAAAGTAAAGGCCTGAGCCACACGGTTTTAGCGCGTTTTTCCTTGCCTGTCTTAATGTCTCTAGCCTCGACACCCTCAGCTTCTACTTTTGCCATAATCTGGCTCGTGAGCGTGTCGAAATAGCCTTCGGGAACCCTAAAAGGATTCTCCTTTCCGACTTTTTCTATGAGATATTTTTCTTCCATCATACTATATTGACGTTTAAAAATATAAAAGGTTTAATCATGTGACTTAAAAAATTCAGATATCTTTTTGACGGCGATATGATACGAAGCCTTCAGACTACCTTCCGATGTCTTGAGGCGCTGACTCATCTCGCTGTATTTCATCTCGTCGAAGTAACGTAGGGTGAAAACGGTTCGCTGCACCTCAGGCAGTGAGGCAATGGCTTCCTGCAACAGGGCCTCTGTCTCGTCGCCATCGAAATATTCATCGGCCATCAGAGTATTGGCCACATGTGACTCTTCATCGTCAGCACTAATGGCAGCCATATTCTTCTGACGACGCACGAAGTCGATGCTCTCATTGATGGCAATCCTCGAGATCCAAGTGAAGATCTTCGCATCGCCATGAAACGTCTCTAAGCCGTTCCAGGCTTTAATGAAGGCATTCTGCAGGACATCGTTGGCATCCTCGTGCGTCATCACGATGCGACGCACCTGCCAATACAACTGTTCGCTGTATTGCTTAACAAGCAGTTCGAAACCCTTATGCTGGGTCTCGGCCTTCATCAGCAACTCCTTGATATGTTGATCGTCGTATTTATCCATTGTCACGCTTTATTTGATATTACTTGGGCAAAAAGCTGTCTATAGCAGAAGCAATTGCCTTGTCGTAACCATATAGGTCGGGCCACGTTTGGACGATGCCTGTGGCCGGATTCGGATAGGCTGTATAATAAATAATGTACACGGGCACGCGCGGCGACACGTCACGATATCTCATCAGACGGAAGGGTCGCGGTTCTTCCGCGTTTTCCTCCAGATATTCTTTCCCCCGATCCGTCATAGGTGGGAGATCCATCGAGATACGCAGACGGTCTTGTTCCCACTCGTCCATATCCGGCATCAGGAAACACGCCAGGTCGAAAGGTTTTTCCACACGGATGCAGCCATGCGAGAGAGTACGGCGCTCACGGTTGAAGGCGCCGCGGTTATTGGTGTCGTGCAGATAGACGGAAAAGTTGTTGTTAAAGCGGAAGACAATGCGTCCGAGACTATTGCCGGGACCTCCGTGCTGTCCTACACGCAAAGTGCCTGATACCAACGCTTCCTGCGTCACTTCTACAGGGTCAAGGCTGTCGCCTGAGGCTCGTTCCACGATATAATAGTGGTGGTGGGCGAAGTAGGCTGAATCGCCAGCGTGACGCACAATGTCCGATTTCACGATGTTATGGGGGATGATCCAATCGGGATTCACCTGTATATGACTGATGGTGCTATGCAGCAGCGGACTCTTCGTTGTGGTGGCGCCACAACAGATACGCATATTGAGCACGGAGTCGCCACCAACAGCATATAACTGCTGGGCTGGGATATTCACCAGCACCGCCTTCTCATGCTCATTGGGACGGCTCATCTGCCAACGGCAACGCTCCATATTCACAGCCAAACGTCTGCGGGCCTCTTTGCTTGTCGATGTCGAGAGCTCGTGTTGCAGGGTCTTGTATAAAGAGAGTTGGGGCGCGGATGCCATTAGGAAATCCAATCGTGTATCGGAGGCCAGATGGCTCAACGTCTCGTTACAATCAGGCTCTTTCACCTCTTCGTCGAAGAGTTTTGCAAACGCATCGCTATCGGCTTTCTTGTAGAGTTTGTTCATCAGACGGGCAGGACGCACAAAGCCATAGCGCTGGCCAACGGTATAGCGCACATAGGCCTTCGAGAGATGATAGTCGAGTCGTGGCAGCAGATCGTTGATATTCTGCCCGACGGAGTCGAAGCTGAGGGCACGTACGATACCTAAGTCTTCGGCGATTTCAGGAAGATAGAAGGCAGTGGTATCGAGACCGCTCTGAGGCAGTTCACGACGCAGATAGCTCAGCAGAGAGTCTGCCTCACCGATTACGCCCATCCGAGAATACCACAAAGGCACATCCTCAAACTTACTGATATCGGTATAGCGTTTCTTCAGGGCTTTGTCGAACACCCAATGCGAAGTGTCGGCAGATAAAATATGCTTCAGACTCTGTTCCAGGCGAACAGTATCCAAAGCATAGACGTATTTTCCGAATGTAGAAAGTTCATCATCAGATGGCTCGCGGTTTCCCGTCTCACAGGAAACCAGCAGTGCGCTGACCATCAATAGCAAAGATGCTAGTGAATGGAAACCTTGCGCACTACGTTGCCAACCTTGAGAACATAACACCCTTTGGTCAAATTAAGTTCAATACGCTGGGCAGGGCTATCAATTTGATACTCTGCAACTTGCCTTCCGGTAAGCGAGACCACGATGAGTTTCTGGCCCTGAGCACCGCTGATTGTAACGGCATTTCCGTCAACACTCAGCGTGATGGGCTCATCAATCATCTCGGCCACGCCACGCTCCATCAACATCGTTGTAGTAGCAACAGCGGGAACGGCAAGGAAAGCCATCATTGAGATTATAAGTAGATTCTTCCTCATATGCATATGTCTATAGTTGTTGCAAAGATAGTGTTTTTTTGCGAAACTACAAAATTTTTCTTAAGAAAAATGCATTCTGCCCCCAAAATCAGACGTCAAAGACCTCCATTTCGTTCGTCAGATAGCAATTCTCAAACACTTCTTTGGCTTGCTGCAGCAATATTTCCTCATTCTCATAACGCGAACTGAAGTGACCTAGCAACAACTTCCCCACCCCAGCCTGACGAGCAACCATCGCAGCCTGTCGCGCTGTCGTATGACAATATTTCTCAGCCTGATTCAGGTGGTCATCGCCATAGGTACTCTCATGATAGAGTGTATCCACACCTTGCAACAACTGCCACAGATCGTCGATATAGCGGGTATCGCTGCAATAAGCATAACTGCGCACAGAATCCGCAGGCGTCACCAATCGTTCGTTGGGAATGGTTTCTCCCTCTGGCGTCACCCAGTCTGCACCATTCTTGATATTATTACGCTGACTGGCTGGAACCTTGTAAAACATCATCATTTCCGGACGGATATGGGGCAGTGTGGCTTTCTCGCGAATCAAATAGCCACAACAAGGCATACGATGCTGTAGGGGAATCGACAGCACTTCCACGCTATGGTCCTCATAAACAACCGTATGTTGTGTAGGATCAACAGGATAGAACTTCACCTCAAACCCCAAGTCGTGGGTAAAGAAGGCAATCTGACTTTCGAGGATCGGACCCAGTTCCTTAGGAGCAAAGACGTGTAACGGTGCAGTACGCCCCACGAGTCCGAAGGTAGAGATCATGCCAATAAGTCCAAAGCAATGATCACCATGCAGATGGGTAATAAACACATGACTCAACTTGGTGAAACGTATCTTACTCCGCCTCAGCTGCATCTGTGTACCCTCTGCACAATCGAGCATGAACAACTTGCCTCGCACTTCGACCACTTGCGAGGAGGCGTTATGACGAAGGGTGGGAAGGGCACTTCCACACCCTAAGATATGTACTCTAAACGGTTCCAAATGTCAGCTCGCGATTAAAGGTGGAACTCATCAGCTGCGTCTTCAAGCTGCAAACCATGAAGATCCATCTTCTCAGGTTCCTTCCAACGGCTGTACTCAAACGTTTCCATCTCCTCTCTGGGCTTGTTAATGGTACGATAGACCAGTGTATCAGGACCAAGTTTCACCAGTTCATAGAGGTTGAGTTCTTCCTCGTCACCACCGCCATCACGCTGTGAGAGGATTTCCAGGCGACCGTTGAAGATCTTCCAGGTCTTGTAGATGATGCTGCTCTGCTCGATACTCTCAGCCACACCACCTTCCTTGATACGGATGCCTACTTCAGAACTGCCATCGATGGGATTGGGCATCACCCAATCGCCCAATAGTGCATTCTGGTTAATGACGATTACGGCCTCCGAATTCGTTGCATTAGGAAGCACGGCAATACGATCGCCAACCAATAGTCCACCAAACACTTGACCTGCCTCCATAGCGTTCGTGATACTCAACACTAGCGTGTCGCCATTATCGCGCAGCAGCTGAAGGGTGTTCATCGCCGTTCCGTCTCCACAGAGGCCATAAAGGGTTTTGTCTCTAGGAATCGCATTGACTGCAGAAGTATCATCTTCTGCTACAGCCATCTGTTGCTGGCCGCTTCCACCACCACAACTCATCATGATTGCCATACTGGCTGTCGCCATCCAAAAAAACAAAGTCTTTTTCATATCTTTTTCTTTTTATTATATTTCTCTCATCTCTTCTTTCTTGGCTTCATTCCATAATTTATCCATCTCCTCTAACGACATGTTTTTCAACGGCTTACCAATCTTGATACTATGTGCCTCGATATAGTTAAAACGGTTGATAAATTTGCGGTTCGTCATCTCAAGCGCATTGTCCGGATTCAACTTATATAGACGAGCTGCATTAATCACGGAGAAGAGGAAATCGCCCAATTCCTTGGTCGAGTTCTCCTTATCTTCCTTACGCAGCTCCTCCTCCAGCTCATCGAGTTCCTCGCGCACCTTTTTCCAAACATCCTCTTTCTGTTCCCAGTCAAAACCCACATTACGGGCCTTGTCCTGAATGCGATAGGCCTTGATCAGGCTGGGCAGCGCCTCTGGCACCCCCGAAAGCACACTCTCATTACCATCCTTCTCCTTCAGTTTGATCTGCTCCCAATTCTCCAACACCTGGCTGACAGTCGTCACCTTAGTCTGGCTAGAATCACTCTCATTCTCAGGCACATAAGGTAGCGGCTTGGGATCTTCAGCATCAATCTGCGAGGGGTGATACACATGCGGATGGCGGGTGATCATCTTTCTGGTCAACGCATTGCAGACATCTGCCATATCAAACTGCGCCTTTTCCTCGGCAATCTTCGCATAAAAGCAGATATGCAGCAGCACATCGCCCAGCTCCTTGCAGATGTCGTGTACGTCATTTTTAATCAGCGCATCGCAGAGCTCATAGGTCTCCTCGATGGTATTGGGTCTCAGGCTCTCGTTCGTCTGCTTCTTGTCCCAAGGACAATTGGCCCTCAATGCATCAAGCACATCAAGAAACCGCCCAAAAGCCTGCATTTTTTCTTCTTTTGAGTGCATATTCTTTAAATATTTGGGGCAAAGATACGAAATAATTCATAATTCATAATGCATAATTCATAATATTTTTATAATTTTGCAGCGATTTTTTGAGATTTGACCGTTTTTGAGCATAGAAAAAACAATTAATATATGGAATTAGCAAGCAAATACGACCCGAAAGAGGTCGAAGGTAAATGGTACCAGTATTGGCTGGACCACAAACTTTTCTCGAGTAAGCCCGACGGACGCGAGCCCTATACGATCGTTATTCCGCCGCCCAATGTGACAGGAGTGCTCCACATGGGACACATGCTCAACAACACCATTCAGGACATCCTCATCCGTCGTGCCCGTATGGAGGGAAAGAACGCCCTCTGGGTGCCAGGCACCGACCACGCCTCCATCGCTACGGAGGCCAAGGTGGTGAAGAAACTCGCTGGCGAGGGTATCAAGAAGCACGACCTCACCCGTGAGCAGTTCTTAAAACATGCATGGGACTGGACCGACGAGCACGGTGGCATCATCCTCAAGCAGTTGCGCCGCTTAGGTGCCAGTTGCGACTGGGACCGCACGGCCTTTACGATGGACGAGAAGCGTTCCCAGAGCGTTATCAAGGTCTTCGTCGACCTCTACAACAAGGGCCTTATCTATCGCGGTCTGCGCATGGTAAACTGGGATCCGAAGGCCCTCACCGCCCTCTCTACCGAGGAGGTCATCTATAAAGAGGAACAGAGCCATCTTTTCCACCTGAAATACTACGTGGCCGACCTGAAAGCCCTCGACAACGAGGAGGCCTTGAAGGCCGAAGGCAATATCATCCACAAGGATGAGAAGGGCTACTACGCCGTTGTGGCCACCACACGTCCCGAGACCATCATGGGCGATACGGCTATGTGTATCAACCCCAAGGACCCGAAGAACCAGTGGCTCAAAGGTCGCAAGGTTATCGTGCCCCTCGTGAACCGCGTCATCCCCGTCATCGAGGACCGCTACGTGGATATCGAGTTCGGTACGGGTTGTCTGAAGGTGACCCCTGCCCACGATACCAACGACTATATGCTGGGTAAGACCCATAACCTCGAGACCATCGACATCTTCAACCCCGATGGCACTATCTCTGAGCAGAGCCCCATCTATGTGGGCATGGACCGTATGGACTGCCGCAAGCAGATTGCGAAGGACTTGCAGGAGGCCGGACTGATGGAGAAAATCGAGGACTATACTAATAAGGTGGGCTATTCGGAGCGCAATCCCGACACCGCCATCGAGCCCCGTCTCTCATTGCAGTGGTTCCTCAAGATGCAGCACTTTGCCGACATCGCCCTGCCGCCTGTCATGAACGACGAACTGAAATTCTATCCTGCCAAGTATAAGAATACTTATAAGAATTGGCTGGAGAACATTCAGGACTGGTGTATCTCGCGCCAGTTGTGGTGGGGTCATCGCATTCCCGCTTATTACTATAATGAGAACGACGACTACGTGGTAGCCGAAAACCGCGAGGAGGCCCTGAAACTGGCTCAGCAGAAGGATCCGAAGGTAACTGATGCCGACCTGCGTCAGGATGAGGATGCCCTCGACACCTGGTTCTCGTCATGGCTCTGGCCCATCTCGCTGTTCGATGGTATCAACAATCCCGGCAACGAGGAGATTAAGTACTACTACCCCACTTCCGACCTTGTAACGGGTCCTGATATCATCTTCTTCTGGGTGGCCCGTATGATTATGGCCGGCTATGAGTATATCGGCGACATGCCTTTCAAGAATGTCTACTTCACGGGTATCGTCCGCGACAAACTCGGCCGTAAGATGTCGAAGTCATTAGGAAATTCTCCCGACCCCATCGAACTCATCGAGAAGTTCGGTGCCGACGGTGTGCGTATGGGTATGATGCTCTCCGCCCCCGCAGGCAACGATATCCTCTTCGACGAAGCCCTCTGCGAGCAAGGCCGCAACTTCAACAATAAGATCTGGAATGCCTTCCGCCTTGTGAAGGGTTGGAAAGTGGCCGACATCGAGCAGTCGGAGGCTGGTAAGATTGCTACCTCGTGGTTCGAGGCCAAGCTCCGCCAGACCAATGCCGAAGTCGACGACCTCTTCAAGAAATACCGTATCTCTGAGGCCCTGATGGCTGTCTACAAGCTGTTCTGGGACGAGTTCTCAAGCTGGTATCTGGAGATGGTAAAGCCCGCCTATATCAACGGTGAGGCCCAGCCCATCGACAAGCAGACCTACGACAAGACGCTTGAGTTCTTCGAGATCCTGCTGAAGATGCTGCATCCCTTCATGCCGTTCATCACCGAGGAGCTCTGGCAGCACCTCTACGACCGCAAGGATGGTGAGTCGATCATGCGCGACAGTCTGAAGCTCCCCGCTCCCAGCGAGGCCGACAACCAGTTGGCCGCCCAGATTGAGAATGTCAAGCAGATTGTTTCTGGTGTGCGCATGGTGCGCTCATCGAAGAACATCGCCCCCAAGGAGCAGCTTGATCTGCAGGTGGTAGGCCAGAACGCCTATGAGCCGTTCAACACCGTCATCGCCAAGATGGCTAACCTCAGTAACATCTCTGTAGTTGCTGAAAAAGATGCCACCGCTGCTTCGTTCATGGTGAGCACCGACGAGTTTGCTGTACCTCTGGGCAATATGATCGACGTCGAGGCCGAGATTGCCAAGATGGAGGCTCAGTTAAAGCACCTCGAAGGCTTCCTGGCCGGTATCCAGAAAAAGCTCTCCAACGAGCGCTTTGTGCAGAATGCGCCTGAGGCTGTCGTTGCCCTCGAGCGCAAGAAGCAGAGCGATTCTGAGGAAAAGATTGCTGCCCTCAAGGAAAGCATCGCTGCCCTTCGCGGAAAATAATACACCTTGTATTCCTGAATAAAAAGCCTCGGAACCAACAATTCCGAGGCTTTATTATTTCCTGCCGTAGAAACCAGCAGGGATTGTCTGATAAATCTACTTCTTAATAAATTCCACGCGGCGATTCTTAGCGCGGCCGGCATCGGTCTTATTGTCAGCCACTGGCTCATGTGAACCCTTACCAACGGCACGCATGTTAAAGGGATCGCAGCCAAGACCCTCAAGCGCCTTCACGACGGCCTCAGCACGCTGCTGAGACAGCGGATCGTTCACTGCGTCAGAGCCTTGGTTGTCGGTATGGCCCTGCACCTCAAAACGCGCACTCGGGTTCTTCTTCATATAGTCGGCCACCTTCTGGATCTCCGACATCGACTCCGGCTTCAGCGTCGCCTTACCCGTCTCAAACAGGATGTTGTTCGTCACAAACTTACCCGTCTCGGCAATGGCCTTCTCAACGGCCGACATATCGGTAACATTCTGAGCATAAAGATCCATAGCACCCTTAGCATAACGGAAGTTGGTCATATAGTTCTTATTACCATGGAATCCGCCCCAATCTGCCTGATGGATTTTCATACGAACTGCAGACTTACAGTTAGGAATATTGATGACGCGCTTGTTATTAATATAAATCTTGAGGGCTCGCTTGTTGAAAGACATTGCAAAGTGGTTCCAATCGTTCTTCTTCATTTCCCAAGTCTTGCCACTTCCAGAATCACGCCAGTCGCCAGTAGTAGATATAAATCGGCATGTTACCTCCAACTTGCTATAACTCTCACCAATTCTGATTTCATACACGTCACCACCATCGGCATCCAAGAATTCCAGTTCATAGCAGTTACTCATTTCCGTCTTCGGGTCGTTCATCCAGAAGTCAAATTCCAGCGTGAACACATCGGGAATGTAACTCTGCTGATTGGTCATCAGCGGCTCAATTCTTGATCCAGGCTCGAAATGGATACACTTCTTGCTTTTCATGTTGGCTACATCCGCTGAGCCATCAATCAAGTCCCACTTTGAAGGGAACTCGCCCATCTGCTCATTCTGCAGATTATCTTCGAAAAAGGCAACGGCACCGGGAACGAAATCACTCTGCTCATACTGAGCATCAACGTTCTCTACAACATCCTCCTCGTCGTCCGACTCCTCGTTCTTCTTCGACTTCTTGCCATCGAGCACACCGTCGACAGCATCGTTGGTCTCACGCGACACCTTCTCTGTCACCTTATTCTCAACGGCATTCTTGGCGGCATTCACGGCGCGGTCTTTCAGGCGACCGAGGAATCCCTGTGCATCAGCATTCACGGCGAATGCCAGCATCACAATCAAAGTAACAACTAGTTTCTTCATAAATTTCATCATTTTATAGTTATCGGTTGCAAATATACGGATTATTTCTAAAACCTCCAAATTTTCACGAGAAAAAAGCACGCTAAGAAACATCCTCCAAAAACACGAACGGGTTTCCCGTTAGTTTCCAGAACGCTTCTTCTCACAACAAGGTTCATTTGTTATACGAGCCTTGCTGCTGATACGGCTGCTGGGCGGAAAGCGAGTCTTCTGCGGCAAGGGTCGCACTAAGGTTTTCGCTAACACTGTCAGCATAAGCACCGTCCTGATATTCTCGCGGAACAGGTCCGTAGCAGGCAGAGAAGACGAATGCTGCAGAACCGAAACCCAAAATGCTTAGCAGCTGTCGGAAGCTGCGACTATTGATAAAGCGCTTTTTCATATCCTTCCATTTTTTCTGCAAAGATACAGCTTTTTTCTGAAGAAACAAACTTTTCCCAATCTATTTTCGCAAAAACAGCATGTCTTTTTGTTTTTAAAATTTGTGGTCAAAATTGTCAAAATTGTCATTTGTCAAAATGAGTTGTGGTTGGAGATTATTTAATAACTATAGTATAATATATATATTATACTATAGTTATATGATTTTATGGAAATCCCAAACGAAAATGACAAATGACAAAAATGACAAAAATGACAATTTTCCCGGCTATTTGCTTGAAAAAACTACTGCGTGCTTTTTTGCGTGCTTTTTTTGAGTAATAATTTGGAAGTGCTTTGAAATTTTTGTACCTTTGCATTGTCAAAGAAAAAAGACGAAATTTGCGGCCTGCCTGGGCAACAAAAATTACCTGCGCGCGAGGCACCTGTTTCTAGGGCAAAGCCAAAAACGGAGTCATTCAGCGACAAAGTAAAATTATTCAACAAAATCTATTAACCCTTTAAAAAATTAAAGAATTATGGCATTGAAAGTAAAAGCAGTTGAACGAAACATTAAGTTCACGAAAGACGAGAATGATCCTGGTGTGTGGCGCTATGTGATGTCGCCTGACCTCTACATCGCTCTGAACCAGGCGAAGGTAATTAAGGAGGCTGCCCTCCGCTCAGGCGTGAGCCAGGGTGTGATGAAGGCCTGCTGGGATGCAGCCGGAGAAGTGATTAAGGCTTGGGCAACGGAAGGTCACTCGGTAGCGCTCCCCGGACTGGGTAGCATGCGATTCGGCCTCCGCGCCAAGAGTGTGGCAAAGGTTGAGGACGTGAAGACCTCGCTGATTTCCAGCCGTCGTATCATCTTCACCCCTACCCAGGATTTGAAGGACGAGTTGGCAAGCACCTCGATTCAGATCACTTGTTACGACCGCAACGGCGACGTTGTGAAGCGTGTAACCTCAGCCGACGCAGGAACCGTTGAGGATCCTGAGGGTGACGACAACGGTACTGAGAACGGCAATGAGAATGGCGGTTCGCAGAACGGCTCTTCGACGAGCTCAGAGACCGGTCAGGGTGGTAATCAGTCCGCTCAGGGTCATGCACTGACGATTGCAACCAGCGGTAGTGGTAGCGCAAGCGTGACCAAGGACGGTAACGCTGTAGCCTCGGGCTCAAACCTCAATGAGGATGATGAGGTAGAGATCAGCATCACGCCTGCTGCAGGTCAGGTGCCCACGGCAACCATCAATGGTTCGCAGATCGAACTCACTGAGAACGATGGCGTCTACACCGGTAACTTCGCCATGCCCGGACAGGCTTCCAGCCTCGTGATCAACACGGGTACGGTCAGCGGTAGCGACGATGGTGACGATGGCCTCGACAAGGATTAACCGGAAGGGAGGTGACGCATGAAGAAGCGGATTGTTGAGGTAGCGGTGAAGGTGATAGTAGCCGCGCTCACGGCCTTCCTGACGGCCATCACGACCACGAGTTGCATGGGCTTCGGCCCCCTACTCTTCTGACCCCCGATTGAACCGCATTCAATCCAATCTATTAAAAAAGGCCGACCTCCACCCGAGGCCGGTCTTTTTTGTGTTATACCTATGAATCCGAGTCATAAATATGCCGAAAATGTGATTTTTTGCTGTTTTTTGTGCTGGGTTTACAGAAAAAATGCTTATCTTTGCACCCATGATGGCACAAGAACTTGGACCGACGACAGAAAAGGAGCGTCACCTGATACTCGATGTTCTTAGGGGATTGGCATTGGCAGACATCGCGCTGGCCAATTTCCCGGAGTTTGCATTGTGGACCTTCCTCTCTCCTGATGAACAGGCGATGATGCCCACTGCTGAAATAGACAAGGTGGTGAGATTCTTGCAGTTTGCCTTTGTCGACGGCAAGTTCTACACCATCTTCTCGATGCTGTTTGGCGTAGGATTCTCGCTGATACTTGCCCGACGAAGTGTATCGCTCTTCATGCGCCGCATGCTGATACTGGCCTGCATCGGCTTCTGCCATCTGATGTTTATCTGGAGCGGCGACATCCTGTTGCTCTATGCCGTAGGCGGACTGTTGCTGCCTCTGTTCATCAAGATGAAAGACAAGGTGCTCATGGTGATTGCGGGGATGCTGATCTTTGTGCCGGTGGTGCTGGATGCCCTGACGGAGTTTGGCGGCATCGACTTCTCGGGACCGTTCTATGACCTCTGGTGGGCACAGGCGGCGAAAGAGGGCATCACGGAGGCCAACTTCGCCTCCTGGCTTCGCGATGCCGACGGTTATGCGGCGATGTTTGCCTTCCTGAAACAGGGGGCTTGCGAACGGCTGTGGGAGATTGTGTCGGGGCATAGGTTGCCCAAGGTGCTGGGGCTGTTTATCATCGGTTATCTGATAGGCAGACACCGGCTTTATGCCCGTCTGAGAGAACTACCGCTGCTTCGGCTCTTCCTCTGGACGCTGGCGCTCTCGCTACCTACCTCGCTGATCTATGCCTGGAGTGCGGTCGAGGGGCATCCTTGGGGAATGACTGTCCACTCGTTGCTCTATGCCGTGAGTGTCATTCCTATGTCGTTCAGTTATATCGCGGTGGTCTGTCTGCTATTCCTGAAGCGACCAGCTTGGCTCAGGCCCCTCGGGTTGCCCGGACGGATGGCGCTGACGTGTTACATCATGCAGTCGGTCATTGGTGCCATCTTGTTCTACGGCTTGGGATTTGGTCTTGGCACCACTTTCGGCCTCATTACCATCGAACTGACGGCTGTCATCGTCTTCCTCTTCCAGATAGCCGTCTGCAAGTTGTGGCTTCACTATTTCCGCTTCGGCCCCCTCGAATGGATATGGCGCATGCTTACCTACGGCCGCTACATCCGATTATAATATAAGATAGGAAGAAGACAAGATAAAAACGACATGAAAAAGCTAGTATTATTGATGGCTGCGGTGTTAATGGTCGGTGCGGCCAATGCGCAGACAGACAGTACAAAGGTAAAGCGAAAGAAAGTGGGCGTCGTGCTCAGTGGCGGTGGCGCAAAGGGTATGGCGCACATCGGTGTGCTAAAGGTGCTGGAGAAGGCGGGCATCCCCATCGACGTGGTTACCGGTACATCGATCGGCAGCATCGTCGGCGGACTCTATGCCATCGGCTATAACGCCCACTCGCTCGACTCGATGGTGAGGAAACAGGACTGGACTTACGTGATCACCGACAAGGAGGATTTTCGCAACCAGAGCTATCTCGACCGTAAGAAGATGAACACCTATCTGTTTTCGACGGGTCTGACCTTCGGCAAGCGCGATACGGGTGGCGGCGGCCTTATCAGAGGCAAAAACCTGGCAGAGCTGTTCAGCCAGTTGTGTGTGGGATTCTGCGACTCTATCAATTTCAGCCGCGACCTGCCGATTCCCTTCGCCTGTGTGGCAACGAACATCATGGACAACAGCGAGGTGGTGTTTCACAGCGGCAGACTGCCTCAGGCCATGCGCGCCTCGATGGCTATCCCTGCAGCGTTCTCGCCGGTGAGAATCGGTGATATGGTGCTGGTGGATGGCGGATTGAAGAATAATTTCCCCGTCGATGTGGCCCGCGAAATGGGTGCGGAGATTGTGATCGGCGTCACGCTCAACGGCAAAGCGAAGTCGGCTGAGGATATGACGGGCACCATGAAGATCGTGGGGCAGATCATCGATGTGAACTGTGTGAACAAATATGATGAGAACAAGGCCATCACCGACCTGTGGATGAATGTCGACCCTCACGGCTATTCCACCGCCAGCTTTACGGCCGAGGCCATCGACTCGCTCATCCGCTATGGTGAGGAGGAGGCCATGAGCCACTGGGACGAGATCATCGCCCTGAAGAAGCGCATCGGCATCCCAGAAGATGCCAAGTCGGAGATTCTCTATCCGCTGCGTCCGAACATCATGACCGACCAACATCAGGTGATCGGCTTTGTCTTTGAGAACCTGACGCCCCAGGACAAGCGGTTCCTGAACGAGAAATTTAATCTGGACCGCGTGAAGACCATCAATGCCGAGTTGGAACAGCAGCTCACCACGTCGATGCGCGTCGACCTGTTCTATCAGACGGCCGAATGTCGCGTGGAACCGGTGAAGATACACAAGCCGGCCATCAGGTCGCTCGAATACCGCGATTCGGTAAGAAGGAAGTGGGACGAGTCTGACGGGGTGATTGTGACCCTCTCGGCAGGCGAGCGCAAGTCGGTGCAGCTGCATGGTGGTGTGCGCTACGATACGGAAGAGAATGCCGCCGTGCAGCTGGGACTCGACATTCCGTTGAAGACGGCCATGCCTGTTGAGACCAACATCACGCTCCGTCTGGGTAAGCGTCTGATGGCTCGTGGCGAGATCACCATCCACCCCCGCTCGTTTACGCGTCCGGCATTCAGCTATACGTTCCGCAGAAACGATGTGGACATCTATACCAACGGCGATCTGGATTATAACATCCGTTACAACCAGTTGCAGGCGGAATTGCTGCCTATTAATCTCGACCTGCGCACTTTCAACCTGCAAATGGGACTGCGCTGGGACTTCATGCACTACCGCAACAAACTCGGTGCGACTTGGTCTAGTATATCAACACTTGAAAACGAGCATTTCTTCAGCTACCGGGCCCGTCTGGCCTTTAACACCGAGGACGACTGGAACTTCCCCACTCGCGGTTCACGCTTTAACGCGGAATATGCTTATTTCACCAACGACTTCGCCAAACTTAACGAATATGATGCCGAGGGCAACAAACTGGGTAAGACGGCAGGAATGAGTGATGTGAGTGCCGACTGGCGTACGTCGTTTACCATCGGCAACAGGTTCACCATTCAGCCCATGTTCTATGGCCGTCTGCTTTTCGGCTCCGTCGTCCCTGCCGGATTCTACAACACCATCGGTGGCGAGTGGTTCGGGCACTACATCGAGCAGCAGATGCCATTCGCCGGTATCGGCAATCTGGAGTATGTGCGCAACCAGTTTGTGGCTGCCCAGCTTCAGGCGCAGGAGCGTATCGGCAAAAGCAGCTACGTGCTGCTGCGTGTGGCCGGCGGTCAACAGGCTCAAAACTTGAATGAGCTCCTGGACCATCGCACGATGATCGGTGTACAGGGCGCCTACTATTACAAAACGATATTCGGTCCTTTGGGGGCTACCCTGGGCTATAGCAACCACACGAAGAAGACTTATTTCTACATCAATCTCGGATACGAATTCTAACAGAGACAAAAAACAGAATGTGGCTCACAAAACGATAAATATGTTAATTCTTGATGCTGAATTCTTATTTCTAAAGAAATATTTGTAACTTTGCAGCCAAATTTGCACAAAAGTTGAATAAATAGAATGAATCATCAGAAAAATACAGCATTTCAAATGATTGCCGATATCGAAGGAGACTATAACGACCTGATGCTTGGCGATACGCCTAAGGTGGTGCCCGTGCTCCCTGTCCGCAATCTGGTATTATTCCCCGGTGTCGTCTCACCGATACTGATTGGCCGCGAGTCGAGCAAACTGCTGATCCACCAGGCCGAGAAGAAGCATATCACCATCGGCGTGGTGACACAGCGTGACCCCGAAGTGGACATCCCCGTGCAGGCCGACCTGTATGAGGTGGGTGTCTTTGCCAAAGTGGTGAAGACGCTGGCACTGCCGAACGGTAACATCACCGCCATCGTACAGGCTCAGGGCCGTATGAAAATTGAGCGTATGCTGAAAGGCGCCCCCTATCTGGAGTTCCAGGTGAGCGCGTTGGAGGAGATACAGCCCGAGAAAAACGACCGTGAATTCAAGACGGCCTCCAGCGACCTGCGCGAACAGGTGGAGAAATACATCGAGATCAGCGAGGAAATCCCCGACGAGGCCTCGTTTGCCATCAAGAACATCACCAACGATATCGTGGCCCTGAACTTCATCTGCTCGAACATGCCCTTCTCGGTGAAGGAAAAGATGAAGCTGCTGGAGAAGGAACTGGTGAAGGAGCGACTCTTCAACCTGATGAAGATCATCAACCGTGAGATCAACCTGCAGAACCTGAAGGCCGACATCCGCAACAAGACCCGTGAGGATATCGACGAGCAGCAGCGAAACTACTTCCTGCAACAGCAGATCAAGAACATGCAGGCCGAGATCGGCAACGGCGACTCGCTTGAGAAACAGGAGCTGCTACGCAAGGCCGACAAGAAAAAATGGTCGATGGAGATCGGAAAGGTGTTCTATAAGGAAGCCGACAAACTCGACAACCTGAACCCGCAGAGTCCCGACTTCAACGTGCAGCTGAACTACCTGCAGACGTTGGTGAACCTGCCCTGGAACGAATATACCGAGGATGACCTCGACCTGAAGCGTGCCCAGCGCATCCTGGATAAGGACCACTACGGCATGGAGAAGGTGAAGGAGCGCATCCTGGAACATATGGCGGTGCTGGCACTGAGGGGCGACCTGAAGAGTCCGATTATCTGTCTGTATGGTCCTCCGGGTGTGGGTAAGACCTCACTGGGCAAGTCGATTGCCGAAGCTATGCGTCGTAAGTACGTGCGTATGTCACTGGGCGGTCTGCACGACGAGGCTGAGATTCGCGGACACCGCCGCACCTATATCGGCGCGATGCCAGGACGTATCATCAAGTCGATACAGAAGGCCGGCTCGAGCAATCCTGTGTTCATACTTGACGAGATCGACAAGGTGACACAGATGACACACAACGGCGATCCTGCCTCAGCACTGCTCGAAGTGCTCGACCCCGAGCAAAACAATGCCTTCCACGATAACTATCTGGATGTGGACTACGACCTGTCGAAGGTGCTGTTTATCGCTACGGCCAACAACCTGAGCACGATACCTCGTCCCCTACTCGACCGTATGGAAGTGATCGAGGTGAGCGGCTATATCACCGAGGAGAAGATCGAGATAGCCAAGCGCCACCTGATACCGCGCGAACTAGAGAATACGGGTCAGAACGTGAAGGGCATGAAGCCCGCGTTTAACAAGGCCGCCATCGAGATGATCATCGAGCGCTATACCCGTGAGAGTGGCGTCAGACAATTGGAGAAGCAGATTAACAAGGCCCTCCGCAAGATAGCCTACAAACGCCAGGTGGAGGAGAATGCCGATTATAAGAAGATCACGCCTACGGAAATCGAGGACCTGCTGGGCAAACCGCCTTTCTACCGCGATATCTATCAGGGCAACGAATATGCCGGTGTGGTGACCGGTCTGGCCTGGACAAGTGTGGGCGGAG
>JAEEGJ010009788.1_pt1 | contig 25365 bp, 17 predicted proteins | sample 8958761 | NCBI WGS metagenome assembly JAEEGJ01 (sample SAMN16246546, study PRJNA631951) | gut metagenome | biome: gut microbiome; feature: rumen; material: RS-attached | host: Bos | place: Iran: Karaj | collected 2018-10 | reverse complement strand
TCACTTTAAAGCGCAACCCTGACCTCATCACCGTGCTTGACGAGTAGTTCGACGACATCTATTTAAATAAGGTGTATGGACTGTCCCTCTCGCTCGACCTCATCAAGAAGCACAAGGACATGCGCATCGTCTACACGCCCATCCACGGCACAGGTCGCCGCTTGGTGCCTGAAATCCTGAAGCGCAAAGGCTTTGAGAATGTCTACTGCGTTGAGGAGCAGATGGTCGTCGATGGCAACTTCCCGACCGTGAAATCACCCAACCCAGAGGAACCTGCCGCCATGGCCTTGGCCGTGAAGAAGGCCCAAGAGGTGAATGCCGACCTCGTCATGGCCACCGACCCCGACGCCGACCGCGTAGGCATCGCCATAAAGGACGATAAAGGCGAGTTCATCCTACTCAACGGCAACCAAACGGGTAGCCTTTTCGTTTACTACCTGCTGACTCGCTGGAATGAGCTGGGCAAACTCACTGGAAAAGAGTTCATCGTGAAGACCATCGTCACCACAGAACTGATCTTCGAGATGGCGAAGAAATACAACGTGGACCGCTACGACGTGCTGACCGGCTTCAAATACATTGCCGACAAGATCCTTGAACTCGAAGGCAAGAAGCAGTTCATCGGCGGCGGAGAAGAGAGCTACGGCTATCTGGCTGGCGACTTTGTCCGCGACAAGGATGCCGTCATCGCCACCAGCATGATTGCCGAAGCCGCTGCCTGGGCTGCAGAGCAAGGTAAGACACTTTACCAACTACTCATGGATATCTACAAGGAGTTCGGTCTCTACAAGGAAAAACTCGTCTCGCTGACCAAGAAAGGCATCAGCGGCACTGAGGAGATCAAGGCTTTGATGGCCAAGTTCCGCACCACCCCGCCCACCGTCATCGCTGGCGAGAAGGTTATCGAGACCCGCGACTACAAGCTTCAAGAAGCCAAGGATGTGCTAACTGGCAAAGTCACACCTATCACCTTGCCCAAGAGCGACGTGTTGCAGTTCTTCACTAAGAGTGGTTCAAAGATCACCATCCGTCCTTCGGGCACCGAGCCGAAGATCAAGTTCTACTTCAGCATGAAGGGCGACACTTCGAACGGTCTCGAAGCAGCCATCAAGACGCTCGACATCAAGCTTGAGCAAGCTGCCAAGGAACTGACTGAATAACACTGAGTAGTACGTCACTGCGAGGAACGAAGCAGTCCAGAAAACCATCATTCTGGATTGCTTCGTTGTTCCTCCTCGCAAATCGAAGATTCGACGGAGTCAATGACGAGAAGCGACAACAAAGAGGCGGAAAAAATATTTTTCCTCTTTTTTGTTGACCGTATTGAAAAAATATCTACTTTTGCACCCCGAAACGAGGCGGGATAGCTCAGCAGGTTAGAGCGTCGGATTCATAACCCGGAGGTCTCGAGTTCAATTCTCGATCCCGCTACTGAAGCAAGGCTGAATTTCGGTCTTGCTTTTTTTTGCGATATTATTTGTACTTTTGTCGAACAAAAAACATAAACATAACATCATGAAAAGAAATTGGTTGGCAGTAATACTTTTTCTTGGCCTCGGCCTTGTATGTTTCTCCTGTGGCGGCAAAGGTGAGAAATCGCAATCCACCACTCCTATAGCACTGGATTCAATCGAGGAAATGGAAGGCCTATCTACGGTAGAATCAGAATCTGAAATCGAAGATGATGGCGACCCCAACATCAAAGCCGCGTCTGTCAGCAAAATGAAAGTGGTGGTTGACAACCGTGGAAACCTGGTCGGTCGGTATGTGAAAACCAATCAAACCACATACACCGTTTCAGTTCAAGATGACGTTGAGGTACCTAGATTAGGCCATAAAATCGTGGAATACAGCGCAAAAAACGGTCAAGGCATCGTTTACACCCTTCGTACCAATGTCAACGTCCGCACACAACCCGACCTCAAGTCTCCCATCATCTGCCAAATCACCACCAAAGCAGGAGAAATGCCTCAGACCTACCCATGTCTTGGGAAGGCCAATGGTTGGTACAAAATCAGGATTAGAGGCACCGAAGGTTATGTGCGCCACGATTTGGTGATTTGGGATGGCATGGACACCTTCTGAGCTAAGCCCAAATCAGCAGTCCCGCACAGATAATCAGTCCCGTTACAAACAAATCAATGATGCAGAAGCCCATGATGTCTTTTGCATTCAGCTTTGCTATGGCCAAAGCAGGCAAAGCCCAGAACGGCTGAATCAGGTTGGTCCATGCATCACCCCATGAGATAGCCATACCCGTCAGCCCTGGAGCCACACCCAATGCGGCACCAGCCGTGAACATGATAGGCGCCTGTATCGCCCAGTGACCGCCACCCGAGGGCACGAACATGTTCAAAATGGCCGCACAGAAGAAGGTGAACAGCGGATAGGTCTTTGGCGTGGAAATGGCCACACAAGCATTGCTCACAACCTCACCCAAACAGATGCCCGATTCCCCTACTCCTGTAATGATACCCATGATGCCCGCGTAGAACGGGAACTGCAACAGAATGCCTGCCGCCCCGCCCACCGACTTGCCAAAGGCCTTGACATAAGCCAAGGGCGTGCCATGCAAGATGACACCTAAAAACAGGAACAGCATGATGACCGCACCAAGGTCAAAAGTGCCGCCTTTGACGAACAACTTGATGACCAGATAGGTCAAACCCAACAGTGAGATGATCCATGACAGAATGCGGCTGTTTTCCAGCTTCTCGGCTGGTGTGGTGGCTTTTGGCAGAGGTTTGGGATCTTCCTCAAACAGCAGTGAAGGCTCGATGGTCACCACATGCTCGCCTTTAGGGTGCATCAGTGCGTTGACCACCACGATAGCAAAGATGACCACGGCTACTATGATGAGGTTTTGATAGGTTAAAATCGTCTCACTAACAGGTATGGGCTGTGTAAGTGTGCCATTGGTAACCTTCTCAAGATTAGACTCCTTTGATGCCATGGTAAGCGGTATGGAGCCCGACAGACCGGCATGCCAGACCACAAAGCCGCTATAGGCCGAGGCGATAAGCAGGCGGTAATCCACGCCACGCAGTTTCTTGGCGATTTCCTTGGCAAAGATGACGCCCACGATAAGGCCAAAGCCCCAGTTGAGCCAGCAAGCCAAGGCCGAGATGCCCGTCACCAAGGCGATGGCTCCGGCAGGCGTCTTGGGCAAGCCTGCCAAAGCACTGATGCCTTTCTTGATCGAAGGTGCCGCAGCCAAGGCAGAGCCCGTCACGAGCACCAAGGCCATCTGCATGGCAAAGGCCAAGAGTGACCACACACCATTACCCCAGTGCTCGACCACCTCAAATGGGGTCTGTTTACACACAGGCATGGCGATGATGAAAGCCAAAAAGGTCAGTACTACGGCAAAAATAAAGGGTTCAGGTAAGTATTTTTGAACTAACTTGACACAAAAACGGATTAGCTTCTGGAACATGAGGGATTTAAAATTTAAAGATTTAAAGATTCAAAGATTTAAGATTTAAAGAGATTCCCCTGCGGGGAATGGCGGTTTAAGTATTTGTTGACCTGCGGCGGTTGAAGAACTTACAAATTGAAAACCGTTTCCTCCGCCGCATTCAGAACTGATGTTCTTTCCATTCCCTGCAGGGTAATCCATTTGACGGTACTCCACTTCTTCAAGGAACAATGCATGCGCAGGCACTGAAGTTCCAGCTTCGCAGCGGTCCTTGCGTTCGATGACGGCGCGAAACTCTTCCAAGGTCATGCGTCCCTTCCCTATCTCCAACAAGGTGCCGACGATGGCTCGCACCATATTACGCAAGAAACGATCCGCCTTGATGCGAAACACCAGCAAGCCATCCTGTTCAAACCAACACGCCTCCATAATCTTGCAGTTGTTGGTCTTCACCTGAGTGTGCACCTTCGAGAAACTCGTAAAGTCTTCATATTCAAAGAGGATGTTTGCCGCTTCCTGCATTTTTTCAATATCCAAATCACCATAAAGGAAATAGGCATCATTGATATGGAAAGGGTTCTTCGTGCGCGTGATATAATAATGATAGGTGCGCGACACGGCATCAAAACGGGCGTGCATCTCGGCCGCTACCTGCCAAATCCGATAAATCACAATGTCCTCGGGAAGGAAGGCATTCATCTGATGGGCAAGGGTTTCCGTATCTTTCAGCTCTTGCTCTATGTCGAAATGGGCGTAATAGTTCCGCGCATGGACACCCGTGTCGGTTCGACCACAGCCAGTGATAGAAATCGTTTGACCTAACTTGAGACTCAGGCATTGTTCCACCGTAGCCTGCACGCTGTTGGAGTGCGGCTGGATCTGGTAACCATGGTAACGGCTGCCGTTGTAGGCCAGATGAATGAAATATCTTGGCATTCGTTTCGTTTGAAGGCGCAAAAATAGAGAAAAACTAAATGCAGAATTAAGAATTAAGAATTAAGAATGCTGAATTAGATAACATTCTGCATTCTACATTCTGCATTCTGCATTCAAAAAAATTCCTATTTTTGCGCTCCATTTGTAAGGTCATGAACATCCTATACCAACTCAACGACGACGACTGTTTCTTTCCGCCTGCCGACCGTGCCAACGATGAAGGGCTATTGGCCTTTGGTGGCGACCTCTCGCCCCAGCGACTCATCGTTGCCTACGCCAACGGCATCTTCCCCTGGTACAGCGAAGACGAACCCTTGCTTTGGTGGTCACTCGACCCAAGGCTCATCATCCGCCCTGGCGAAATGAGAGTGAGCAAGTCGCTGAGGAGGACCATAAAAGCAGGAAAGTTTGAGGTGAGGATGGACACCAACTTCCGCGAGGTGATGCTGCATTGCGCCGAGACTCCACGCAAAGACCAAGATGGCACCTGGATTCAGGACGAGATGGTGGATGCCTATTGCGAGCTGCACGACCTGGGCATCGCCCATTCGTTTGAGAGCTATCAAGACGGCGAGTTAGTAGGAGGACTGTATGGCATCGCCATCGGCAAGGTGTTTTTCGGAGAGTCGATGTTCCACACCGTCACCGACGCATCGAAAGTGGCTTTTTATCACCTGCATCAGTTTTTGCAAGCACATGGCTTCAAGCTTATTGATTGTCAACAGGAAACGGAACATCTGATGAGCTTAGGGGCCTACGCCATCCCCCGCAAGGATTTCCTTGACGAACTCAAGACATTAACTGGTGAAGCTACCTTGGTAGGCAATTGGGGTACGGGAAAAACCGAAGACTTATTTCTCAACATCCAGCAACCCGAGAAACTGCATTTCAGGGCCTACAACATGGACGAAGACGTCGCCCTTTCCAATGATTGACAGTATCTTAACGGGCCTCTCAAGGATTATCCGGCGATTTTCAACTTTTTTTCTTTACGATTTCTGAGATTTTCGTATTTTTGCAACCTATTCGGAGCATGGATGAAATCCGCGCTCTTATTGTTTCACCAAATCACTTTTTATGGATTCACAAGGAATCACCGTCAGTGTCAATTCTGAAATTGGAAAACTCCAACACGTTCTAGTACATACTCCAGGTCCGGAACTGGAAAAAGTAACACCGGAAAACGCCCATACTTTCTTGTTCAGCGACATCCTGAACATGCAAGTGGCGCAAAAAGAATACAGCTATTTCAAGAGAGTGCTGCAAAAAGCAGCTGAAGTCCACGAGATTGGCGACTTGCTGACCGACATCCTACAGATTGAAAACGTCAAAAACTCGATGGTCGACCGCGTGTGCAAGTCCGAGGACAAAGGCTTCCTCGCGCCTTACCTGAAGTCATTGCCTGCCGAAGAGCTCTCGCGCCAACTCATTGAGGGCGTCCGCTTGGAAGATGTCACCTACATCAACAAGGAGCCGTATGCCCTGCTGCCTATACCGAACCTGTTCTTCATGCGCGATGCTTCGTTCACCATGTTCGACAACATCATGATCAGCAACATGGCCACGACAGTGCGTGCCCGCGAGTGCATGATTCTGAACAGCATCTACAACCTGCATCCCTTGTTTGAGACCAAGGTCATCAATCCCGTGTTGAGCTACGACATCCATGGCGAGGGCACGGTGGAAGGCGGCGATGTGCAAATCATCCGCGACGACGTGGTGATATGCGGCTTGGGTTCGCGTACCAACATGCACGGCGTGGAGTCTTTGGTCGAACATCTGAAAACCAAGCCCGGCGTGAAGCATCTCATTTTCCAGGAATTGCCTTTGGAACCTGAGTCGTTCATCCACTTGGATATGGTGTTCACCATGCTAGACGTGGACCGTTGCATGATCTACGAGCCCGTCATCATGAACAACAAATACAAGACCTTCCATATTACCATCGACGGACAAAAGGCCGTTGGCAAAGAAGTCGCCAACTTGCTTGCCGGACTGAAAGAGATTGGCATCGACTTGGAGCCCGTGTATTGCGGCAACCGCAACAACGACTGGGCTGCCCGTGAGCAATGGCACAGCGGCTGCAACTTCTTCTGCCTCGAACCCGGCAAGTTCATCGGCTATGGCCGTAACCAGCACACCCTAGAAGCCTTGAACAAATCGGGCTTTAACATCGTCACGGCTGCCGATGTGGCCAACAACAGGGTCAATCTTGACAACGTGAGGAAGTGCATCGTCGCCTTCGAGGGTAACGAGCTCTCGCGCGGTGGCGGTGGCGCTCGATGCATGACCATGCCGGTGCAGCGAATGGCTGTGGAGTGGTAAGAGAGACAACATCTTACAAGAAGAAAAGTGCCGAAAATACTGTAAAAAGCAAAGGAGTTACGATGGTTCGCAACTCCTTTTATTGTCAATTTAGCTTATTAATATAATATGAAGAAACAGACTACACACTGGATGCTCGCTGCTATCTTTATCTTATGCAGTGTTATGACATCGTGCAAAAAAGAGACGAACAACCCAGAGAATGAGACAATAAAGCTACAATGCGAGAAACCCTCCTATCTGATGGAGGGCGACACGGTGGCACTTATCTCGCCATCGTACTTTACCCCAATGGAAAATGTGGAGCGCACCGCGGAAGTGCTACGCGGTTGGGGACTGACACCTATCATTGGTCCCAATGTGGGCAAGATATACCAAGGCAAATATGCCGGCACCGTCGAGGAGCGCGTCAGCGACCTGCGATGGGCTCTCAACCGAAAAGGCGTCAAAGCCATCATCTGCAATCGTGGCGGATATGGCACTATCCAACTCATCAACCGGCTGTCGTACTCCGATTTCAAGGCAAATCCAAAATGGTTTGTAGGCTTCAGCGACATCACTACGCTGCACGGTTTAGAAAGCCGCGCCGGTGTAATGAGCATACATGGAACGATGAGTTCGTTTCTTGCTGCCGGTGGGACGGATGCTACCAGCACCTTGATGCGCGACCTGCTGAAAGGCCAGGTGCCACGTTATGAGCTACCGGCACACCCACAAAACATCACGGGACAGGCTCAAGGCGTGTTAGTTGGTGGCAACCTCTGCACCTTCGCTCCTAATCTCGGCACGCAAGCTGACGCCACCCAAGCTGAAGACATCATCCTTTTCATCGAGGAGGTGGGAGAATCGATGCACAATATCGACCGTCAGTTCAACATTCTTGTCATAAACGGCGTACTCGACCATTGCAAAGGGGTCATCCTTGGTTCGTTTGTCAGCTGCGGCAACGAGTTCGACTACGAAAGCGTGGAAGCAATGCTCCATTCTTATCTTACGGCTTATAACATTCCCGTCATGTGCGGTTTTCCCGCTGGACATGACGACGTCAACCTGCCTCTCGTGATGGGTGCACCAGTTACTATGGATGTACGCGCCGATGGTGCCACGCTCCAATTCGACATCGAGGGCCAACAAACCGAGGTTCACACCGCAGACCTTTCTGCGGCGAAGACTCCGCTTGAGACCCGCCTTCAACGTTCAGGAAAGTTAGAATAAGTTGATAGTAAGCACCTTTTTTCTTATTGTCAGAGACTATTCCCATATTTATCCAACCATGTCTGCGCCTGTTCGCAATCGGGACAATGCGAGCGCAACATGGTTTGGAAACGTATGGTATGTTTCATGATAACCGTATGACACAACTCGTGAATGATGATGTAATCAATAACAAACTCAGGTGCCTTGATGACACGCCAGTTGATGGAGATGTTTTTCTCTTTGGAACAATTCCCCCATTTTCGTTTCTGGCTGCGGATGTAGAGCTTGTTGTAAGGCAGAAGCAATGCCTCAGAAAGCGTCTCAGCTCGTGACAAAATATGTTTTCGTGCCACCGATTTCAGCCATTTTTCCTGTACCACCGCATCCAGCAAGTCTCGTTTTGCCTGGATGGTCTTGCTTTCATGATTGACTACCACCTTATTTTGGTATTTTGACGAATAGAAATAGGCATAACGGTTACCAAACAGCAATATCTCGTTGCGTCGTAATTGAATCTTGGCTTTTTGTTCGAAGAATTGTCGTTTTGATGCTATCCATTTTGCCTTTTTCTCCAAAAGCTTTTCGATATCCTCATCTGTGAACGCCATAGGTACAAACAACTGCACAGTGCCATCTTCGCGAACACGAAGACGGGCATTCTTGACCTCTCGACGAGTGACTGAGCAATTATCGGGCAGCATATCAATTCAAGCTGAAATTTCTTACAATAGAATCCATTATGGTCTCTTGCAAGACATCTTTACCGTAAATATCCAAAGCATCATACTTTTCGTTGGCCGCCAATAACGCCACCTCACCTAACAAACGGTTGTATTCTGGCGTGACTTCCTGCCAACCGATGTATATTCTCGACTGGATTTTCGCTGCCAATTCATTGGCGAACTCTCTTGCCAACGTTTCGTTAAAGGTCGGCAGCTCGTTCTTTAGAATCTGGTAAATCTCGAAAGTGCCTTTGTCGTCAAATCCCATCTTCTTGGGGATTTCCACAGCCTCATCCACTTCGGTATAAAGTTCGCTCAACTTTTTCAGCAAGCCCTCAATTTCTACGGTATTGGCGTTTTTCATCTGAATCAATGCATCCAAACGCTCCTGGAACTCGATGTAAATGGCACTGCTGTTCTGGTTGGTGCGAATCATCGTCTCAATGTCACGGATAATTTTCTCGGCCTTGTCAGAAGGTGACAGTTTGGTTTCTTGCAATTTGGTGAGATAATCCGCATCGATGGCGATTTCGGGCAAATGGCCTCGGAAATCCAGCAGGGTGGCACTCTCTTCCAACAACTTGCGCGTCTGTGCAGCATAGAATTCGGCATCGAAATCCGCGCGGCGAAATTCCTCCATGTAGAGTTCGTAAATAGTCACTAACCACAAGTATTTGTTTCGGAACGGCCGCAAACCCGGATTGGGGCTGATGGCTTCCCAAAGCTGCACCACGCGGTGGAAACGGTTCTCAAACTGGCCTTGGTCAATTTCGCTCAACTTGCGGATGATGGCCATCTCACACTCATAACTGTCTTCCAAATTGATTTCGGCAAAAGGCTCAAAAGCAACATCCAATTCCGTCGGGAAGACCCCCAACAACGCATCCACATCTTCAAACTCACCAATGTCCTCGGGATCATAGTTCAAGGCTTCCTTGTAGTTCTGGAACACGCCCACATAGTCCACGATACGGCCAAACTCCTTGGAGAGTTTGTTTTCGCCCTCGCCATAGTCATACGGGCGGTTGGTGCGGGCCACGGCCTGCAACAGGTTATGGTCGCGCAAAGGGCTGTCCAAGTACATGGTTTGCTCAATAGGCGCATCAAAGCCAGTCAGCAACATATTGCAGACGATGAAGATTTTCAGGTTGTTGCCTTTGGCGATTTCTTCATTGGTGATGCGCTTTCTGAAATTGTCAATCAGGCGTTTGCGCTCCTTGTCATCAATGTAGAATGGCGAATAGAGGTCATAACGTTCCTTTGTTTCGTATTGTCCTTTGGAAAAGATGATGCGGATTTCCGATGGGTCAAAACAGTTGAGCAATTCGTTGTAATACAACACACATGCCTCCTTGTCGATGGCCACCACCTGTGCTTTGAAACCTTGTGGCTCCAGACGCTCGCGGAAATCTTTGGCGATGTCGGCGGCGATAGTCTTAATTCTTTCCGACTTCTTCATCAGGGTTTTCCAGGGCTGCACGCGCTGCTCCACCAAGCGTTTCTGGTCTTCTTCTAAATCGGCGGTGATTTCCTCGTAGCCTTTTTTAAGTTTTTCCTTGTCCAAAAACCACTGCGAAGGGCCCAAAGTATAGCGGATGGGCTTGGTGGCCCCGTCGTTGATGGCATCGATGACGCTGTATTTGTCCAAATAATACTCTATCTTGCCGTTTTCATCCTTGATGCCAAACTCCCGATGCGTCTTGGGAATCGGCGTACCCGTGAAGGCGAAACGCTTGGCGTTGGGCAACACGGCACGCAGTTCCATCTGATAGTCACCGTATTCCGTACGATGGGCCTCATCGATGAGCACGATGACATTGTCGCGCTCGTCCTTGATCTCGCCCAGCTCTCTGAATTTATGAATGGTGGTGATGAACACGCCAGCAGGCTTTTTCTTGATAATAGAAATCAGATCGCCAATACTCAAAACAACCCGAGCGTTAGGAAACACACAATTGATAAAGTTGTCATCCATATCATCTTTCAAATCCTTGCGGTCCACCACGATGAAAATGGTCGGGTCGTTCAAGGTTTCGGTCTTGCGGAGTTTGTAGGCAGTGTAAAGCATGGTGAGTGACTTGCCCGAACCTTGGGTGTGCCATATCACGCCTTGCGCCTTGTCGGACTGCACTACCCTATCCACAATCTTGTTGGCCGCACGCAGTTGCTGGTAACGCGCCACTTTCTTGATGATCTTATTGTCGTCACGCTCAAACACGATGAAATGTTGCAGGATGTCGAGCACACGCTCAGGCTGCAACAAACCAATGATGCCAAACTTCATCTGCTCCAATAGCTGTCCGTTGGGCAGCCGTTCTACATCGAAGTGCATCAGGCCATCGTTTTCATCCTTATAGACACGGCACAACTCGTTTTCGGGGTGCAACAACGGATTGTCGTATTTGTCGGCGATGACCGAATCCTTCCACTCGTTGAAATAGGACGACGATGCGCCCGGAATGCCATATTTGCTCAATCTTCCGTTGCAGGCCACGCCAAAGAGGTGACACACAAACAGTTTCTCGCTTCGGCGGTCGTAGGTCTGGAACTGGCGCACGCCTTCAAGCCAGTTGGTGCCGCGCCTTGCGCACTGCTTAGCCTCGATGGGCACTAACGGTATGCCATTAACCAACAGGCAGATGTCTGCACGAACCTGTTGCACCGCATATTGGTTGGTGACGATAAGGCTGTTTTGCCAAATATCCTCAAAGTTGATGAAGCGTATGGTGCGGTCTTTATGGTCGATCGTGATGTTGACGCCGTCGCAGAGCTGGTTGAGGAACTTCTCGTTGCCCTCGATGGGGATGGGGTTGCGCAGGTTGTTGAGCAAAGTCTCCACCGCCATTTTGGCCGCCTGTTGGCCGATGCCGTTCAACGCCATCACTTGCTCCACCAGTAACGGCTCCACCACCGCATTCATCTGCAAGCGGTTAAAGGGTTTCAAATCCTCCGCCGAGCGGAAGGTCCAGCCTAATTTCGAGAGCCATTCGGTGACTTTTGCCTCAACGGGTTTGTTTTCGTGAAGTGTCGACATGTCAATTCTCCTCTTTATTAACTAATCTAATTGCACTAACGCACATTAATGAGTGAAAAACTCTATCAGCAGTCATAGGATTAAAAAAAGTATACGGAGATAATCCATGAGAAGTACTATTTCTCAAGTTCCAACCTCTTTGATCTGTAAACAAAACTCTAAAATAATATGATAAGTCCTCCTCAAATACAAAATCCGAATCCCTTAGCAATTCATCAAGTGTTTTCAATTGATAACCTCGATTGCTTTTTTGGGGTTTGATTGTGCTTACGCCAGAAGCTTCAATAATATTCCTAATTGCATTTTCAATTTGTGGAATCAATAAATGAACAGATACAACAAAATCTTGATTAAAAAATGCAGCTATTCCTTGCTCGATAATTTGTAATCTATCTTTTTCAAAAAAAGGAGAATTGGCAACAAATTCCATAATTGTTTGGACTGTAAAAACCTTGTCCTTTATTAGTTTTTCTATTACACTATGCAGAAAGATATGACTAATAGACAATCCTTGTGCAACTTGACGCACTAAATTTCCTTCTAAATCGTTCTCAAAACTTCCAATCACAGATAACGGTCTTCCCTTGTAATCAAAAATACTTGTTGGGAATGCTGAAAACAACGGAGCGTTTTTCCTAATCTCTAATAATTGAGCTTTATACTCAATCTTATTTGGTATGTACTGGAAAATGAACCGTCCCATTACATCATCAAAAGAGCCAAAAGTCATACCTTTAACATATGTTTCAAGTTGTTTCTTAGGGATATCGTACGGAATCTCGATTTTAGACATTTCTTCAGAAACGCCTTTACTGACTTCTTGCAATTCCTTCAATACGATTTCCGCTTCAGTAAACAAATGATAATTACGATAGGTCCGATATAATCTATCTAAGATACCGTATTTCTGCAGACCAGATAATTTTGGAAATTCTTTATGAAATGCAGCATCCATGGTTTTCAATATCCTATTAAGGTTTTCATTGTCTTGCTGCTTATGATAGAATTTTGCCAACATTTCAACGCCTTCGCTAATCGCAAAAGCGTTAAATCTGTTATCTCCATCACCATCTATTGGCTTTTCATACAATCTTGAAATCCTTTGCTCTATCCGATTCACGTATGAATTCTGTTCTTCTAATGAAAAACAGTTTGCGTTTTCAAACACTATCAAGAAGCACCTACCCCAAACACCAACATCGTTATCTTTTGCGTAATTAACGTCAAAGGCTTGTATGCAATTTTTTACGGCAATAATACTATCGCTATCCTTCGAGGTTGTTGCGATTTGTAGTGCTCGTCTAAGCTTATTCACCGCATTGATTGCATGTTTTGGATAATGTCCATTTACAACTTCTAACAAAGATTGCAAATGCATATTCCTAACAGCTCCATTACTTAATGGTGAAAAATCTATCAACAACCCACTATAACGAGCCTTAAGAATTGGATTAATTGATTCGCTAAGACGGGTTCCCCAGTATTTCAATATTTCTTCATCAACTTCTTCCTTTGAAGGCACGCATATTCCATCATTTCTAATAAAAAGTGGACCGTAATAAGTATTCCATTCTTCGTGTCTACCTTCAGAAAAAGCAAAAGCCATCCATTCTGCCTTATTTTCAAAAATCTGTCTTTCAGCTTCTGGTATTTCAGCTAATGCAATTGAAATATCGGATTCGTCAAATCCAACTATTTCAGGTTTATCATATCGAAGTACTATTTCCTTTGCTCTCATATTTCAGCGATTATCAATCCAAGCCTTCCCCATAATCATTCATTGTTTCAGTTGTGTAGTAGCACTAACTGATTTATTATTTTCTACATTTGAAATGAACTGCACCTCATGGTTGTTACAGAAGCGGATGGAAGTTTTCATTTTAATTTATTACAATCACTTTATTTAGTCGTTGTTAGCTTTGTTTTTTGATACAACTCTATCACTTCTGAATGAAGTTTCTTAATTTCAACACTCATGGATTCTATATCTTTCATTTCATTGATTAAATTCATAGCAGGTTCTATATAATCCGATTTTGCAATGATCTCCTCCCTTGTGTAATTCAGAATAGCTTTGTAGTTAAGTTCTTTATTCCTCATTGAGTTAGTACTATCTATTGCTTGAAGATAAAAATCACGACCGCTTTCAAAATCTTTTTCACGGAATTTTATTAGCCCTTTAGTTGCGGTTATGCATATTCCATCTATCTCTCCAACAAGTTTGTTATCAATTCTTTCTATGTATTTATTTGCTTCGTCAAGATTGTTTTCCAAAGCATAGTAGTATGCAATATTGTTCAATAATTGACAATCATTGGAATTGGACATTAGGCCTTTTTTTAAAAAAGTTATTGCAAGATTTTTATTGTTTAGTAAATCAGCAACACAACTTCCCATCATAACCGGCCTTTTTGAAAACGGCATGTCACAAAACCATTGGCATGCATTATTCAAAGCATCTATTAGATTATTATTATAGAAATTATATATTGCCATTGCTTCATAACTATACTGCGTTTTGATGTTAATTGCGCCTTTATCAAACAAACTCTTGTCTTTGCTATTCAAGACCCATTCAACTTGGGCAATTGAATTATCATTAGGGGAAACAAGTGATTGGGTAAACAATTTTCTGCTTTTCTTTCTATCTCCTGCCAACAAATGAACAGTACCAATAGATGCAGCTAATTCGGTTGTTGAAAATGGAGAATAGTTGTTTGAATCGATGATTTCAATTCCTCGTTTGAGTAAATTTGAAACTTTCCCTTTCAGTGTATTTACAGATATTTCTGCAGAAAGCAACCATGGATCTTTTCGTAACATTCCGCTATGACGCAAAACATATTGTGCTAAATCAAGTTCGTCATAATGAGTAAATAATCGCGTGGCACTTCTAATTACGAATCTATTATCAGGAGACAATTGCACGGCATATTTCATGGTCTGCATAGCTTTTCCCTCTTGTCCAAGAATAGAATAACACCGAGACAGCTCAACCCATGCAATTGGATTATATGGGAACTCGATAAGATGCTGTTTTAACACTCTAATTCTTTTTATAAAGTCTTGATTAGTTATACAATCGTTTAATTGTTTAATTGTAATACCCTCAATTACATCCTGTGAACCACTTGGACCATTAAGTATTCTATATGCCAATTCCTCTTGCGAAGTAGTTATTTCTTGTTTATTGTTTAACAAGAATTGTGCTGCAACTCCAACATTTTCATTGTCGGTATATCCATTGACTAAGGCAGCGCTTAACAAATCTGCTGCAAAAGGCACACTAGGATTGTCCTTAAAATCTCGAATATATGAATCAACAGATAAAACAGGAAGATCATTGCTATTTAATGAATTTGCATTTAATTCTCCTAAGGATGCAGTAGTCCCAAATGAACGCCAATTGGGAATAACTCGGCGGTCTTTTTCCTCAATTATTGCTGCCATATTTTTAATTCTGCTTTTCTTCTTAATAATTCAAATTTTGTAATAAACCTCTCAAGACTATAACTATTTCCAACACTAGTTATATTCTTGGGATGTCCTCTCTTTTCTGGAAATGGGAAACAAAGATATTCTACTATTTGTTTTAGCTCATTTCGAAAATACTCCAACTCAATACAATATGAGAATTCAGTCACAGCATCACCGAAGGCGGTGATCAAATATGGTTTAACTTCATCAAAAGATCCTCTAAATTTTTCCCATCTTAATTCGTCTGGAATATGTTTTAGCAATAATGCAGACATGCTGATTCCTGCAAAATAAAAAACAACCATACTCCCCAGTAGATAGCAATCTGTGGCATAAACTCTTTTTTCCCAGTCATTCTCATAGTAACGATACATTAATTCTGGCGGTGCATAGTTCCAATCCCCGGAATAGATTTGATTATTGTATTGGCTTTCAATATCTTTACACATAGACCGTCCAAGATCTCCGATCTTTGATTCCTTGTCAAAAAGCAAAATATTTGAAGGTTTCAAATCTTGATGAGAAATGTTAACATTATGTAATTGTTGAAGCCCTACAGCAACGTCGTGCAATGATTTTAATTTCCATGCAAAGTCTAGTTTTTTTGAATAATTAAGATTTTGCCTAACATCACCATCTGCAAGTTCAAAAATCAGATATGGTACCAAATTGATTGTAAAACCAGGCACAGTCTCTTCACCCGAATCTATAACAAATGCTACCTTAGTCACATGACCTGTTTTGCAGTGTTCGGAAAGATCTCTCTCATATTTATATGCATCAATCATATCACCCATAACATCTGTCATAGAACGGTTTTCTCCGTTTTGAGTCGACACCTGAAAAAAAGGTGTGAAATTGAATGCTTTAAGAAAGCAAATTATATTATCTCTTTCAACTTTATAACAAATTGAAAAAAATGAACCTGTTGCATTATCTGCCTTTGTGATTTTCTCAATCACCTTCCATCCGCCACTTAAAATCCTACCTTGTAGATTATTCGCTGCACTATCAATCATATTTTATGTGTTTTTAGAATTAATTACTTATTTTTACTCTAACCCTCCCCGTCAGCAAATTCTGCATCAATGACTTCTTCAGCCTTTCAAGGACGGCGATTTTGCTATTATTCTCTTTGATTTGCTTATCAAAAGCAAGTATTTTGTCTACAATTATCGTTTGTTCTACCTTATCTGGCATAGGAACAAAAATCCTATTTCGGAATATCTTCCATGGGATTCTTTGCCTTCCTGTTGTTCCTTCCATCAATGAAATTGCCAACCTATGAACATTTCCACTTGACAACAACAAATATACATACTTTCCATCAACATTTTCAGTCGGATGAAACACGATGAACTCTGTTGAAGCAAAGCCAACTTCAGAATCAATGTGATCAATGTACGCCACCTTGCCATTTTCACTGCATGGCGTTATCTTTGCGAACAAAATGTCACCTGCCTTAAACCTCGTATAACTACCATTGTCAATAACCTGTTTCTCCACATAATCAACCCCTTCAAAGTTTTCCTTGATGGCTTCCATTGGAATAAAATCATACACCTCTTTCTTCTTATACTTATACACAGGATTGATTTTGCACAAATCTTTATCCCCAATTGCTTTCACCTCCCACCCCTTCGGCACTCTCCCAAACTTCTCATCCACATAAAACTCATCCTCTTTGCGGAGTGTGCCATCGGGTTTCATGCGGCCAGTGAGGAGGTTCTGCATCAGGCTCTTTTTCAGACGCTCGGCGGCGGCTATGCTGTCCTGCACCGCCGCTATCGCCTCGTCAACCTTTGAAAGGATGGCGGCTATGGCGGATTGCTCATCGGGAGAAGGTTTGGGAATCGCCACCTTTATATATTGCTTCCAATCCAAATTCCTAATTCCTGTTGTCTGCGATTGCATTCCTGCCGTAATACCCATTTCGTACATCTGTTGAAGACAATAATAGACGAACTTGGCGTTTACTTCATCATTCAAACTTATTCTTTGGATAAAATTGGCGAAAGCGTAATCGGTTTTCGCCATCTCATCTGTAATAAACCCGACTCGCCCAACAGGTTGTGTCTCACTACCACCACTTCGTTCTATCAAAATATCAGAAGCATATAACTTCTTTTCCTCAAACTTCCGCTTTGACAAAGTACGGTAAGCGATGTCCGACAAATCCAACTTCCCGTCATTATTGAAATTAGTGCTTCGGATAACGCCAATGGCATCTTTGTCAGGCTCGCTTCCCCAATCGCCAGCATCGTTTTTCACAAGCACGGATTTCAACTGAAATGTATCGAAATCGCTGCAAACACTCCCTATTTTAGTCTGTTTCTCCATCATTGTTCATTATACATTGTTAATTGTTCATTCCATCCAACCTACCATCATTGTTCATTGTCAATTGTTCATTGTATATTTTTAAATAACTTCTCCAGTTCCTTTTCCGTATCCGATTCCGTTTGCATCGCCTTTTGGAAATCGGCAATGGCTTCCTTCAGGTCAATCTGCTCTTCAGGCTCGAAAGTGTCAACATAGCGCGGGATGTTGAGGTTGAACTCGTTTTCCTCAATCTCGTCCATGTCAACGATTGAATAATAACGTTTGCGCAGTTCGGGGTCGGCAAACATGTTTGTCAGCTCAACTTCAACATCGGCAATGGCTTGGCGTTGCTTCCCTGCCTTTTCCTTGGCGGCATTTTCGCGAGTTGTCTTATCGGTTGTAAGTTTGTCGAAAGCTTTGCGAGCGACGTCAACGGCCTTATTATCACCTGTTGTCGGATTGTTGCCTTTGGCTTTCTTTTCGTTAACTACAGCCTCGACTTTTGCCAGTCTTTCTTTGGCTTTTGCAATCTCTTCGGTGGTGTCGTTTTCAATCTCCGACAACTGAAAAGCAAGTTCCTCCTCTATCAACTTGTGCAGTCTTGTTTTCTGCAGAACAATCCATTTATTGGCCTTTTCTATATCGCCCCAACTCTCAAGCATGGTCGAGATGCGCAAAACATCTTGAGGCTCAAGCACGCTCATGTTGGCATCCTCGCGATACCAGCCTTTCTTGGCAGCATAAACCATCAACACCTTGTTTTTGCGCTCTGCAGGCTTGTTTTTGTCAAAGAAAATGATGGCACCCGGAATAGTGGTTCCGTAAAACAGATTGCCAGGCAGTACCACGATAGCGTCAATAATATTTATGTTGTTCTTAAAATCAACACCTTGCAGGAAACCTCGGCGAATTGTGTATTCCACGTCGGCTTTGCGGTTCTGTCCGTCTTCCTCCTCAGTCTTCTCTGGCTGTCCCCGAAACAGCACGCCCTGCGGACAAACCACGCCTGCCTTACCTTTATCGTCGAGAGATGCCACTATATGCTGCAAAAAAGCGAAATCGCCGTTGCTGTATGGCGGAATGCCGTAAACGAGACGGTTATATGGGTCGGCAAACTCCTTTTTGTATTCAATCTGTGGCGTACCATCCTTTTTGTTTACGTTATTTCCTTTCTTGTCCTTCTTGGTCTCGCCATTTTGCGCCCAGTTTTCCAACGAGAACGGAAAATTAGCCATCACCTTGTCGAAGGTACGGAGTTCAAGCTCATTTTGCTCGTCCTTGAATTTCGGGTCACGGATAGTGTCGCCTTGCTCTATGCGAGCATCCAATCCGTGGAGAATCATGTTGATATTGCAGATAGCCCAAGTGTTCCATACCAGTTCCTGTCCGAAAAGACGGCTTTTAGGGTTGTCATTGTTTTCCCTAATATATTTTGCCGCATTCAGAAGGAAACCACCCGAGCCGCAAGTCGGGTCATAAATCGTTTCGCCTTTCTGTGGTTTCAGATAACGCACGATAATATCCACAACCTCTTGCGGAGTATAGAACTGTCCTGCCATCGTGCCGCCTTTGTTTTCATCGGCAAAACGCTTGATAAGATATTCATAGGCATCGCCCAGCACATCCACCGTCACATTCTTGTTGCTCAAATCCACCGCACTCAAGTAGTTGATAAGATTTGTAAGAACTTCTGGGTCAAGCTTTTTGCCGCCAGAGCCATCTGGAGCAGGTTCGTTCCAGCGCACAGTGTTGATAATGCCTTTCAGGATATACTTTCCGTTTTTATCGACATTCTGTTCGGCAATAGACGTAACAGCTTTGTCAAGTTTCTCGTTTTTCTTATCAATTGAAGCCACGCGAACATCCTCCCAGAAGCAGCTGTCAGGAATAATAAAATCGTGCTTTTTCTTAATAATCACATCCAGCTCTTTGTTTGTCGGCTTCCTGTTGTTTTCAATTTCAAACTGTTTTTTGCCGTTTTCAGTCTCCCAATTATAATTGTCGGAAAGACGTTTGAAAAAGAGCAGCGAAAGGATGTACGACTTATAATCCTCAACCTTGTCGCGCAAAATATCGGCCATGCCAAACAGCATGTTGCCCAATGCCTGTTTTGATATCATCTTCTAGTTCTTAAAAATGCCACTGTTTTACAACCTACAAAGATACAAAATTTCTTTTATTTCACAAAAATTGAAAGTTTTTTTCATCTTTTGGAAGTTTAGAGAAATAATTTTGTAATTTTGCTAAGCAATTAAGTAATCAAAACGGCAATGGAAAGCTTTCTTATGTTTTTAGCAGAATTTGGTGTTAATTATACTTTTACAAAAGTATTAGACCAATCTTTAGAACCGACAATCAATAAAGCATACGATGCCGCCATAAAAAAATGGTGTAAAAACAACGATATACGTAAAAAATACGCTAAATTAAGATTCAATAATCTCGAAGCTTTTTCTAAATATATTAAAGGAGAATCCGACATCAACAATGGCGAAATAGATACATTTTTGAAGTTATTTGAAATCGAACTAAAAAATGATTCAAAAACATACCAATATATATTAGATTTAAGAACAGAAGATATACAAACACATCAAAAAAAATTAATTGATACAACCGACAAGATATTAAACAAGACAAATCAATTTGATAGTAAATTAGACGATTATCACAACAAACAAATCGGTTTATTATATGAAATATTAGAGAAAACAACCACTCAATATAAACTTGAGCCGACAGTTTATTCACAAACGTCTGATGATTGCATAAACTATATAAAACGAACATGCACAAAGACCGTAGATAATTCCAGTGTTCTTGACCGATACTATCATCCTGAAAAATACCAAGAATACAGTCTGCTTGACTATGTATTGGGCTTAGGAAATAGCAACAATAATAAATTAGTGCTCTGCGGAGATGCACAATCGGGAAAAACCACCGAGCTTAGAAATCTTTTCAAAGAATTGTCAGAAAGCGGTTTAGTAAGAGTCTGTTATCGTTCTATAAAAGGATGGAATTTTGATTTGCCTCCATTATCCGAACAAGAGCAAAAAGAAACAGTTATAATCATAGATGCTTTAGACGAGCGTTTTGATGACATTGAGAGAAACACTTTATTCAACAGCATAAATAATTATGCCCAAATACATCCATTCCTAAAAATGGTTGTATCGTGCAGATCAAATTTCAAAGAAATATCAAATCTATCTTTATTTGAAAAAATTCAATTGAATGATTTAAAATGGAGTGATGCAAAAGAAATAATCAAAACACGAGTATCAAATTGGGAGAGCCTCACATCTGAAATAAAAAGCAAAGGCTTGTATGAATTTACAAGCACTCCGTTTTATTTGACAACGATACTAGACTACTACCACGAACATGGTTCTTTACCAGATAGAAAGCTGCAATTATATGATTATATAATATCCAAGCAAATAGCAAAAGAAGATAAAAAAGCAATATCGTCTCGCCTTAGGATAAAAACAAAATGCAGGGAACTACTAGAAGAAGTAGCTATTGTCATACAGATGACCAACAAAACCGGCCTTACAGAAGATGAATTCCTATATCTATTCAACAACGATTATAACAAGCTTGAGCTTTTGAAAAGAAGCGGCATGCTAAAAAGAGATAGCAACAATTATGAATTCACACACAATGCGTTTAAAGAGTATTTAGCCTCCAATTATTTATTGCAAATAACGTCGCTTGATGAGATTAAACAATTATGCTGCTATACCAATACAGGTATCATAAAATCCACGTGGTACAACACGATAGCCCTATATCTTGCCCAACTTTCCAATGACAATGCTATATTCAACAAAATTTTCAGTTGGATTACAAAAGAAAACAGAAATATGGTTTTATATATTGAACCTCAATATATAGAATCCAACATAAGATACGGTTTATTTAATGCCATATTAGAAGATTACAAAAAGAAGGGCATTATGTACTCAAGAAGAGGAGATAACAGATATAACGCCCTGATGCGCTTTGGCTATTGCGCAGAATCGCTAAATTACATAAACAAGGAGCTTTTGTTATTGGATCGGCATAATAGTCATGCAATCAATCTGTTTTACTGTTTACGGTTCATCAATTGGTCTGTTGCAATCATAGAATTTAAGGAGTTGTCAGAATCATTATTAGATTCCATGTTTAGTGCATTTGAAGTCTTATATCAACATGATAACGCATGGTCTGTGTGGGAACCTTTCGATAACATATATTTGCAAGGTAGCGATGATGTAATAAAAAGATTATACACTATAGTGAAAAACAACGAGCAGCCTGATGTCTTAAACAATTTCATAAGAATTGCCTATGAATCCAACCTGTCAAACGAATATATAGATTTTATAATTGATAAAAGCAAGTTCATAAAAGATTACTCCACAGAAGATGGCGTACATCACACTGTGACCTTATCTTGGGTTAATCTATCACTAAGCAAAGTCGACACAAAAGAAGATATTAAAAAAGTTATCAGGTTCATTGAATCTGAATTGACAAATAGCAACAAAAGACATTATTCTTTGATTGATTACAAAGACATTGTCCAAAAAATATTAAACAATGCCAAGCAATGTTTCTCTTTTGATGAGTTATCAAATATGTTTATACGAATCTTCATATTTTGCAACAATCCCATTTCTCATGATGGTGACTTATCAGCAATTTTAGATATTTTAGCTATATATGTGGAAGAGAATCACAAAGCTGAGATGCTCTTTAATAAGATATTGAATCATTTTGCAAAAGCTGCTGACGACGAATCATATTCTCCATTAAAACTACGTCGTATTACAAATATGCTTTGTTGTTTTGCCAATAACGAACGCATAGAAAATGCCGCCAAACAATATGCCGGTACAGAATTGGGATATAAAATAGTCAGTTACATTTATCAGCAATCCTATACACACAGAGCCTTTGTTGAGGATTTGATTAAGCAGTATTATCCTGTTTTCTATGAAGAAGCACAGAAACACTCTCCTACAAACAAACAACGATCTGATCTTGAGGAGTTATTTAACTATACTAGATTCAAAAAGTCGGTAATGGATTTGTTATCTGAATGTTCTGGTAAATCAGAATTCTTAAAGTCAAAGCTGAATAAGTGGTATGATTTTGACGATGACAATGCCAGAATAAATGTTTATGTACATAGATTTATTGAAATGAGCAGATCAAATGGTGTTTATGACATTGACAAAATCACCAACAATATTAACAATGAAGAAATGTACAAACATTTCATTTTTGAAGAATCATATCAAGTACTTAATTCTTCTAATTCTGCCTTATTATCTACATCAATGAAAGATGTAATCAAAAATATTGCCAAAGATTGCATCATGGAGATTGCAAACAACAACACTTCATTTTATCGCCACATGTATCATCCATTTGACATGCTTATTAACGACGAACTTGGTAACATTGGCAAAGACGTGTTATTGAAACTATTACCATATTCTTCATATCAGTATTATGATTCCAATTCACTAACTCACATTTCATTATTTGACTATATAACAAGACAAAAAACGATATCATGCAAAGAAATAACAAATTACATTCTAAACGAAATAACATCAAAAGACGACATATATTGGTTTGACAAACAATTGTGGGCGAAATATTTAATAGATAACAATGTTTCCAACTCGTATCCTACTCTGATAGAGTGGGCAAAAGAGAAATCCGATGACAGTTATCATTTAATAAAGTTATTAGTATCTGATAAAACAACCAGAAAACTTATTACGAAAAAAGCAGTCATTGATGCTATGCCTATAGAAAACAAATTGCAATTATATAGAGAGTTGGTGTCTATTGAAGGATATGACTATAAATGGATCAAAGAAGATTTAGAACAATCATTTGTTATTCTAGAAAGCAACAACAAAATATCATCATTGCGTTTGTTACTATATACAGGAAGCACAATAGGTTTGGATTATATAAATGCGAACAAAGACTATTATAAGACCCGAGATATTCTTTTATGCTTTAATGATGAAACTGCATTAGAAGGATTGTTTGAGGCTCTTGAATATGTTTTAAATACAAAAAGCGAGTTGCGAATGATGGAATTCCACGAATTACATGACAGCATACTATCATCCATAGGTAAAATCGCCCAAAAATCAATAGAGAGTTATAAAAAGATTAAGGAACAAATTGACAAATGGGTTAGAATTGATAAAGCGAGATATACCTATCTATATTATCAATTAGAAGAATGGGAATATATGCTTTATGAGAGCAAAACCATATCATCATCAATTTTTGAAGCTAAACGTTTAATAAATAACTAACAGCAATCCTACTTAATCCCATCCGGCACCAGCCCTAACCGATTAATCGATTCAAATGCCGAAGACAACGAGTTATATACGTCTATCACCTCCTTGTAATTCCAATAACGAATGTCGTTTTTGATAGGCAAAGACGCGGCCTCTTTCTTTATCTTTTCCAGTTGTTTCTCATCGCTCACAGCCACAATACCTTGAACCGCTTTGTTATTGGTTTTGGCTTTCATCAGGTTAAGAATCAGACTATCAATCGAGCCTGCTGTTTGCACTTCAAAAACATAAATCACTCGACCCATATTTCCGATAAGCACCTCCCAAACAGCATCCACCACAGCACCATCAGCTACCTTTTTCTCAACATCGGCATTGAATCCCAACAAGTTGCCTATCTCCTTGATCATATCCCGAATATCATTGTGGGTAAACTTTTCCTCCTTCTTGGAAATCTCCACTGTATCAGATTTGTCAACAGTTATCGCTGTCGGAGCAATATCTTGCATTTCTTGCCAAATAAAGTAGTTCAAAGCCATAAGGTCGTTTATCTCTTTATAGCCCCATTCTTGCGCTTTGGCAATTAATTCGCGTCCAACTTCAGACAAATAGGCATACCTTTTACCGTCAATACCGACATTTGACTTTGGCACTTTAGGTATTGACAATGCTATAAAACCGTTATATGCCTTGCTATTCCACAATACGTATTGTGTTGGATAAAGCTTGCACAACAATTCGCTCATAATTGCAGGGCCAATACCTTTTACTTTATTGCGAAAATCATCCCAGCGTTTTACTATATCAGCTTGTCCATACAACAAGTTGTGCAATTGATGTCGCAACAATTCCATTCCATTGTTTTTTATCACCTCATTGACATAATACTGTTTGTTGCCCCAAAGCCTCATTGCCCATAGATTAGCCATAAGGTCATATAGACCTTCTTCTGTAAGACTCAATAAATCATCTGAAGTATATGAGCGCACACGTTCACAAAGCTTCTCTCTTTCTTTGCTTTCTTCAACGACCGTATCAGCATTGGCAATCACCCAATTATGGTATCTTTCCAACAAAGACTTATACAAATCAGTATTCATATATAATTGTTTTACGACCCTACAAAAATACAAAATTTTCTCACCTATTTTCTTTTTAGGCACTTTTTTTAAAAATTTTTAACATTTCCCTTTTTTCAGCTTAATAGCTTAATAGAAGGTATAATAAGCTAAATGAGCCCGTTTTGTAATCTCACAAGTTTATCGTCAGTGGACATAAAAAAGAAACCAACTCTCCTATCCGCGAAATCTGCCAGCTCGCTTTAGCGGGCATCTGAGAGATAAAAATCGTGGAAGAGCATTTCCGCAATATCTGCGATATCTGCGAGAGACAAAAAATTTTAATTTCTTGCAGAAAAATGAACTTTTTGTTAAAAATTTTTAACACTTTTTTGCTTGACTGATAAGGATTTTTGGTATATTTTTGCAGCAGATTATTGAATAACATCCTTCCTAAGCATCGTGAAATTTTTTATCACCCCCAATGGAATTGCCCGATTCCGTATGGGAATTTCACTCATTATTATTTATAGATTATACACAAGAGGTT
>JAEEGJ010009787.1_pt1 | contig 25369 bp, 23 predicted proteins | sample 8958761 | NCBI WGS metagenome assembly JAEEGJ01 (sample SAMN16246546, study PRJNA631951) | gut metagenome | biome: gut microbiome; feature: rumen; material: RS-attached | host: Bos | place: Iran: Karaj | collected 2018-10 | reverse complement strand
TTTTATTACTTACCATAGTTGGTCATTTAACTTTGCCAATTTCTGGTGGTTTTAAATTACGAAATTTTGGCGGTACAAAGTTACGTATTACATTAACTATTGTAAGGACACAAACAAAGATACCGTCAAAATGCTGACAGATGACGGATTAAAAGAATTTGAGGTATATCTAAGTAGCAAAAAAGAAACGGTATCAAAGATAAGGAATAGTTTAAGGGTATTGATAACCCTTATAAACAAATGCTTAGTAAAACACCCACACTTTAAAACAATGGGGTTTAAAAAGGTAACTATTGAGCTACCTAAAGAACAAAAAACAGAGGGGAAAAAAGTACCCCTTACAAAAGAGGACATAGAAAAATTAAAAAGGAATGAGGGATTAACGCCAACAGAAATAGAATATAGGGATTTGTTTTTGTTGGCAGTATATACAGGACAAAGAGCGTCAGACCTACATAGATTTTTTACAAAGGATTACACCGTTCAAGATAACTATTTTGTTTTCTTTAACAAAAAGAAAAAAGTGGAAGCAATAGTAGAAAGGACAACAGAGGTAATGGAAATTTTGGAACGTTATAAGGATGATTTTAAGAATGTAGATATAAATAATAGGAGACTTAGCATGAACATAACCAATAACCTTAAAAAGACAGCAGAGAAGAAAGGACTTAATAGAGAAATAAGATATATAGAAAATGGAGAAGAAAAGGTAGAGCCGTTATATGAAATTATAGGTAGTCAATTTGGACGGCATACATTTATAACAGAAAAACTAAAAAGTGGAATGGTAGCAGATACAGTGAAATATCTTAGCGGACACAAGGACACCCAAGCAATAAATAAGAATTACACACACTTAACGGCTACGGATAAGATAGGCATTTTGGAACATACAAACGTAGATAACACACTACTATATCAAAAGGGAAGAGAGGACAAAGAAAGGGAACTTATAGAAGAGACCAAAAACGTATTAGTATTTTTAGGGGCAAACTATATGGATATAGTAGATATAAATGATTTGGATAGACTGTTACCAATGATATACGCAGAATATGAGCCACAAGTCACACAGTATGGCATATCCGTAAAAGAATTAAAAGGACTGTTTAACGCTCAGGGAATCACGCTGAAAGAAAAGCGTGATAAACTACAACAGTGGATAGATGAATTTATAGCCGCAACAGACTTAGGGGAAAAGGGCAAATAAAGCCCTTTTCAGCCCTTTAGAGAGGTTTTTATAACGTCAGTGGATAACTGTAAGCCTTTTAGGATTTAAAGCCCCTAAAAGGCTTTATTATTAATACCTGATAAGTGGAGGAACAGAAACCCCAAAATGAACACTTATAATTAACTAACCCTATACAGAATAACGCTATAGGGTAACTTAATAATAAACTAACCCTATATCAAAATTTGTGCTACCCCTGTATCAAAATTTGATACACATAATAGAAGATATACATAAAGTATATCTTATAGTAATAGAGGAAAACGCATAATAAAGCCTTAGAACTTTATTACACGTTTTCTATTTGTTACGGATAGTGATAGATGAGATTAAAGATAAACACACAACACACAATCACACACCGTAACAAACTTACAAGGACATAAGTAATAAGGGACTGTTATAAAGCCCTACACGCAAAATGTAGGGATTTATAACCACACAAAAAAAAGTATTTAAAAAAATAATTTGGTAACGCCTTAGTAATGTGATAGTTAGAAAATAGTTACAGAAAATTTTCAAAAACTATTGATATTTATTTAAATTACAGTATATTTATAATAAAAGGCAATAATAAAATAACAAAATTAAAATAATTAAACTATGTCTAAAAAAGAAATTAAAACAGTTAGGAGTACAGAAAATGAACTTAGGGCACTTTACATAGTGCGTAATAAAATGGCAAAAGAACTTAGGGATAAAGGACTAACAAAAGATAAAATATGGTCAGAATTGGAGTATATACAAGATTATATAAACATATTGGTTAATAGACCACAAATATACTTTAAACTAAAAGAAGATAAACTAATAAATCAAAAGGTATTGGACGGACTAAATGGACTAACAGATAATGAGCGTGAATTTTGTAAAAATGGATTAAAGTTAGTACATGAGCAGGAACAAGATAAAGAGAAAAAAGATAAACAGTTAGTAGAATATGCTATATTTTTAAAAGACTATGTAGTTAGAAATCAGTCCTTTACAAATACTGTATAAAATTAGTGGTTATTTTTCAAAATTACAGTATATTTATTGTAAAGCACTGATGAGTAATAGGATAAGATAAATTAAATTGCATCCAAACGTACAAGCGTAGTTTTTATAAACAAATCTTTAATCAGAGGGGAAAATATACTAATGGTTTTCCCCTTTTAATAAAGATAATTAAATAACAATTACTAAATAAAGAATTTATGAATAAAATAGGAAGACCAAAGGGATTTAAAGTAAGTGAAGAATCAAAGAAGAAAGCAAGTAACACAATGAAGAATTATTATGAGAATATGACACCAAAACAAAGGCAAATCCGTGACAACTGCAATAAAATGAAAAGTGAGGTATATCATAAGGCAATGGAACTATATTACCAATCACAAGAAAATAATAGTTAAAAGGATAATGGATTATGTTTATAAAATACTACGTTAAAGTTATGGAAGAGTGCAAGGATTTAGTAGAATGGAATATAATTTGTCTAATACTATCAAAATACACAAATAACAATAAACCCAAAATACAACAGACCTATATAGCCAAACGCCTATACATATCTAAGGGAACTGTAAGAACAAAGTTAAAAAGTATAATAGACAAAGGGCTTATAAAAACCAAACCTACATATATAACTGTTAATGGTATCAGGGAAAGCACAACAGAATTTGAAATACTACCTAAACTTAGACATCTGATAGAAAATAACTCACAATCCGTAACAAATAATAGTGAAACGGAATCAAAGAAAATAAAACCAACAGAAAACAAAAATAACGTGGACGGTATGAACCAAGCGTATGAACTACAAAACTTATTATACGCAGCACTACCTACAAATTAATATTATTTTACAATACTATGATTAAAGATTTTGAGGAAATTTACGCTAACGCATTAGAATACAGATTACAAGACCACACAGGATTTAAGAGCGGAGTTAGTAACCTTGACAAAATATTTAGACTTGAAAAAGGGGATTTTGTAATTTTATGCGGAAATCCAAATGACGGTAAAAGTACTTTTATACAATGGTATCTTTACAAAATGAGCCTTAACAATAAGTGGAAAATAGCCTACCTTAATTTTGAGGGAAAAGAAGAAGAAACATTTTTGCAGATACTAAGTTATTATAGGAACGTGGAACTAATGAAACAACACGTTAATTTTTGTGAGATAGAGAACCTTACAAAAATAGACCAAGTAATAACAGATATAGAAAAGGCAAAGGAACTTAAAGATATAGACTGTTATGTTATAGACCCTTATAGTAATTTGTTATTAGGAAATGTAGATACTTACACAATAGCGCAGGACTTAGCCAAATTACAAAATATAGGTAGGAAACTTAAAGTTACAATCATACTTTTATGTCACCCACCAAAGAACGCAGAAGAAATTAATATATACAATATTAAAGGCAGTAGTAGTTTTGCAGAACGTGCTGACGTGGGACTAAGTATAAAAAGAGATTATGAAAACAACACTACCGTTATAAAAGTAGATAAATTAAGGGCAAACGGACTCAGGGGAATGGTAAAAGGAGAGGCTACGCTACAGTATAGAAACTTTTCCTTTACAGAAGTAGAAAACAATGATTTACCTTTTGGCAAATTTGTAGATAATAGAAAAGAAGAAACAATAGACCTTAATACAATACTAAATGAAGCCCACAAAAGCCAAGAAATACCCCTACAAAGCGTTAAAAACCTATTAGTGGATAACTACACCACCTTTAATGAAAAAACGCCTTACAATCAAAATAAATTGGTTAAATCTATAAATGTTACGGATAATGACAATGTTAGGCAGATAATAGAAGAGATTAGACAGTTAGACAATAAGGAACAGATAAGGGCACTAAAGGCAAAATTACCGTGTGTTATGGTATCAGCAAAATGCGGTATAGATAAACAGGATATAAAAGAATATACCAACATAATTTGTATAGATATAGATAAACAGGACAATCCAAACCTAACACTTAGCCAAATGAAAGATATAGTTAATAAAAGCCCCTATGTTTTCTTTTCTGCACAATCTGTAAGTGGTAAAGGACTATTAGCGTTAATATACTTAGACGGCACAATAGAGGACTTTAAACCACACTTTAACGCCTTAGAAAGATACTTTAAGGATAAGGGTATAGTAATAGACAAACAATGTAAGAACGTTAATAGATTAAGATTTGTCACAATGGATAACAACCCTTACTATAACGGACACGCACTTATCTATAAAGGAAAGATTAATGAAACAACACAATCCGTAACAAAATCTATTTTGCCAAAAGCAAAAATAGATTTAAACAAAGATAAGGAAAAGATACTGAATTTGTTAGATAAATGTAAGAAAGAAAACATAGTATTAAATCCTACACACTCAGAAACGTGTACCCTATCCATGGTAATAGCCAAATATTTTGGAGAGGACGGTTTTAATATCTTTATGGAGTTTATGAGAATCAAACATAAAGGGTGGATAGATGAAAACAAATACTACGGAACTTATCTACGTGATACGGAGAGTGATATAAATCTAACAGTGGGAACGTTAATATATCTATATAACAAAATTAAAAATAATTTATAAATAAAGTAGGAATATATGAGAATAGAACAAAGGAATTTTGGAAAAGTAAACGGACACTACCAACTATATGGTAAGGTTACAAGCAATGACTATAACTTAGCATACTGCAAACTTATAGGAATAGACCCTAATACAGTACAGGGATTAATTAATAATGAAAATAACTTAGATTAAAGATTTAAAACAATGGAACTTATTTACAAGAACACAAAGGAAATTGAAAATATACAGAGAAAGTATAATAACTATTGCAACGTATTAAATGAGAACGCAGAAAAGATAATAGCCTTTAATGACAGCCTAAACAATAAGGACTTTATTATATACACACTTTTCTTTAGTAAATATAGGATAGAAATTTATAACATAATAACTGATATAGTTAAGAGAGAATCCAAATTTTACACACAGGAATTGGTAACAAGCATATACCGTGAATCAGAACACAAACTACTGCACAATGAATATGAGAGGAACGGACAAACAATGTTAATAACAGATTACTGTAAGGCTGATATGAACATTAAACAAATGAACATATCTAAAGAAGAGGTAGAGAATATTAAAAGGTTACTTATATACAATGAATCCACACATAAATTTTCCGTTAATAATGAAGAACTACAAAAGGAAATAGATAAACATATTTTCTATACTAAAACCAAGAAACAGGAACTTATACTAAAGAAAATTAAAGAATTTAATAAGGCCTGTAAGGATTTATGGGATTTGGATATATCAGCCTATAACTACCTTAATCCTTATAAGGACGTTACGGAAATAGAAATGGATGAACTGTTAGCCAAAGATATATTATCTAAATAATAAATTATATATAATATAAAATATTTTATTTAATATATTACTTTAAATTAAATAGAAATAATACTATATATATTTTTCTTTTTGTTATATACTCAATATATTAACCCACGGAGAGCGTATTAATAGGCTTATAAACCTAAAGGTACGCTCTCTTATTTTAATCCCCCCTATATCTACTTATAAATCAATGGGTTGTAAATAACGCACTTGTCTTTCTTCACACAAAAGGCAAATTTTAGCGTTATTGGAAAGTACCTATTACCCTATATTTATACACTTACACACAATCCGTAACAAATAAAGGCAAAATATACGCCCTATAAGCGTTTATTTTGACGCAAATGGATAACTGTAAGCCCAACACCTTAAAAGTGGCTTAGAGGGCTTAAAAATGGCTTATTACAAAAGATTAACACCTTAACACGTACAACGTATGAATATTTTTTGTATATTTGCAGAAAGTTTTGTTTAACATCTAAATTTTTACAGTTATGCCAAAAATGAAATTACTTGAAGTAAGTGGTAACATCACAACAGATTTTGTTACACCTATTAACGCCCTACGCCAGATTAAATTAACGTCACTAAGTGAAAAGGAACTTACCCAACTATCTACGGAAATGGATAAGATTAAAAACAGATTTGAAGAGCGTAAAAAGGTTTTTGCAGATAAGGAACTACAAAACCTTAAAGAATTAGCCAAAAAGTATGGTTATACCCTAAAAAAGAAAGAACAACAAGAACAGAACGCAGAAGAAATGCAAATAGCAACAGAACCTGTTTACGCTGATTAAGGAACTGCCACTAATATAAGTGCCATAGCCAAGAAAATTTGGTTATGGCATTTTTCTTTATATTTTATGTTACCTTTTCCCTATATCCTTAACAATAGAATCCGTAATAGACACAAATAAGAATCAGCCCACAATAAGTTAAACTATGTAAAAATGTCAGGATTTGGCAGATTTTTAGTAACTTTGCAAAAAGAACGCTCAAAAAGAACATAGCGGCAAAAGCTCTCTAATTTACTGATTATCAGTGAATTAACATAAATTAACAAAAGTATTTGTTTAGTTATTATCTTGAGGTGGTTGACTGCGATAGTCAGCCACTTTTTTTGTAAGTTTACGGGCATAGATAACAAATTATTTGTATCTTTGTAGCCAAAAAGTCACCGATTATGAAGAAAGTCATCGTAGCCATCGACTCATTCAAGGGTTGTATGTCCTCGAAGGAGGCCAATCAGGCAGCGGCAAAGAGTATGCCCGACGCTCAAGTGATCCAGATCCCCGTCAGCGACGGCGGCGAGGGTTGGCTGGAGGCATTCCAGTCGGCTATGGGCGGAGAGTTAGTGGAGATTCACGTGAAGGATCCGCTAATGCGGCCTATCGTAACTGAATACCTGATAAAAGGTGATACCGCTGTCATAGAGATTGCGAAGGCTAGCGGACTTCCGCTGCTCAGCGAGGAAGAACGCAATCCCATGGTTGCCACCAGCTATGGCACAGGCCAATTGGTGGCAGATGCCGTGCGCAAAGGGTGCAAGCAGATTATCGTGGGACTAGGCGGCAGTGCGACGAGCGACTGTGGCATCGGCATGCTTCGGGCTATCATCAAGACCTTTGCCAAAGACAACTGGGATGAAATCCGCGAGATTGACGGCGTCCGCTTCACGATAGCCACCGATGTCACCAATCCCCTCTGTGGCGACAACGGTGCCGCAGCCGTCTTTGCACCCCAGAAAGGAGCCACGCCAGAGATGGTCGCCGAGCTCGATGCCCGCGCCAGACGGTTTGCTGCCGTTTCCGCCAAGCACTTCGGATATGACCGTCAGGATATGCCTGGGGCAGGAGCCGCTGGAGGTTTGGGCTATGCTTTCCTGCAATACACGGGTGCAGCTTGCCGCTCTGGCATCGACCTTCTGCTCGATGCCGTCGGCTTTGACAAACTCCTAGAAGACACCGATCTAGTCATTACGGGTGAAGGGTCGGCAGACCGGCAGACGCTGATGGGCAAACTTCCCTATGGCATTCTGCAACGCGCCAAGGCGCGCCAAGTGCCCGTCATGCTGATTGCAGGTCGCATCAAGGATCAACAGCAGTTACTTGATGCTGGTTTCTCACGCGTAGAATGTATCAATCCGCCAGGCCTCCCCCTTGAGGAAGCCATGAAGCCAGAAACGGCCAAACAGAACATCTGCCAGTGCATCTGCAAGGGATTTATCGCCTAATTGTTTTTCTTGTAGCTCTGTACAGCCCAAGCCGCCATAAAGAGGCCGATGCCAAGCAGAGCTAGAACCTGATGAGCGACATTGGCAAACGTACCACCTCGGATAAAGACGGTGCGCATGGCATCGATGAAATAGTGCATGGGGTTGATATAGGTGGTCAGATAGGCTAAAGCAGGCATAGATCGGGTAGGTGTAAAAAGCCCGGAAAGCAATAGGATCATCACCACGAAGAACCACATCACGAAGATGGCCTGTTGCATGGTATCGGAATAATTGGAGATGATGAGTCCGAACGACGAGAAGAACAGTGCCAATAACATGGCCAGAATGTAGATGAGCCAAACGGAACCAGAAGGAGTAATGCCATAGACGAGCCAGGCCAACAGCAGACAGACGGTGATGACGAAGAGGGCTATCAACCAGTAAGGTATCAGTTTCGATAGGATGAAAGCCCACTTCGAGACTGGCGTTACATTTATCTGTTCGATGGTGCCAGCCTCTTTCTCGCCAACGATATTGAGCGTAGGCAGAAAGCCTGTCATCAGCATCACCACGATAGCAAACAAGGCTGGAATCATGAAGAGTTTATAGTTCTGCCCCTTGTTATATAGTGTAAGTGAACTCGCTCGGGTGTTTGCTGCCCCACTGACGATCTGCGAGAGATAGGCAGAGCCCATAGAGCCCTTGGTACCATTGACAGCATTAGCAGCGATGAGGTACTTGCCATCACGAATCTCAAGAATCACATCTGCCCGACCTTTCTCAACATCCTTCATCGCCTCACGGTAATTCGCCTTCTGACCATTGAAGATAAAATAGTTGCTGGCCGCAATCTGCTGGATCAGACGCTGCGACTCTACGGTATGATCAATATCCACCACATCTACCACAATGTTCTTCACCTCCATCTGCATTACCCATGGCATCACACACATAATCATGATGGGGAATACGACGATGAGTTTGGGCAGAAACGAATTGCGGCGTATCTGGATAAACTCTTTCTGTATGAGATATTTCAGTGTCATGACTTATTGCAATCTAACATTAAACTTCTTAAGTGCGATGGTGAGGAAGAATGCCGTCATCACAAACAGGATGACCACCTCCTGCATCACATCTGCAATGCCTACGCCCATAATCATCAGTTTGCGCATGGCCTGAATGTAATAGCGAGGAGGAATCACCGCTGCTAGCCATTGCAGCACACGAGGCATCGACTCCACAGGAAACAGCATACCTGAGAGCATCACCACAGGAATCAGGAGCATCATAGCCGACATGAGCAAGGCCACCAGCTGTGTCTCTGCAATATTCGAGATAAGCAAACCTAGTGAGAGTGCCAACAATATATATAAGGTAGAGACGGCGATAATCCAGAACAAAGAACCAGCCAGGGGAACACCCATCACGAAGCGCGCCATCAACAAGATGACAATGAGGATACAGAAGGCAAGCACCAGATAGGGCACGGCTTTGGCGATAATCACCATCAGCGGACGAATGGGCGACACCAATAGCACTTCCATCGTCCCTCTCTCCTTCTCACGCACAATTGAAATCGAGGTCATCATGGCACACACCAGCATCAGCAGCATACCCATGATGGCAGGCACGAAATTGTAGGCTGACTTCATCTGGGGGTTGTAGAGAAGTGAGGTGTGCAGCGCCGACTGTGAAGCGCTAGAACCTTGCTTGCCTGCAACCGAAGGGACGCTAGGACTTGCAGCCGCTATGGTTTGCTGGGCATAGGCAACCCATTGTTGCGACATATTGGGATCAGAGCCATCAACGATAAACTGGATGCCATTCTTTTTTGAGGCAAAGTCGTTGGCGAATACCACAGCCATATCCGCCTTCTGACTGCGTATCAGATATTCTGCCTCGCTTGGGGTGCTGACGGTTTTCGTGATGATAAAATACTCTGAGACAGCAAGACGTTCAACGGCCTGCTGCGTGAGATGATCCATCTGCGAAGTTACCACCACTGTCCGAACGTTCTTGACGTCGGTAGTGATAGCGAAACCAAAGATGAACATCAGCACAACAGGCATGCCAAACAGAATCAGCATCGTACGCTTGTCGCGTAGGATGTGCTTGGCCTCCTTGATGACGAAAGATAAGAACTGCTTCATTTCATTGAACATTAGTCTGACGACCTTGTAGCCTGACGGGCCAAATAAGTAAATACATGGTCCATATCAGGTTGATTGAACTCCTGTTTCAAGGCTTCTGGCGTACCTATAGCCTTGATCTTGCCATCCACCATAATCGAGATGCGGTCACAGTATTCTGCCTCGTCCATATAATGGGTGGTGACAAAGACGGTGATGCCGCGACGGGCTGCCTCATAGATCAACTCCCAGAACTGTCGGCGTGTGGCAGGATCGACACCACCCGTGGGTTCATCGAGAAACACCACACCAGGTTCATGGAAGATTGATACGGAGAACGCCAGTTTCTGCTTCCATCCAAGTGGCAGCGATTCCACCAGGTCGTCCTTATGCTCTTCGAACTTCAGCTGGTGCAACAACTCATCCATCTTCTTGTTGATAGCCTCTTGCTTCATGCCGTAGATACCAGCGAACAGACGGATATTCTCAGCAACTGTCAGATCCTCGTAAAGCGAGAACTTCTGCGACATATAGCCGATATGTTTCTTTATCTGCTCATGTTCAGTGCGTATATCATAGCCCACGACCCTACCTGTTCCGCTAGTAGGCTGATTCAAGCCTGTCAGCATGTGCATGGCTGTCGTCTTTCCTGCGCCATTGGCACCCAGGAAACCGAATATCTCACCTCTCTTTACTGAGAACGAGATATCATCCACCGCATGGAAATCGCCAAAGGCTTTCACCAGATGTTCTACTTCTATCACGGGTTCCGTCTGCTGCTGTGCTGTGGCAACGGGTTCGATACCTGGTGGATTAAATACGTCCCTGAACTGTTCAAGGATAGCACCTGGGGTATCAACACCACGAATCTTTCCATGATCGAGGAACGCCACGCGTTCACAACAACGCACCTCATCGAGATACGGTGTAGAAGCCACAATAGTGATGCCCCGCTCCTTCAGCATCAGCAGCATCTCCCACAGTTCCTTGCGGCTCACAGGATCTACACCCGTAGTGGGTTCATCGAGAAAGAGCACGCTGGGCTGATGCACCAACGCACACGAGAGTGCCAGTTTCTGCTTCATACCCCCCGAGAGAGCCCCAGCACGGCGATCCTTAAAGCGCTCTATCTGAGAATATATGGCCTTGATGCTATCGTAGCCTTCCTCGACGGTGGTACCGAAGAGCGTGGCAAAGAATTTCAGGTTTTCCTCGATGGTCAGATCTTGATAGAGCGAGAACTTGCCAGGCATATAGCCTACACGGCAGCGAACCTCGCGCATCTGCTTCACCACGTCATAGCCGTCTACCGTTGCCGAACCAGTTGCGGGCAACAACAGTGAACAGAGGATACGAAACATCGTGGTCTTGCCTGCTCCATCAGGGCCGATGAGTCCAAATACCTCACCTTTGCCCACAGAGAACGACACGTCATCGAGTGCTCGCACTTTGCCGTAGCCCTTGCTTACATGATTAACCTCTATCGAATACATGATTCTTCACTCTTCACTCAACACAACCTCCCCGTACATTCCTATCTTTACGTATCCGTCGTTCTTGATGGCCACCTTCACGGCATACACCAAGTCGGCACGCTCATCGTCAGTCAAGATGGTCTTGGGCGTGAACTCCGAGCGACTCGAAATCCAGCTAACCGTTCCATCATACGCCTTCTTCTGCCCGTCGCCATAGTCGGCAAACACCTTCACCTGCTGGCCGATCCTGATGTTCTGAAGTTGGGCTGAGGTGACATAGGCGCGCATAAACATCTGTTCTGTATCGGCTATCTTAAAGAGCGGCTTGCCGATGGCCACAAACTCGCCACGCTCCACATACTTTTCGAGCACAGTGCCCTTGGTGGGCATCACGATGTGGCACTTGCGGAGCATATCACGTAATTGTTCTATTTGAACATTGGCTGCAACCGTCTGCTTGTCAAGTGAACGGGTGCTGGTGCTCAGTGATGATATTTGCGCATCGAGCTGTTTCTGCAGCACTTTCACCTGGCTGCTGGCATCATCGAGCATCTTCGACGGTGCTGCACCGTCAGCAACCAACTCACGATAGCGCTGTTCGTCCTGCTGCGCCTTCGACAGTTGTTGGCGCGTGGCAGCAATCTGGCGCTCCATATCAGGTTTCTGACTCTGATACACCTCCTTGGTGGCATCCAATTGCCGGATCTTCAGCCATGTCTGCGTGGTATCGATAAGCCCCACTTCCTTGCCAGCCTCTATATGGTCGCCCTCGTTGACGCTGAACGTCAAGAGTGCACCGCTCTGCTCGGCATATACCGTCGTCTCCGTAGCCTCAAACGTGCCCGTGGCATCGTACGCTTTCTCGTTTCCTCCGCAGGCTGCCATCATCAATGCCACACCTGCCAATACGTATATCTTTTGCATATCCTTAATTGTTTGTCGTGAATTTGTTGTCATATATCTGCTTCAGCATCTCGATCTCATGCATCGACTGCTGTACGCGGGCTGCGTTTTCGGCATTGATCTCACGTACTAGGTCGTTTACGTCGATGATGCCGTGCGAGAGTTTCGACTCGGCAGCCTTGCGCACAGCCGAGCGAAGTGTGATGATCTCTTCATCGTCAGCCATCAGTTTCTGAAAGCGTGCGATGTCCTCGTTCTGCTGAATCTGTTCCAAATTGTTATTGAACAGGAACACCTCGCGATTCGACTCCGTCATGTCGCGCTGCAGCTGAAGTTTCGCTTTATCGTTCTTGCGGGTATAGAGGGCGCCGATGTTCCACGTCAGTCGTGCTCCGATGATGCCGTTGAGACTCCAGTCGCGCCGCATCATATCCTCAAACATATTCAGACCTGGATAGCCGTAGAACCCCTGCGCAAAAAGACCCAGCTTTGGCATCATGGCTGAGTTAAGGGCTTTCTCCTGAGCGTTGGCGAGGTTCAGTTGAGCATCAAAAAGCCGCATCTCAGGACGAAGGACTGTTTGTTGCTGGGGAACAGTAACAGACAGGATCGGTTTTTCGACATGCGTCACCTCTATCCCGCAGAATATTGAGAGCATCCGCTGCAGCATCCGTTTCTGCGACTCCAGACTGGTGGCTTGCTGCACAACGTTCAGCCGCTCAGCCTTCACATTCTGAAGATCGCTCTCTGCTGCCGTACCTCGCCTGACCATCGAGGCCAGTTTCTGTTCATTACCGTTGAACAATTCCTGCAAGTCATGGTTCAGCTGTATCTGCTCGTCGAGCATGAGTAGAGAGAAATACATCTCGTTCACGCGCTTGCGGACATTATATATATTCACTTCGTTCTGGGCAGCCTGCACTTTTCCCTGCTCACGGGCGACGGCTTTCTGACTGCTGATGGCGCCTCCGTCGTAAATGGTCTGACTGACATCAATGCCTACACGATACTGATCCTTTGTCAGTCCTTTCATGTTGAGCCCCATCTGCTGATAGACGGACTGCATCTGTTCTGGAAAGGCAACGACATCACTCTGATACGTAGCTTGTGCGGATGCCGACACTTGCGGCAGCCATCCTTTCTGGATATTCGCCACAGTCAACTCCGTCGTCTTCTCGATGAGTCCATACTGACGTATCAGCGGGTAATTCCTTTCCGCTGCCTGCTGACATTCTTCCAATGTCTGTGCAGTCACCATCATCGGCAGTATCATCAAACTCAAAAATAGTTTCTTCATATTGCTCTCAGTTGAATTTCTAATCACGCTGCAAAGTTACGATGAGTTTTCGGATAATAGGTTATCTTTCAGAACCAGAAAATGTTCTTTTTGTTCGATTTGTGCAAAAACAGAACTGAATATCACGGGAAATGATTATCTTTGCAAACAAAAAGGACAGAATATGAACAAACAGCCTCAACTGATGGATCTCTCACGCATGCGTGACATCCTTACTCCCCATCTGTCACAGATCAGCGAGAGTATCTTTTTTAACAGTGAACTGGGTATTGTTCGCGGCGACCACACCGTGTTTCGCCTGCTGATGCGCCAGAAGCCGCCTTTCACCATCAATGACCATCGCTTCGGTCTCATCTTGAATGGAGAAGCCCACATCAACTTCAACCTGCAAGAGCGGCATGTCACAGCAGGCACACTGGTCTATATCGGCCCTGGCACCATCATCAACCCCATTCGTCTTTCCGATGACCTCCGCATCTTCGGCTTTGCCCTCTTCGCCAACTTTCCCATGCCTTTCGCACAAGGACAGATGCCGTCGGCCTTCAATGGTCAGGTACGCGACTTCCAACTTCCGGCAAACGAGACTGACATCAGTACAGCTCGCCACATTCTCGACACTATCTGGCATGTAGTCCATAACAGCGGCTATCATCGTCCCGTTGTCATGTCACTCGTAGCCGCCCTGATTCACCACTACGACCATCTTTTCCGCCAGCAGTCAGACATGCAGGCTGTTTCACGTTCTCGCGAACAAACCATCTTCGATCGTTTCATACAACTGGCGAGCCAACACTGTGCAGAGCACCATCAGATAGGCTACTATGCCGACCGTCTTTGCCTTACCGAGCGTTACCTCAGCACTGTTATCCGCCAAACCAGCGGCACCACCGCCAAAGACTGGATAGACCGTGCCCTCATCACCCGCATAAAAATAGAACTGCGCCACACGGATAAACCTGCGGCGCAGATAGCTGAGGAGATGCATTTCGCCAATCCCTCGTTCTTCGCAAAATACTTTCGCCGTCTCACCGGCCTGACTCCCATGGAATACAAGAAGCAGCCGTAATTGTCAATATGCCATTTCATGGACGCCCTTGACGGCACGGCCTGAAGGGTCGTTCATACCCTTGAAGGCGGCATCCCATTCGAGGGCGATTGCCGTTGAGCAGGCTACGCTGGCCTCGCTGGGGACACTGAGGGCGGCACTGTCGCTGGGGAAATGTTCAGCGAAGATAGAGCGGTAATAGTATTCCTCCTTGTTCTTCGGTGGGTTGATGGGGAAGCGTTCTGCAGCGTGAGCCATTTGCTCGTCGCTGACGGCTTCAGCGGTGATCTGCTTCAGGGTGTCGATCCATGAATAGCCCACACCGTCGCTGAACTGTTCCTTCTGGCGCCAGGCTACTTCTTCTGGCAAGAGATCGGCAAAGGCCTCGCGCACAATCTTTTTCTCAATAGTGGTGCCTGGACACATCTTTGCTTCAGGATTGGTACGCATGGCCACATCGAGGAACTCCTTGTCGAGGAATGGCACGCGACCTTCCACACCCCAAGCCGACAGGCTCTTGTTGGCGCGCAGGCAGTCGTAGAGGTAGAGCTTGCCGAGTTTGCGCACCGTTTCCTCATGGAAATCTTTTGCTGAAGGGGCTTTGTGGAAATAGAGATAGCCGCCGAAGATCTCGTCGGCACCCTCGCCAGAGAGCACCATCTTGATGCCCATCGACTTGATGACTCGGGCAAGCAGGTACATGGGTGTAGAAGCACGGACCGTGGTGACATCATAGGTCTCGATGAAGTAGATGACATCACGAATGGCATCGAGGCCCTCCTGAATGGTATAGTTGATCTCATGGTGGACGGTGCCGATATGATCGGCCACAAGTTTGGCCTTTGCCAAATCAGGCGCACCTTTCAGTCCTACGGCAAACGAGTGCAGACGGGGCCAGTAGGCCTTGGTTTTCGAATCGTCCTCAATACGCATCTCGGAATATTTCTCGGCGATGGCAGAGATGACGCTGCTGTCGAGACCACCAGAGAGCAGTACACCGTAAGGCACGTCGCTCATCAGCTGGCGCTTCACTGCATCTTCGAGGGCATCGTGGATGGCCTCGACAGAGGCGGGATTATCCTTCACAGCGTCGTACTGCATCCAGTCACGACGATAATACCATTTTACACCAGGCGACACGCTCCAATAGTAATGACCAGGCAGGAAGGGTTCGTAACGTTCGCACTGTCCTTCGAGGGCTTTCAGTTCGGAAGCCACGTAGACAGTACCGTCACTGTCGTAGCCAATATAAAGAGGTATAACGCCAATGGGATCGCGAGCAATGAGGAACTCATTGCGTTCCTCGTCATAGAGCACAAAGGCGAAGATACCTGAGAGGTCCTCAAGAAAATTGATGCCTTTCTCACGATAGAGTGCCAGAATCACTTCACAGTCGGAACCTGTCTGGAACTCATATTGCCCTGCATAGCGACGCCGAATCTCCTGATGATTGTAGATTTCTCCATTGACGGCTAACACCTGTTTGCGATCAGGCGAGAACAAGGGCTGTCCGCCAGATTCTGGGTCGACGATGCTCAGTCGCTCATGGGCGAGGATGGCTGTGCCACCACAGTAGATGCCACTCCAGTCAGGTCCGCGATGACGGATCTTCTGACTCATTTTCAATGCTTTTTCACGCAGCTCATGCGTCTGCTCCTTAACATTCAATATTGCAACAATTCCACACATATTCTAATATATTAAAGGTAAGACAAATACAGATAATTGGTCTGGGCAGGATATTCCGCTGCGAGGGTGTCGATCTGATTGACGGTGGGTACGAGTCCCAGCATCTTTCGCCATTTGCGCACGGTGAGACCAGCCTGTTCCATTTTCATACGATGTTCCAAGCCTATCGCACGTGCTATCTGGAAATCAGAAAAGCCATAGACTTTGGCTGCATGTAATAGCGAGGCAACTTCAGGCGACTGAAGATACTCCTTGAATTCGCTCGGCTCCATAAACTCAGAGATTTCAGAAAGGTGTGTATACTCCTTCAGCTGCAAGTCGATGTCTACAATATGCTTCAGTTTTTGCAAGAACCAGCGGTCGATCTTAGTCAACTGATGAATCTGTTCGATGCTATAGCCCACCTTCAGAGCCTTCGATACCACGAAGATACGCATATCCGTAGGCTCATGGAGCGACTTCTTGATGTCTGGAATCTTGATCTCATGATTCTCTACGAAACCGTGCATACCTTGGCCAATCATACGAAGCCCCTTCTGCAAGGCCTCCTCGAACGTTCGTCCTATGGCCATTACCTCGCCCACACTTTTCATCGAAGAACCAAGCTGATGGTTTACGCCTTGGAACTTGGTCAGGTCCCAACGGGGAATCTTGCACACCACATAATCGAGCGCTGGCTCAAAGAAGGCGCTGGTGGTCTTCGTTACAGAATTCTTCAGTTCGAAAAGTCCGTAGCCCAATCCTAATTTGGCAGCGACGAAGGCCAAGGGATAGCCTGTTGCTTTCGAAGCCAAAGCCGAGGAGCGCGAAAGACGGGCATTCACCTCAATGACTCTGTAATCCTCTGACTGAGGATCCAATGCATACTGCACATTACACTCGCCCACAATGCCGATATGACGGATAATCTTAATAGCGAGAGCGCGCAACTTGTGATACTCTGCGTTGGAGAGCGTCTGACTGGGTGCTACCACAATCGACTCCCCCGTATGGATGCCGAGAGGGTCGAAGTTTTCCATGTTGCAGACAGTGATACAGTTGTCGTACTGGTCGCGAACCACCTCGTACTCTATCTCCTTCCAACCTCTCAGTGATTTCTCCACCAATACCTGTGGCGAGAACGAGAAGGCCTCTTCGGCCTGTGCCTCCAGTTCTTCTTGGTTATCGCAGAAGCCAGAGCCTAATCCGCCTAAGGCATAGGCAGCACGTAGTATCACAGGGAAGCCTAAGTCGGTTGCTGCCTGACGCACTTCCTCGATGGTGTTGCACGCCTCGCTCTTGATGGTCTTGACGCCTATCTCATCGAGGCGTTTCACGAAGAGATCGCGATCCTCGGTATCGATGATGGCCTGCACGGGGGTGCCCAGCACCTTGACACCATATTTCTCGAGCACGCCACGCTGATAGAGTTCCACACCACAGTTGAGGGCTGTCTGACCACCAAACGAGAGCAGGATGCCATCGGGGCGCTCTTTCTCGATGATACGCTCCACGAAGTCGGGCTTTACGGGTTGGAAATAGACCGTATCGGCTATGCCTTGGGAAGTCTGCACCGTAGCGATGTTGGGATTGATAAGCACAGAGTGGATACCCTCCTCCTTCAGGGCTTTCAGGGCCTGTGCGCCGCTATAGTCAAATTCACCCGCCTGACCAATCTTCAGGGCACCGCTACCTAACAATAATACCTTCTTAATCTCTTCCATCATCCTAGCATTTTTACAAATTCATCAAACAAGAACTCAGTATCCACAGGGCCGCTACAAGCCTCGGGGTGGAACTGAGCCGACATCCAGGGATTCTGCTTATGACGGATGCCTTCGTTCGAACCATCGTTCATGTTCACAAAGAGCGGCTCCCAGTCAGAGGGTAGGGTGGAGGCATCCACCGCATAGCCATGATTTTGTGAGGTGATAAAGCACTGCGTAGTACCAACTCTCTGCACGGGTTGGTTGTGCGAACGGTGTCCGTATTTCAGTTTATAGGTCTTGGCACCAGCGGCCTTTGCCAACAACTGATTGCCGAGACAGATGCCCATGCACGGACGAACGTTTTCTTGGTGAAGGAATGTTCTGATATGTGCCACTGTCTTCTCGCATCGCTCAGGGTCACCTGGTCCATTGGCTAAGAACAGTCCGTCGAAATCCAGCTGATTGAAATCATAATCCCAAGGTACACGAACCACCTCGATGCCTCGCTTCAACAGACAGCGGATGATATTGGCTTTGACGCCGCAGTCGACTAACACAACACGATGTGACCTTATACCTGACGGCAGATAGGTGATGATATCCTTACAACTCACTTTCTCAACCCAATTCACATTGCCATAAGCCTCTGGTTTGATGGTGTCCTCTATCCCTTCAATAACAATCTTTCCCATCATCACGCCACGTTCCCTAAGCAACATAGTCAGACGGCGGGTATCGATGCCTGTGATGGCTGGCACATTTTCTCGCTTGAGCCATGTATCGAGCGATTCTTTGGCATTCCAGTGCGAATAGGTCTCACTATAATCAGCCACAATCAATGCTGTGGGGTGAATGCGTTCGCTCTCCATCAGTTGTGGCAATCCATTCTCAGAAGTCTCAGTCGTGGGCACACCATAATTACCTACCAGCGGGTAGGTCATGACCAGCATCTGCCCGGCATAACTGGGGTCAGTCAGACTCTCTGGATAGCCAGTCATAGCTGTATTAAACACCACCTCGCCCGATACGTTCTTCTTTGCGCCAAAAGCCCAGCCACAGAATTGCGTACCATCATCGAGGATGAGTTTTGCTCTTGTCTTCATTTTATAATTGCATCTTTAATACTTGTTCTATATAGTTCACAAACGCCTGGTTCACCATACGGATACCTCCAGGAGTGGGATAATGCCCAGTGAAGTACCAGTCGCCAGGATGATTCGGGCAAGCTTCGTGCAGGCCTTCGATGCTTTGGTATACCAGTTCGATAGGTGCCTGCATGCCCTCAGGGCGCAACATCTCCACGATCTTGCGATTGATCTCGTCGACGCTGAATGGCGCATAGATAGCTCTTACGTGGTTGGCAGCCACAGGTGCCGATAGGCATAGACGATATGTATCGGCTATCAGTTGTTGCATGCCCAGCTCTTTGATGAGTTCGATAGCAGCACGGAAGGCGCAGAGTTCTTCCAGCCGTGACATGTCGATACCATAATAATCTGGATAGCGGATTTGTGGCGAGCTCGATACCATCACGATTTTCTTGGGATGCAGGCGGTCGAGAATCTTGAAGATGCTCTCCTTCAGGGTAGTGCCTCTTACGATAGAGTCGTCGATAATGACGAGGTTATCCTCGAAAGGCCGCAACGAACCGTAGGTGATGTCATAGACATGGGCGGCAAGGTCGTTGCGCTCAGCCCCGTCAGAAATGAAAGTGCGGAGTTTGATGTCTTTCCATACGACCTTCTCAATACGTACGTCATGGTCCAACCGTCGGATACCGTCAGTCATGCCATAAAAGGCGACCTCTGCCGTATTGGGGATATATGAAAATACGGTGTTGGTCACATCGTGGTCAATGGCCTGCATGATGACTGGGGTGAGCTGTTCGCCCAATCGTTTGCGCTCAATGTAGATATCCCTGTCAGAGCCTCGACTGAAATAGATGCGCTCGAAACTACATGCTGATGGCTTTTGTGCTGACAGGATCTGCTCCAATCCGCTCTCACCGTTCTTACGGACAATCAGTGACTGCCCAGGCTGCAACTCATGGATATCTTCTGCCTGCAAATCAAAAGTTGTCTGAATCACAGGTCGCTCACTGGCCAGCACCACCACTTCTTCGTCCTGATACCAGAACGCGGGGCGGATGCCCCAAGGATCGCGCATAGCGAACATTTCTCCTGAGCCAGTAAGACCGCACATGACGAAACCGCCGTCGAAATGTGACATCGTGGTTTTCAGCACGTTGGCCATCTCTACATGGTCATCGATATAGCGCGTAATATCTGTACCTTCCAGTCCTTGATGACGAGCCTCGCTATAAAGCCGCTCCACCTCACGATCGAGGCGATGACCCATCAACTCCAGCGTGATATATGAATCACCATAGATACGAGGCGACTGCCCTTGAGCAGTCAGAAACTCAAAAACCTCATCGATGTTGGTCATGTTGAAATTACCACACAGACAGAGGTTCTTGGCGCGCCAGTTGTTTCTTCTCAGGAATGGATGCACGTATTGAAGTCCGCTCTTACCTGTGGTCGAATAGCGCAGATGGCCCATATACAGCTGGCCTGCAAACGACTTGTCGACATGCTTGAATACCTCTGTGATGGCATCCTTGCCTTCTGCACGTTCACGGAACATATATTCCTCACCTGCAGGGGCATCAAGGTTGACACAGGCGACGCCCGCACCTTCCTGACCGCGATTATGTTGCTTCTCCATCATCAGATAGAGTTTATTCAGCCCATAGCGCCAGGTGCCGTATTTCCGTTCGTAATAGCTCAGCGGCTTCAGCAGGCGAATCATCGCCACGCCACATTCATGCTTTAACTGTTCCATTGATACATGCTTTGATGAAACTCATGAAGAGAGGGTGGGGATGTAGTACCGTCGAAGAATACTCCGGATGAAACTGTGTGCCGATATACCACTTCTTTTCAGGGATTTCGACAATCTCCACAAGTTTGGAAGCAGGGTTGATCCCCACACACTTCATCCCGGCACTTTCGTATTCCTCTTTATATGCGTTGTTAAACTCATAACGATGGCGATGGCGTTCAAGAATCCTGTCTCCATGATCCTTTCCGTAGGCCTCCCATGCCCTGCTACTTTCTGTTAGCATGCACTCATAGGCACCCAGTCGCATCGTTCCGCCCATCTCTGTGATGTTCTTCTGCTCTTCCATCATGTCGATGACATTGTGAGGTGTCTGGTCATCCATCTCGGCACTATTTGCATCCTGATAGCCCAAGACGTTGCGCGCAAACTCGATGACCATCATCTGCATGCCCAGACAGATGCCGAAAGTAGGCACGTCATGGGTGCGGCCATACTCAGCCGCAATGATCTTTCCCTCGATGCCGCGCTGGCCGAATCCTGGACAGATGATGATGCCTGCCATTCCCTGCAATCGTTCACCGATGTTCTGGTCAGTAATCTCTTCACTATTCACAAAATGAATCTTTGCCTTCACATTGTTGTAGATACCGGCGAGGTTAAGGCTCTCACGGATACTTTTGTAAGCGTCCTGCAAGTCGTACTTTCCTACAAGTGCCACATGCACCTCTTGGGTAGCGTTACGCTGCTTTTCAAGGAAGTCGTGCCAAGACTTCATGGCGGGTGTCTCACCTACTGGGATACCAATCTTTCTCAGGATGGCGGCATCGAGACCCTGCCGTTGCATGTTGACGGGCACCTCGTAAATCGAGGGCATGTCTTCACTTTGCACCACGCATTCCAGATCGACATTACAAAACGATGCCACCTTCATGCGCAGGGCATTGTCGAGGTGGCGTTCTGTACGTAATACTAATATGTCGGGCTGGATGCCCATTCCCTGCAGTTCCTTGACGGAATGTTGGGTGGGTTTGGTCTTCAACTCATCAGCAGCTTTCAGATAAGGCACGTAAGTCAGATGCACACAAACGGCATCGCGTCCTAATTGCCAGCGCAGCTGTCGGATAGCCTCCATGAATGGCGCACTCTCAATATCGCCGATGGTACCTCCCACCTCTGTAATCACAAAATCGAGGTGCTCGTCAAGGCACTTATCACTTTTCGCCTCACTCTTTTCACTTAACCGTAACATCCTTCGCTTGATCTCATCCGTGATATGGGGCACCACCTGAATGGTCTTTCCCAGATAGTCGCCATGTCGCTCACGGTCGATCACCGTTTTGTAGATGCGACCTGTCGTAATCGAGTTGTTGCGGGTCGTATGTATGCCCGTGAACCTTTCGTAATGACCCAGATCCAAGTCTGTTTCCATGCCGTCGACGGTGACGTAGCACTCTCCGTGCTCATAAGGGTTCAGCGTACCTGGATCGATGTTGATATAGGGATCAAACTTTTGAATGGTTACTTTGTAGCCACGTGCCTGCAACAATTTGCCGATGCTGGCAGAGATAATGCCTTTTCCCAACGAGGAAACCACACCGCCTGTCACGAAGATGTATTTTGTATCCATACTCTGTTGTTTTGAAGTTTGCGTCATTATTATCCTTTTACCTTACTTGTATTGATTCGACTGCAAAATTAGTGCATTTTGGCATAATTGCCGTAAGATGGGTTTCTTTTTGATTGTTAAAAATCCATCCGAATATCATTTTGTAAAGTCCGTGCTTGGTTTTGCTTTCTTTTTGCTAACTCTTTGCACTCAAAACTTTCCATTTCGTTACAAATCGTCACTTTATAAGAAATCAAAAAAACGAGTAGGAAAAACACGATGAGGCTCTCTTCCTATCTTTCGTGTGCGCTGGGCATGATGCTTATTTGGCTGGTTGATAAGCACATTTTAGTTAGTATTTGGCTACCTTGTTGGTTATAAGGAAGTTATCCTATATTTGCTTTCCACTAAGTCTTCACTAGCTTTCCACTAAGTTTCCACTAAGTTTCCACGTGATCCCCAATAAGCTCGCTAAGTGTTCCCAGCGTGGGAATGGATTGTTCCCACGTTGGGAATAGAGCGTTCCCAAGCTGGGAATGCGCATCGAGGCTGGAGGTAGTGAATAAGCGGCGCTTATCGATCAATAAGGATGCCTTATTGCAAAATAAGGGGCTCTTATTGCAGCATAAGGGAGCCTTATTGCTACAGTGAAAAATTATGTGGTTGAGAGTTGGTGGAAAGTTAGTGGAGACTTAGTGGAAACTTAGTGGAAAGTTAGTGGAAACTATAATAAAGATAACATGCTTAAAATAAGGTATTTAAACAAAATGACCCTCCCCTCTGCTATAAAGTCGGAGGGGAGGGCGTGCCTAGAAAAATTATGGCTGCAGCGTAATGCCTAAAACCAGGTAAGCTTTTTGTGAGCAGGGATTGCCCACAACCTGTCCGAAAATAGGAATCGAGAATGAGTCGGTGACCTTGATTTCCTTCGTCGCTTTCAGAGCCAGGTTGGTGACTGCAAATCCATTCGTTCCGTAAAATGTTGTGGTATAGGGTACAGCACCCGCAGTGGCAATCCATTCGCATGTGGCAAGTTTGAATGGGACATTAGCCTCAAAATAGCTGCTATAAGCGCGCTTGCCGTCCTTGTTGAGGCCATCATTGCCTGCAAAGTTTGTATACCACTGTAGCGAGACTGGTCCGAAGTCATATCCGATGGTGGCCTCGAAGAGGTGGTTGGTACCATGGGCGTCGTACTTGAAATAGCGCGCATCCGGATCAAGACCTGCGCTGAACCAATAATCAGTAATACCAATACTGAAACCGCCTGTTGTATAACCTAAGCTAAGGTCGAACTCCTTGACATCGTCAGGATTTGTTATTCCATAACTTCCCCAGGCTGCCAGACTTAGCCCTTTGTACCCAATACCGAGAGTTGGCTGAATGGCTGCACTTCCGGCATCCAAGCCACGCCAGATATAACTACTTACAATATCTCCACTGACCGTGGTCTCAATCTTATCCTGTGCATGGGTTGTCGTCACTGCGAACAGCCCCAATGCCAATAAAACAATCTTTTTCATAGTTCAATTTTTACATTATTACAATTCTCAATTTTTACATTATTAATTGTAGCAAGCCTCGCCATGCTCGTAGATGTCAAGACCTTCTTCCTCCACGCGCTTGCCAACTCTCAGTCCATGTGCTTTCTTGATGCCGTAGAACAGTGCAAATCCGCAAGCAGCAGCCCAGAGATCGATCACGATGATGCCGAATAACTGTGCACCAAAGAATCCCCATCCGAAACCGTAGAATGCGCCATTTGAAGTTGACAGCAGACCTGTCATCAACGTGCCGAGGATACCGCAGACACCATGTACAGAGCTGGCACCTACCGGATCGTCAATGTGCAGTTTGTGGTCGATAAAGTCGATGGAATAAACCAATACGATGCCACAAACCAGTCCGATGATAACTGCACCTATGGGCGATACAAGGTCACAACCTGCCGTAATACCTACCAGACCAGCCAGCACGCCGTTAAGCGTCAGTGAGAGTGAGGGCTTGCCATACTTCCACATGGTGAGGAACATGGTTGCAACACCACCAGCCACAGCCGCCAGGTTAGTCGTCAGGAACACGTGAGAGATAGCCACACGATTCACCTCACCTGAAGCGGCCAACTGCGAACCTGGGTTGAAGCCAAACCATCCGAGCCAGAGGATGAACACACCAAGAGCGGCAATCATCAAGTTGTGACCGGGAATAGCACGACTCTTGCCATCCTTCGCATATTTACCGATACGAGGGCCAAGTGCCATTGCACCTATCAGGGCCAGCACACCACCTACGCTATGTACGATGGCGGAACCTGCGAAATCGTGGAACACATCCCCAAAGGTGCTCATCATAAAACCGTCGGCTGCATCGCTGCAGAGCCAGCCACCACCCCAGGTCCAATGGCCCTCGATGGGGTAGATGAGCAGCGAAATCACCGCACTATAGATGAGATACATCGAGAATTTGGTGCGCTCAGCCATTGCACCACTCACGATGGTGGCTGACGTAGCACAGAACACCGTCTCGAAGATCAGGAAACCCTCTACGGGCAGGTCGCCCTTATAGAAACTCAGGTCTCCCCAGTTTGGCGCACCAATAAAACCTGCGCCCTCACTGCCGAACATAAAGCCGAAACCCAGAAAGAAGAACAGCAGTGAGCCGAACATAAAGTCGACAAAGTTCTTCATCAGGATGTTTACCGTGTTTTTACTGCGCGTAAAACCAGCTTCACACAGCGCAAAGCCTGGCTGCATCCAGAAAACCAACATGGCTGCCAATAGCATCCATACCGTATCAAGTGATAATCCAGTTTCGTTCATAATTCTTACATTTTTACA
>JAEEGJ010009786.1_pt1 | contig 25369 bp, 17 predicted proteins | sample 8958761 | NCBI WGS metagenome assembly JAEEGJ01 (sample SAMN16246546, study PRJNA631951) | gut metagenome | biome: gut microbiome; feature: rumen; material: RS-attached | host: Bos | place: Iran: Karaj | collected 2018-10 | reverse complement strand
CGATGGTCACTCTTTTTCGTTGCTCCATCAGCTTGCCATTATTGCCATGCGTGTAGTATTTAAGTGTTTTGGGCTTGTCGCTGCTGGGCTTCTTTTCGCTCTTCTTGTTGGCTTTTGGAGACGAGAGTTTCTTCTCAGAATTAATAATCTGAATGCCGATGCCACCAGCCTCTACGTTGCCAATTTCATTTTCCACATGCTTCTCCAAGACAAGGTCGCCAGCCACGTGTATGCCGCTCTTGCTGAGCATTTCCATCATTTCTTCCTTAGTCATAACTATTCATTTCCTGTTTTATTGGTGCAGATACCTGTAGCTCCTGCACTTACATACTTTACTTCATTTTCAACTTTTTTCTCTACGACATAGTCGCCCTGCACATGAATGATGGGCTTCTCATGCTTGGCCAATATTTGCTCACGAATATGAGACGCACATTTCAGCCATGTCTGATTATGAGCAAGCAAGGTCGAGACACTCCCAAACAATCCTAAAGCCAAATCGGTAGGGAAACGCAGAAACGCTGCTGTCAGGTCTTCGGTTGAAATCTTATCCGACTCCACATCCTTCACGGCATTGGTCAACTGCTCCAACACCATGTTGTATCTGTTCGTCAGATCATCTACGGCTTTCTCTAGTTCTTCATATGTCTTCGGACGTTTTTGCTTGTTCAAATCCTCAATGACTTTCGGGAATATGATACCAAACAGCTCGTCAAGTTCGGTCGAAGGCTTTGTCGATTTGATAATCTCCTCCATTTTCTTCATGTGCACCAACGCCTGTTCCCTTATGCTCTTGCCGCTGTGCGGGTCGAACACATCTTCGGGGCAGTTTTTATCGAGGTTTTCCTTGAACGCCTTGTAGAACCAGTGCATGTAGGGAAAGTACGATTTATTGCACACAGTATTGGCCAATGCCGCAAAGTTTTCCAATCTCAGCCCGACGATATAATGAATAAGCACCGAATACATGTATTTGATGAACTGCCAATGACTATGCATCAATTCTATCAGTTCATCCTTTTTCCCACGGGTCAGATCAGAACGCTCTATCAGCGTGATGCCCATCAGAATACAGTACAGCTCATTCGTTTTGAAGTGGCCGTAACTCCTGGATTTGATCAGTTTTTCCCTCAAGTCGTTGTACAGTTTCTCCCAATCGGGCTTATAGTTTCTTTTCAAAAGGGACTTCAATAATAGGAAAAAGAAAAGTGGAAAGTGATTGTCGGGAGCCAGTCGTTCTGCCCAGTTTTCGGCTGCTTTTATGATGTCGAGGTCAACAAACAAGCGCCCTGCATAATTGCCCTCGCGTTCAATGGCATCAAGCAAGTTGTATTTGACATTAACGTCTGAATTCCCATTTCGAAAGAAATCCTTGTCGGCCATGAAAAAGCGATGGTAGTAGGGCATCAGCGCTTCGCGAACTTCATTAAAATGCTTTACCCTGGCATCGGAAATATTACTTCTCCAATCATATGGGAACTTCTTTTCAGAGATTGCCCCAGCCAGATAAAGGTCGAGGGGCTTTATAATTTCTTCTTGAATATTGATGTATTCGGGCATATTTGGAGCAAATTTGCGTTGTGCAATTAAAATTTTTGCCCGCAAAGATAGTAATTATTTTCGACAATACAAAATATTGGGCACATTTTTGTTATCATTCCTCCCTCTGCAATCCGATTTCGCGGATTTTGTCCTCCAGTTCATCGCGACTGCCGGCGGCACGGGACTTCATGCGCGCGCGATAATTATATATGGTATTGGGGGTGAGGTGAAGGAATGCGGCGATGCGGGCAGAGTCGTCGATGCCGAGGCGGATGAGGGCGGCCATACGCATGTCGGTGGTCAGCTCGCTGTCGGGACCTAATTGCTGATGGAACTCCGGACGGAGCAGGGTGTTGAACTCTTCGACGAAGTTGGGGTAAAGGCGCAGGAAGGCGGCATCGAAGTTGGCAAAGAGTTCGCGCGTCTCGGTTTCGCGCAGTTCCTCGCTGCTGGTCATTCGCAGCAGTTCCTTCAGCTGGTTGGCCTTGAGGCGGCGATTGACCTTCAGACGATAGGCGTCGAGCTTGTCAATGTAGCGCGAACAGAGGTCGAGGAAACGGCCGATGTATTCGTCCTTGACGCGGTTGGAGTCGTGCAGTTGCGCATTGACCTGCATCATCTGCTGGTTGGAGGCGTTGAGCTGGGCGTTGAGGTGGTTGAGCTTGCCGTTGATGCGGCGCAATTCGTTACGTGCTGCGGCGAGCAGCTTGTTGCGCTTGTAGAGGAAGAGGAAGGAAGCGAGCAGCAGGGCGGCCAGAACGCTGACGGCACCGAGCAGGATGCTGAGGTTTCGGTTGTTCTTGCTGAGCTTGTCGCGGTAGTTGTTGTTGATGGTGGTGATGACGGGCGACACCTGCCACGAACGTGTATGTCCGCCGAACTTGGTGGTACACATCCAGGAGTATTCGATGTAGCGGTTGGAGCGTTCGAGGTCGCTGTCTTTTCCGACGAGTTCGGCAAGGGTCCAAAGCGAAGCCTGGTTGGTCACGGCATTTCGGCAGTCGTCAACGGCCGACACGGCAAGCCAGTAGCGCCTCCCAGCCTCGTCGTTGCGCAGGCGGCAGCACTCCGAACGGAAATAGGCCATGATGGCATGTTCGTGGCTGCCGGGCTCCACCGTCGCCGACCATTGCTGGCATCTTGCTTCGGCTTGATCGGCCTGTTGCGAATTCAACAACAACAGCAACTGACGTTCATAGAAGAATGTCGAGGTGGTATCGGCCACTTCGAAGAACTTGTCACGATACCGGTCCGAAAGGCCGTAGTAATGCTGGCTCATCGCCTCGTCGTCGCTGTAGCGACCCAATTCGCCGTATGCGTGGGTACTGGCATAGTAGAAATAACCCACCGCCGGACCTTCGAGCTCCTCTTCGCTGATTTCTGCGAGCCAGTGGATAGCCTCCGAATAGTATCCGCTCAGCGAATTCTGATAAGCCAGGAAGCACAGGGTAGTGGCTTCGCGTGCAGCATCGCCCATCTGTCGCGACAGGTCCAGGCACTCAGCCAAGGCACGTTTAGCCATCCGATCGTCGTACGAGCTGTACTCTTCGTAGAGTTGAAAAGTCATTTCATATTTCGATTCAAGCGTTCGGCTTCTCCTGATCTGTTCACGAAGCGAAGCGAGGTGCTGCTCCTTCATCACGACATACTCATCGGCCAGGGCAATCTCCCTGTCCAGAACGTCGTAGATCGAATCCAGATCATAGGCGTGAACGCTCGTCGTCAGGACAAGCAGCCAGCAAATGGCAATAATGTTCTGTGTTTTCATTTCGGTGGGTCTTCTTGGATTGATTGATGCACAAAGATAGAGATCCTGGAGATTGCCTCCAAACTTTTCGCGCTATTTCTACCCATAAGACATCCGTATTGCGCACATTCCCCTGCTTTTTGTTGCGCAGAATTGTCAAATAAAGGCATTAAAGAGGACTAAATCAGGCTTGAATAGCGTTCAAAAAAATAATTTATAATCCACTTTTAAATACAAATTAATCATTTTTATCGACTTAATAAACAGTTTATTGTACGAATTTACTCCTCTAATTTATCCACTTCAACACCTTTGTTGATGTGCAAATGTCAAAAAAATGCCGTATCTTTGCAGCGCAAACCAACATCATGGACTTGTTCATTCGCTCGCGTGTACATTATCTATAATATATAACACTAACTAAAATCTAACAGTTATGAAGAAATTTTTTACGCTTCTCATGTCTGCCTTTACCCTCGTTGGTATGGCAAACGCACAGGACACCTACATCGTGACAGGTGACTACAACAGTTGGAGTCTTTCCGAGAACTGCATCACCTTCGTAGAGGCTGATGGTGGCTACGCAGCAACTGCTGCTGAGTTCACAACTGGTCAATGGGGATTCAAGATCATCAAGAACCCCGCTGTCGATGGCTGGACCTATCAGTACGGCATCAACGAGCCTATCGCTACCGGTACCGACTATACCCTCCGTTGGATCGAGGATGGCCAGGGCAACAACATCTACCTCGGCGCAGAGAACAACAACGTGACCCTGCACAACGTGAAGTTCGAGTTCTATCCCGGTTCCGACAATACGCTCGACTATTTCCGCATCACGGCCGATGAGGTCATCACCGTGGGTGAGCCTGGCGAGAAGGTCGATGAATACATGATGGTAGGCACCTGGCAGGGCTGGAGCTTCGAGAACAATCCGCTCAAGTTCGAGTCGCAGGGCGAAGGCGTCTATACCGCTTCGATTGATGAGATCTTTGGCGACTGGAAGATTGTGAAGAACAACTCGTGGACCGATGCACTTGGCGGTGGCGGCATGAACATGCAGCCAGGCAACACCTACAATCTTTACAAGAACGGCGACAACACAGGCTTTGCAGCAGGCGTGGTGCTGAGGAACGGCAAGTTCACCCTCACCATCCTCGAGGACGGCAACGCTACCCTTCTGGTGGAAGGCAGCACCTCTGTTGAGCACTCGTATGGCCTCGTGGGTGGATTCCAGGGCTGGAACACCAGCAACGCTACATTCCTTGAGCAGCAGAGCGACGGCAGCTGGACTACCGACATCGAGTCGTTCCCCGGCGGTCAGATGTTCAAGGTTTCCATCGACAAGACCTGGGAGTGCTTCCTTGCCCAGGATGCTCCTACTCAGCTCACTTTCGGCAGCGCCTACACTTGCGCTCGCGGCAACAACGACAACAACTTCACCATCGGTGAGGAAGGCAACAACTACAATGTGCATGTCGTTCTCGTAGTCGCCAGCGACGAGCAGAGCGCCGAGCTCACCATCACCGACAAGACTTCGGGCATCACCCTGCTGCAGACAAGCGTAGGCCGTGGCTCGGTTTACGACGTGATGGGCCGCAAGCTGCAGTCTCGTCAGGCTGGTCTGAACGTGATTGACGGCAAGGTTGTTTTGATCAAATAAAACACTATTTATATTCTAAAATGAAACACAGGACATCGGTGGCCCGACGCGTCCTAACGACGCTCGTGGCCATGATGTTCGCCGTGGCTCTCTCAGCTCAAAATCTTACAGTGAATGGTGTGGTGACCGATTCGCACGATGAGTCGGTCATAGGGGCCTCTGTCTTTGAAGTCGGTACACGCAATGGTACTGTAACTGATATTGACGGAAAGTTCTCCCTCACTGTCTCCAAAGGAGCCACGCTGCGAATATCGTACATCGGCTACACCACCCAGGAGGTGAAAGCCCAGACAAGCATGAAGGTGGTGCTCGAAGAGGAGCGCACCGACTTGAACGAGGTAGTGGTAATCGGTTATGGTTCGGTAAGGCGCAAGGATGTTACCACAGCCGTATCGACCGTATCGACCAAGGACCTCGAAACCCGCCCCATCGTGAGCGCCGTCTCCGGTATGCAGGGCAAGGCTGCAGGCTTGCAGATCACGCAGGCCAACGGACAGCCTGGTTCGTCGCCCACCATCCGTGTGCGCGGTACCACTTCGCTCAACGGTTCGAACAACCCGCTCTACGTGGTCGATGGAGTACCGCTTACCGACATCGACTATCTGAGTGCAGATGATATCGAGAGCATCCAGGTGCTCAAGGATGCCTCTTCGGCTGCCATCTACGGTTCGCGTGCAGCCAATGGCGTCATCATCATCAGCACCAAGCAGGGCAAGGAAGGCGTCGCCAAGGTGAGCTTCAACGGACACGTGGGTATGAACACCGTGCGCAACAATCAGACACCGCTCAACGCCCAGCAGTACAAGGCCTTGCAGGACGAGATTGGCCTGGTGAAACTGCCTGCCAACCTCGTGGATCGTACCGACTGGCAGGATGAGGTCTATCGCACAGGCCTTACCCAGGACTACCAGCTTTCGGTGACCAATGGCAACGAAAAGCTTCGCTACTACCTTTCGGGTGGCTATACGGGAGAGAATGGTGTGCTCAAGAAGAGCGATTTCAGCCGCTACAACGTGCGTGCCACCATCGACAACGACATCAGCAAGTGGCTCACCGTCAGCGCCAGTGTCGCCTATAGCGACTATACGTTCAAGGGAACGGGCATCATTTCGGGTACAGGTTCGAATCGCGGTGGCGTAATCACCTCCATCATCAACACGCCCACCTATGCCCCCGTCTGGGATCCCAAGAACCCAAGCCAGTACTATAACAATTTCTATGGTGTCAACATCACTTCGCCTGCCGAAAACCTTTCGCGCACCGAGGACAACAAGACTTCGTGGAACAAGTTCCTGGGCACAGGCAAGGCCATCATTACGCTGCTCCCCGAGAGCCTGACCTTCACCAGCCAATTCAACTTCGACCGCACCCATGGCACTACGATGAACTTCCTCGATCCGATCAAGACGGGCGATGGCCGAAACAACTACGGTACGGGCTACGACTCGCGTTCCATCAATACCGTAATGGTTTGGGACAATGTGCTCAACTACAAGCGTAAGTTCGGCATCCACAGCCTTGACTTCATGGCCGGTTCCTCGTGGACGGGTTCGAAATACAGCAACAACTGGATCAATGGTTCCAACTATGCCGATGCCGACATCAAGACGCTCAACGGCGCCAACAAGATCAGCTGGACAGGCACAGGTTCTTCGGCATCCGACTGGGCCATCCTTTCCTACTTCGGACGTCTGAGCTACAACCTCAAGGACACCTATCTGCTCACCGCCAACTTCCGTGCCGACGGTTCGTCGAAGCTCGCTCCCGGTCATCGCTGGGGTTACTTCCCTTCGTTCTCGGCAGCCTGGCGTCTTTCGCAGGAAGCGTTCCTGAAGGATCTCGACTGGCTCGACGACTTCAAGATTCGTGGCGGCTGGGGACAGACCGGTAACCAGAGCGGACTGGGCGACTATTCGTACCTCGCAGCCTACAACATCAACCGCATCCAGTGGTTTGGCGAAGGTCACGATGCCAATGCCGTGCCTACCCGTTCGCAATCGACCTTGAGCAATCCTGAGTTGACGTGGGAGACCACCACGCAGACCGACATCGGTCTCGACCTGACTGTGCTTCGCAGCCGTCTGACCTTCACCGTTGACTACTACTACAAGAAGACCTCCGACATGCTTATGACCGTCACCCTGCCCGCAGGTTCGGCTGCTGCTACCAGCCTCACCTACAATGGCGGCGACGTCGAGAACAAGGGTTGGGAGTTCAGCGTCAGCTCGAAGAACTTCACCGGCAATTTCCAGTGGGATACCGACTTCAACATCAGCTTCAACCGCAACAAGCTCACCCATCTGATGCTGACCCAGGTGTATTACAACGCAAGGACCACCGATTACGTCAACGAATATGTGGTTCGCAATACGCCCGGTATGCCTCTCGGCAGCTTCTGGGGTTACATTGCCGACGGCGTCGATCCCGAGACGGGTGAACTCAACTACCGCGACGTAAACGGTGACGGCATCGTCAGCGCTTCCGACCGCACGTATATCGGCGACCCGAATCCCGATTTCACCTATGGTATGACCAACACCTTCCGCTGGAAGGGCGTGACGTTGAGCATCCTCCTGCAGGGAACCTATGGCAACGACGTGTATAACGTGAGCAAGATGGAGACCCAGGGTATGTATGACGGCAAGAACCAGACCACCGAGGTGCTCGACCGCTGGCAGGTGCCCGGTCAGATCACCGACGTGCCGAAGGCTGGTTTCGACCTGCGCAACTCGACCTACTTCCTCGAGGATGGTTCCTACCTCCGTGTGAAGGATATCTCGTTGAGCTACGATGTGCCTCGCAAGGTGCTCAAACCTTTGCACCTGACCCGACTGATGCCTTACGTGAGTGCCACCAACCTCCTGACCTTCACCAGCTATTCGGGCATGGATCCTGAGGTCAACCAGTATGGCAACAGTGGTGCCGTACAGGGTATCGATTGGGGAACCTACCCGATGTGCCGCTCGTTTGTTGTTGGTATGAAAGTTGAATTCTAAAATAGCGTAATCATTATGAAGACAAATAATATTTTAGGTTCGAAGGGTTTGAAAGGTTTGAAAGGTTCGAAAGGTTCGAAAGGTTTGAGTGGGTTGTTGGGCGCTATGGCGCTTTTGATGACAGCCTGCACACTCGATTATGAACCCATTTCAACTCCAACAGAGCTCACCGAAGGTTCGCAGACCGAAGAGAGCACAGCCGTCTTGAAGGACAAGCAGGCTGCCCAGGATCAGCTCACCAACCTCTATGAATTGTTCCGCAGCCGTGTGGAGCACTGGTATGTCGATAAGCTTCTGCTTGCCGAGTCACATTCCGACAATGCCTACGCCGGTACCACGGGTGCCGAGGTGGAGCCTTACGAGTCGAATGCCATCGATGCCAGCAATTCGGTATTGAGCCGCGACTGGACCCGTTTCCTCGAAGATATCGCACAGTCGAACGTCCTGATCAATGGTTTGGACCAGCTGCTCGAAAACGGACAGGTCACCCAAACCGAATATAACCTTCTGAAAGCACAGGGTTGCATCTTCCGTGCCATCGTGATGTTCGATATGGCCCGTGAATGGGGCTCTTTCCCCATCATCACCTCCATCGCCAAGACCATCACCGCCGAAAATGTCGAAGAGGTCTATCCCACCTACTTCCCACCCAAGAACACTCCCGAGGAGTCGTATGCACAAATCATCGCCGATCTCGAGTTCGGTGCCCAGTATGCTCCTGAATTCTCTATAGGCGACCGTACCATCATGACCAAGACCGTGGCCCAGGCTTACCTCGCCAAGGTCTATGCCGAACGTACGCCACAGAATTACACGAAGGTCATCGAATATGCCGACAAGGTGATCGGTACCGCAGGACTGGCCCTTGAACCCAATTACGAGACGCTGTGGGGCTTCGACAACGGTGACTGCGTGAAGCGCAACACGACGGAGGGTATCCTCGAGCTGCATTGGAGCGTGGGTGCCGGCACATGGGCATCGTGGATGTTCGGACGCTGCCTCGAGAACCCCGACTACTATTTCACCTGGGCAAAGTGGGTGACCCCCTCGCGCGACCTTGTCAGCGACTTCGAGCGCGAAGGTGACCAGATACGTCTCGACCAGACCGTTCACTTCGAATCGTGCACCTGGAGCAACTACTATCCTGCATCCAACTATGCATTCATGTACAAGCTGCGTTCGGGCTACAACAACATCTACAAGTGCCGCCTTGCCGATATCATCCTCATCGAGGCCGAAGCCTACGCCTATACGGGTAACCTCGCAAAGGCTGCCGAACTGGTCAACCAGATTCGTGCCCGCGTAGGTCTTGCTCCTCTTTCGGGCGACAAGACTTCCAGCCAGGAGGCCATGATTCGTGCGGTGTTGCACGAACGTCGCCTCGAGCTTGCCATGGAGGGTGAGCGCTGGTATGACCTCTGCCGCAACGGTATGGTCGAAGAGGTGATGAATGCCGTCTATGCCCGCGACAACGGACGCCTGGCACAGAAGAAGCCTTTCGACGCCAATTCGTACCTGCTGCCTATCCCGCAGACTGCCCTCGACCAGAATGCCAACTTAGTACAGAATCCAGGATATTAATTAACAATTAACAATTAATAATTAACAATTGAATTTTCGCTATTGAAAATTGATAATTGATTGTTAGGTTAATTTCAGTAAGATATACTTATGAACAGAATGACAAACATGATCAGCATACTTCTTGCTGCCTGCCTCTCCGCTTGCAGCAACAATTCCGAGACGGTGGTCGACGATATGACCGAGCCATATCCAACGGGCAAGCCCGCTTCGGGCAAGGCTGTGGTCTTCACCACGACATCCGACGGCGCCTACAGTCTCTACGAAGAGATTGCCGATGTGGTGAGCGGACAAAGCCTTTCGCCCCTCACCATCCAGCTCGATCCCAGCCAGACGCAACAGTCGATCGACGGATTCGGCTACGGCATCACCTATTCTTCGTGCTACAACCTTTTGAAGATGACTCCCGAGGACCGCAACGACCTCCTGACGCGCACCTTCTCGACCACTTCGGGCTACGGCGTGAGCTACTGCCGCATCTCGATCGGCTGCAACGACTTTTCGAGCACCGAGTACTCGCTGTGCGACGTGGAGGGCCTCGAGCATTTCGCCCTCTTCAACGATGAGGTCAACTACGTGATTCCCATCCTCAAGGAGATCCTTGCCATCAATCCCGACCTCAAGATCATCGGTAGCCCCTGGACTCCCCCCAAGTGGATGAAGGTCGACAATCTGACCAACATGCGTCCCTACGACTCGTGGACCGACGGTCACCTCAGCCCCCTGCACTACGACACCTACGCCGAGTATTTCGTCAAGTTCATCCAGGCTTTCCAGGGCGAAGGCATCCGCATCCATGCGGTGACTCCCCAGAACGAGCCTTTGAACCATGCCAACTGCGCCTCGTGCTACATGCCTTGGGCCGAAGAGGCTCAGCTGGTGAAGAGCATGGCCCGTGCCTTCAAGCGTGCCGGCCTGCAGACGCAGATCTACGTCTTCGACCACAACTACAACTACGACAACGTGGGTGATCAGGACGACTATCCGGTGAAGATCTACAACACCCTCGGCGAGGACTACGAAGGCTCGGAACTGGTGGCAGGCGCAGCCTATCATGACTACGGCGGAACGAGCGACGAGCTCGTCGACATCTATACGAAGGCTCCCCAGAAGGCGCTGATCTTCTCCGAGAGCTCCATCGGCACCTGGAACGACGGTCGCAACCTCGCTACCCGCCTGATGGCCGATATGAAGAACGTGGCCCTGGGTACGGTCAACCGTATGTGCAAGGCCGTCATCGTCTGGAACTTCATGCTCGACACCAACATGGGTCCCAACCTCGACGGAGGTTGCCAGACCTGCTTCGGTGCCATCGACATCGATCCTTCGAACTACCGCACCTACACCCGCAACTCGCATTACTACATCATTGCCCATATGAGTGTGGCTGCTGCAACAGGTGCTGTTCGCCTGGGCACAAGCCGCAACATCGCCAGCCAGAACATCATCAGCGCCTGCTTCCTCAATCCCGATGGAACCTATGGCGCCGTGATCCTCAACACGGGCGATGAGGACAAGACCATCAATGTGGGCGATGGCAGCAGCTATGTGCGCGTTAACGTCCCCGCAGGTGGTGTATCTTCGGTGAAGTGGAACAAGTAAATGACAGGAGTAAACAGGAGTAAATAGGAGATAGCGCTAACGCGCGGAGTTAACGGACAAATGTGTCTTGGACTCCATTTTTGCATGGCGAAGGTATCGTCCGTTAACTCCCGATAACTCCTGTTAACTCCCGATAACTCCCGTAAATATATATTGATATGAAATACCTATTCCATTCCCCCATGGCAGCCTTGGCAACAATGTTGGCCATGACAACCATCCTGACCACCGCCAGCTGCGACGATGATGACGACAATGCCGTAGGTCAGCCCGTCCTGCTGGTAAACGACCTTGCTTCGTCGGCACATTATGGCGACAGCATCTTCCTTTCGGTGGCATGTTCGGATGCTGAGGGCATAGGACTCTCGACGTTGAAGGCTTACCTGGAATACAGTGGTCAGCAGGTTTCGACACAGACCATCCGTACGCGCACCGACGGCACCTACGGCGTTAGGCTCTATGCCCCGCTCTATAAGGCTGTGCCCGATGGAGCTGCACAGATCCGCCTCGTCTTGCAGAACATCCGCCTGGCGAAGACCGAGCAGGTGATCGACCTTCCGCTTACCCGCCCCCATTACGAATATCTGACGTTTGTGCCCTCGGTGGGCAGCCCCGTCACCCTTTTGCCCGATGCAGCCAACCCGTATCTCTTTGTGGGCAGCTACACGAGTTCCAATCGTTCGTTCAAAGGCTACTTCGTGGCTCCAAAGGACGGTGCCAATGGTACGGAGATCTCCTTCGGACAGGGCAACGACGACATCAGCGAAGGCATCACCGATGCCATCACCTTCAATGGTAACAAGGGTGCAAACAACGTCAGCTTCAATGTGCTGACCTACGCGTATGGTCCCACGGAATCCGACCCCAATGCTTCGACCGAGATTGTGCTGACCAAGACCGACAACGTCTATCAGGGCGAGCTCGTGCAGGGTCATCCTTATGAGTTTGCAGGCGAGTCGATCATGAATTCGAGCCGCTGGTTCTACGACCGCGACTGGTTCCAGAAGAACGCCGACGGCACCTACACCTTCCTGGGCATCACCGGCACCTACAACATCAAGGCCGATTTCAGCAACCTGGCATTCCGCATCTGGGTGATGGATGGCACATCGAGCGGCAAACTTAATGCCGACGGTACGGGCGCTATCTGGATCATCGGCAACAATGGAGTGGGCAAGCCCAGCTACAAGGCTTCGAACGTACAGAGCTGGTGGACAGGCGAGGAATATGACTACTGTCTGACGCCCATCAGCGAGAAGGTTCACCAGATAAGCCTTACCGTAGGCCAGCAGCTCAATGGTGCCGACGTCAACTTCAAGTTCTTCGGACAGGCTGCCTGGGGCACCGAGTTCAAGGGTTCGGCTTCGGCTTATCACCTTTCGACCACGAGCGATGTCTTCGGCATCGGCGACGGCAATGGTCACGACGACGGCAACCTCTATCTGCTGCCCGACGTCACGCTCAACGATGGCGACACCTATGTCTTCACCATCGACCTGACGGGCGGTTGCGCCAACGGCGTGCTGACCATTACCCGCAAGTAAGTTCCCGCTTTTACATCAATCTGCTACTCAATCGAGTTGAGCAGACCCAGTTTACCCTCTTCGACGAGTTTGATGATCAGTTCGCCGAAGAGGGTATTTGCCCATGCAAACCACGAGCGTGTGTAGTGCGTGGCATCGTCCTTGTGGAACGACTCGTGCATCCGTCCCGTCCCGGCATCGGTGCGCATCAGTTGCTCGATGCAGGCTCGGATTTCGGCATCGTCCTGGCTCGTGAAGGCACGCATCATGATGCTCATGGGCCAGATGTAGTCGTGACCGATGTGCGGGCCTCCGATGCCTTCGCCCGCCTCGCCACGGAAGAAGTAGGGGTTGTCCGTGCTCCAGACGAAACGACGTGTGTTCTGGTAGATGGGGTCATCGATTGCGACATCGCCCAGATAGGCCATGGCCAACAGGCTGGGCACGTTGGCATCGTCCATGAGCAGATGGTTGCCGAAGCCATCGACCTCGTAGGCGTAGATCTTTCCGTATTTGGGATGATCATAGATGGCGTGCTCCATCAGGGCAGCATGCACTTCGTCTGCCAGGGCGTTGCAGCGGCTTGCCAGATCTTCGCGATGGTTGACGGTGGTGAGTATCTCGGCGGCTTTGCGCAGGCTGCTGACGGCCATGAAATTGCTGGGCACAAGGAATAGCAGCGTCGTGGCATCGTCGCTGGGTCGGAAGGCGCTGGCGATGAGGCCGCAGGGTCGCACAGGGGCACCCCAGCCCTCGTTGTTCATCGTGTCGAGCGCACGGTTGCTGGAACGCAGGAAACGGTAACTGCCACGTCCCTCGCGTCGCTGCTGTTCGGTGAAGACGTGCAGGATGTTCCCGATAGCTTCTATCCATTCGGGGCCGAAGACCGACGTGTCGCCCGTCACCTGCCAGTAGTGGTAGGCAAGGCGGATGGGGTAGCACGACGAGTCGATCTCGTATTTGCGTTCGTGCAGTTCGGGATGCATGCCTGTGTCCTTCATCCATGGCCCATCGGGGTTCGGCTCTCGATTGAAGGCATTGGCATAAGGGTCGCAGTTGATGCACTTCCATTGGCGCAGGATCACCCCAGCAAGCATCCGGCGTAATGCCTCGTCCTCGGCTGCAAGTTGCACGTAGGGCCAGACCTGTGCACCACTGTCGCGCAACCACATCGCGTGGATGTCGCCCGTATAGACAAAGGTGTCGGGTGTCCCGTCCTCATCCTCCTCAAAGTGGACGGTGGTGTCGAGCGTGTTGGGATAACAGGCTGCGAACATCTGTGCCAGCTTCGGGTTGGTAAGCTGGCTGACAATCTCGGCAACCTGCCTCTCGACTGCTTCCGAACGAAAGAGACGCTCTTCTGCGGGCGTACGAAGGTCATCGGTGAGAGGGGTTAAGAAAGGTTCTGAGGGGTTAAGAAGGGCCCAAAGAAGGGTTAGCAAAAGTGTCATGGCTATTATTGGGTTTTATTGTCTTTTTTCGAGCCTTACCGCTCCCTTCGAAGCGTCAGGACATTGATTTCGGGCCAGGCACCAAGGCGGAAGGCGAGCATACCGCCAATGCCGGAAGAAATAAACAGTTGCTGCGAACCCTTGCGGTAGAGACCGCGCCACTCTGAATAGACCAGTCGCGAAGGCGAGACGTCACCGATGCGGAAATGTGCAGCATGGGTATGTCCCGAAAGGGTGAGCTGGATGTTGGTGGTGCTTGTCACCTCGTGGCGCCAATGCCAGGGGTCGTGGGTGAGCAGGAGTTTGAAGCAACTGTCGGGCACGCCCTCGATGGCTCGTGGTAGGTCTGCACGTCGCACCTTGCCCGACTTGCCTTCGTTCTCGACGCCGATGACGGCTATCTGTGCGCTGTCACGCCTGATGAAGCGATGTTCGTTGAGTAGCAGGTCCCAGCCCATCTGTCGCTGGTAGTCCTTGAAGAGGTCGAGATCGTGTTCGATGGCCTTCGGACTGCCGTGGAAAGGTCCATAGATGCTGTAATCGTGATTGCCCAGGATCGACATCACGCCGTAGGGCGCCTTCATCTGCGAGAGGATGTCCATGAAGGGAAGCAGCTCCCGGCTCTGCCTTGACACAAGGTCTCCTGTGAACACGATGAGGTCGGGACGTGCTGCGTTCACACTATCGACGAGCGAGCGTATAAACGCCTCCTGCCCCTCGAACATTTCAAGATGCAGGTCGCTCACCTGAACGATGCGGAACCCGTCGAACTCCTTGGGAAGGTCGGGCACCGTGATGGTCTGCTGCCTTACCACAAGGTGGCGCCAGCCCCAAACGAGCCCGTAGAAACTGGCTGCCGAGATGCAGAAGGCCACCACAAGGCCTATGGTGCCAAGCGCTGAGGCAGCACCGGTGAAGATCTTGCCCGCTCCCCAGAAGCAGAGCAGGATCAGTTGAGGCAGCACAACGCACAGCAGCACGATGAAGATGATGCGGAAGAGCAGGGTGTTCATCCCCCGGAAGGCCAGGATGATGATGGCCACCATCAGAATGGTGACGGGCAGAAAATGCAGCACCTGCCAGCCTACGCCAAGTTGACGCAGATGGTTGTCCCAGATGTACAGGTCGGCCAGGATGGCCACAAACAGGACGACGAAAAACAATATAACTTGCAGCATACTTTTCGAATAGTCAGGATGTTTTATCGAAACTAAACATCGAAATCACCGCAAAGATATGTCATTTGCGGGAAATAAACAAAAAAAGGGTCCAAAATTTTGCATTAGTCCCCAAAACTTCCTATCTTTGCGCCATGACATTGCCGATTTGGCTGAACATAGTGATCATCATTTTTGCGCTCAACATCGCTGTGGTGGTGCTGACGCAACACCGGCGCCCCACCGAGACGCTGGCATGGATTCTGATACTCTATTTTCTGCCGGTGCTGGGCATCCTGCTCTATTATTTCTTCGGCGTGCCTGCCATGCTCCGACCTCTCATTTCTCCGGAAAGGCTCACCGAACTCAAGGCCCACACGGCGACCTATCGCACATCCCACCCCGTTGAGGAAGGGGAAGGGTGGACGCGCCTCATCCAGATGCTCGAGAACAACAACCGAGCCTATCTCGTCGGGGGCAACAGCATCCGCGTCTTTACGGTCTGCGGCGACATGTTCGAGGCCATGAAGGAGGATATCCTCGCTGCCCGTCATCACGTCCACATCATGTTCTTCATGATCGAGCACGACATTGTAGGCGATGCCTTTGCCGACATCCTCATCGACAAGGCACAACAGGGCGTCGAAGTACGACTGATGTACGATGCCGCCGCCTGTATCGGTGTGCCACGCAGCTTCTTCCGTCGGATGAAGGAGGGCGGTGTGCAGGTCGAGGCGTTCAGCCCGCTGTTTCCCCACCTTTCGCCTTTCTCCAACTACCGCAACCACCGCAAGGTGCTCGTCGTCGATGGCGTGGTAGGCTATGCGGGCGGCATGAACCTGGCCGAACGTTACTTGAAGGGCATCCGTGGCGGCGTCTGGCGCGACACCCATCTGCGCATCGAAGGCCCTGCCGTCTCCGAACTGCAGACCACCTTCCTCACCGACTGGCAGTTCGCAAGCGACAAATGGGTGCACGACAAGGCATACTATCCTCCCCAGCCCCAGACAGGCAATCTGCTGATGCAGGTGGTGACATCCAACCCGACGGCCAAGTTCCGCGTGATGGACCTTTCCTACTCCCAGATCCTTTACACGGCCCGCCGCTACGTCTATCTGCAGTCGCCCTACCTTGTACCCTCCGAAGCCATCCGCAAGGCGCTCTATGCCGCCGCCTTCTCGGGTGTTGATGTGCGTGTCATGATTCCCACCTATCCCGACAAGGGCTGGGTGGTGATCTACGCTTCGCGCTGGTATATCGAGCAGATGCTCGACGCGGGGGTGCGCGTCTTCTTCTACGACAACGGCTACCTGCACTCCAAGACCATCGTGGCCGACGATAGGATCTGCACCGTGGGCAGCGTCAACATCGACCACCGCAGCATCAGCCAGTCGTTCGAAGTGACCGCCTTCATCTACGACAGCGAAACGGCACGGCAGCAACGGCAGACCTTCCTCGACGACCTTCGCCATTGCCACGAAATCAAGGCCGAGACCTGGCGAAAACGACCCTGGTGGCAACGGGCCAAGGAGAGCGTCTGCCGCCTCGCAGCCCCTATTCTATAAACCAGCACACAACTGTTCAACACTACATTACCACTTAACCCATGAATGTTCAAGAATTTATCCAGAACTACCGAGAGGCTTTCGGCAGCCAGGCTCCTCTGCCGCTGCTGTTTGGCTACAACGACACACCGATAGCCACGACCTCGAAGATCGGCGGCTGCTTCTTCAAGGGTCTGGACGAGGCCCGAAAGGGTGTGCCGGTCAGCCTCAGCACCGAAGTCATCGGCTGCGGAGGCGGCAAGCTCTACACGGGCTTTTCGGACATGCCCGAACGAGTGCCCAAGTTTGTTTCGCTGACCGAAAAATACAAGAAAACGCCCGAGATGGTGGCAGATTATGTCGAAGGCCTGCACATGAAGCGTGCCGACAAACCCTATCTGAACTTTGTCCGGGCAGACAAGGTCGATTCGTTCGACGGAATCGAAGGCCTGTTGTTCTATGCTACCCCCGACATGCTTTCGGGACTTTGTGGCTGGGCTTTTTTCGACAACAACGAGCCCGATGCCGTAGTGTCGCTGTTCGGTTCGGGATGCAGCACGGTGGTTTCGATGACCGTAGTCGAAAACGCACAAGGTGGCCATCGGTGTTTCCTCGGCCTGTTTGACCCCTCGGTACGCCCGTTTGTCGGCCGGGACGAACTGAGCTTCACCATCCCATTCAGCCGATTTGTCACGATGACGGAAACCATGAAAGAGTGTTTCCTCTTCGACTCCCATGCCTGGAAGAAAGTCAAAGCCAGGATGGAGGAATAGTATTAATCTCAATTAGTCTTATAGTCACTATAATTACTATAGTCACTATAATCAATTCTCAAAAAAACAACGATGAAAAATTTATTTGCCCTCTTGTGCATGATCCTGATGTCCTCAATAGTCATCGCACAAGACACCACTCCCCAGCGTCCAGGCCGCACCGAGATGAAGAAGATGCCGTGCCGCCTGCTCAGCGGCATCTCCGAACGTGACTACGCCATCTACCTGCCTGGCAGCTACGACGAAGAACCTCTTCGCCAATACCCCGTACTCTACCTGATGCATGGCGGCGGTGGCAGCCATACCGATTGGGAGAATTTGAACCACCTCTCGCAAGTGGCCGACAGCCTTATCGACTGCGGAGCCGTAAAGGACATGATTATCGTCTGTCCCGAAGGCAACCAGCAGAACATGATGTACTTCAATTCGCCCACACCCAATTCGGAAGCCCTCGGCGCCCCCGACTGGAAGTATGAGGACTATATCTTCGACGAACTGATTCCTTACATCGAACAGAATTATCGCGCCCGCACCGACAAGGGCGGTCGTGCCATCGCCGGTTTCTCGATGGGCGGAGGTGCAGCCACGGTATATGGCGTACATCATCCCGAGAAATTCTGCATGGTCTATGACATCAGCGGCTATCAGCGCGCCCAACCACTCGAATTCCTCAAGTTCGACCCTTCGGCAGCATGGCGCCAGCAGATTATCGACGACAACAACCCCATCCTCCGCATCAACCAAGGTACACCCGACGAGGTCGATGCCTGGAAGCAGGTCGATTGGAAGGTAGCCGTAGGCGACCATGACTTTACCCTCGATGCCAACATGGATCTTGTCCATGCCCTGCACGCCAAGGGTATCCCCGTGGCTATGCATGTCGATGACGGCGACCACAACATGGAGTGGGTCACCCCGGCCCTCGTGGACGCCATCCAGCGAGCCAATCGCAACTTCGAAAGCCTTTATTAACCATTTCCCACTAATTCCCTTTATAACACTTTGACCACCCAACTTCACCCAAAAGAAGAGGCATCGCGCTGCCTGCTCTGCGCCGATGCCCCCTGCAGCAAAGCCTGCCCTAACGGTGACCCCGCCCGCGCCATCCGTGCCATTCGTTTCGACAACCTGCCACTCGCATGTCAGTGGGTAACCAATTGTTCCGACGAGGAACTCCTGGCTGCCGAGCAAGCCTGCATCCACTACGACAGGCCCATCCGCATCCATGAGTTGCTGCGAACAGCAGAGACGTTGGCACAGAATGACTCACGGCAAAATATCCCGACGACCGACCAGATGCCTGATCTCAGCATTGATTTCTGCGGCATTCCTTGCGAAAATCCCTTCTTCCTCGCCTCTTCGGCCATCTGCACCAACTACGAGATGGTGGCTCGCGCATTCGAAGCGGGTTGGGGTGGCGTGTTCTACAAGACCATCTGCATGCAGGACATCCACGAAGTGTCGCCCCGTTTCGATGCAATTCACACCGACGACAATGGCGACTTCTATGGTTTCCGCAACATGGAGCAGTTGAGCGAGAATCCGGTACGCATGGACTTCGACATCCTGAAACGTCTGAAGAAGGGCTATCCTTCCAAGGTCGTCGTCGCTTCCATCATGGGACAGACCGAGCGTCAGTGGATTGTTTTGGCCAAGATGGCTGAACGGGCCGGATGCGATGCCGTCGAACTCAACTTCTCCTGTCCCCAGATGCGACTGGCCGGCATGGGCTCCGACGTAGGGCAGAATGCCGAACTTGTCACTTTCTATACAGCCTACGTGAAGCGCAATGTCTCCATTCCTGTCATCCCCAAGATGACGCCCAACATCACCCAAATCAACGAGCCTGCCATGGGCGGCTATTTCGCCGGAGCCGATGCCATCTCGGCCATCAACACCATCAAGAGTGTCACCATGAGCGACCACGCCAGCGTTTCGCAGAAAAAGACCGTCTCGGGCTATTCGGGTCGAGCCATCAAACCCATCGCACTACGCTATATCCTGGAGATGGCACAGAATCCCATCATGAAGAACATGCAGTTCAGTGGTATCGGTGGCATCGAAACATGGCGCGACGCGTTGGAGTTCCTCCAGCTGGGATGCCGCAACGTGCAGGTTTGCACCGCCGTGATGCAATATGGCTACCGCATCATCGACGACCTTGTGCTTGGCCTGCAGAACTATATGCTACAACGTGGCGTGAAGCACCTGACCGACCTGGTTGGCGAAGAACTGCCCAACTTTGTCTCGCCTTCCAACCTCGATCGCAACACCGTTGTCTATCCCAAGATCAACGCCGAGCGCTGTATCGGGTGCGGTCGCTGCTACACGTCCTGCATGGATGGTGGCCATCAGGCCATCACCTTCGACACAGCGACACGTCGTCCCCACATCGTCGGCACACGCTGCGTAGGTTGTCACCTCTGCCGCCTTGTCTGTCCGACGGGCGCTATCGGTATGTCGAAACGATTTCCCAAATCTCAAAAGTAATCATTAACCATGGGAATACCTAAATTTCTGATACTTTCCGTTTTGGCATTATCATCTGTTTCCATGAAAGGACAATGTGACATGGAAATAGATTATAACATAAGGAATCTTCCAGCCAATACGCACGGAATCGTGAAGATGCGTCTTCCCGATGGAGCCGATACGATCCTGATAGATGGTACGATTCGGCAGAGTCAGATGGTATGTCATTTGAACCAGCTTGGAGAATACCAGTTGACGATAAGCATCGATGCCGACAAACTTGGCAAGGATTCTTGTTCGCAAAAATTTATGTTGACCGGTGAAGAAATCGACATCAAGACGATGTTTTATGTCCAACGGGAGTGCAAGAATCTTTCAGACTGGAATTGTAAAGATTCCATCATTTCATGCCAATTCAGAATTGCCAAAAATTCGCAGCCATCACCCTTGGTCGAAATTGAATATCTTCGAACACAAAGAGGTGGAGGTGGGGAATTCTACGGTCCTTTTTTCGCTGTGCATAATCATAGCAATGACACCATCTATGGGAAATGGCTACCTGGCTATTTATGGGGATCATTCTCAAAATGGATTGATGGGAAATATGAAGGAGACCATGTTGGGCAGATTTGCACGACTTGGGAAGATCAACCGCCACTGTATCCAGGAAAGGTGAAAGAGGCTTGGATTGCCAGCATGGGTAGAAGAATCCCTCCCGGAAAATATCGCTTCAACCTCCATTACTCTACGGACAAAAGTACTAGAAGATTTTTTCCCCGTGAAACAGACTCGTTCCGATGGTGGATAAGTGTGGAGAACTGGTATCTGCTCACTTGCGAATTTGAAGCATCGTACGATTCGCCGAAACAATGAAAAGATTTTGGAATAACCAATCTTCGCTGAAATTGGTCATTCTTCGGTTGGACTATAACCAATCCTGGCCGAAATTGGTCATGCGACGGTTGGTCCATAACCAATCCTGGCCGAAATTGGTCATGCGGCGATTGGACCATAACCATTCCTAGCCGAAATTATGCGAGGGTTGGACCATAACCATTCATGGCCGAAATTGGTCATGCAACGATTGAACAATAACCAATCCTGGCCGAAATTGGTCATGCGATGATTGGACCATAACCAATCCTGGCCGAAATTGGTCATGCGACGATTGGACAATAACCAATCCTGGCCGAAATTGGTCATGCGACGATTGGACAATAACCAATCTTGGCCAAGAATGGTCATCCTTCGAACGGAGAGAGCACTCTGACGCGCGTCAAAGTGCTTTATCCAATTGCGGAAATACTCTGACGCGCGTCACGATGCTCTATGCGGGAAGAGAAGGTACTCTGTCGCCCGTCAGAGTACTCTATCCAACTGCGGAAACACTCTGTCGGCCGTCAGAGTACCATATCCTGTAGAACGAAGCATTCTGACGGCCGTCTTAATGCTTGATTATACATTAGGTTAGGCATGTTAGCCTAACCTTTTAAATTTTCTACAAAAAAATAAAAAATACAAAATCGAATTTTTATTTTTTTAAAAATATTATAGTATGTTAGCCTAACATACCTAACCTAATTTATATTTTTCGCTCAAAAAACACCCAAAAACCATCATTTCGCCCCATTTCCCGTTAAATACTCACTCATTTTCAAAACTCCAATTAATCCATTCTCCTATTTTTTTGAAAAAAAATGTCCATAATTATGTGCAAATAAATACCACTGAAGGTGGCACATTTGTTTCCGCTGCGGGTGGCACATTTGTTTCCGCTGCGGGTGGCACAATCAAACCGTTGCTATCAAAGATTGGAGAGGCTGTATCTTTCCGTTTATTTCCGATGATATAAAAACCGAAGGCGCGACACCATACGATGCCGCGCCTTCGATTTCAGCGGATAGAGTGAGAAAGGACTGAGGTTCTATGTTTCGATGTGGGAATTGGTCAAGTAATATCAGGGCAAGACATCGCGAAATCGATTTCCAAATCCGTTGATTTAGAGAAAGGGCAGATTAGTCCACGGCTGCACTACTTGTGCACAGATAGTACCATCTTGCCGCAATATTGCACTACTTGTGTGCAGATAGTACAACGGCTCCCGCAATATTGTACTACTTGTGGACACTTGGTACAATCTCGTCGCAATATTGCACTGCCTGTGTACACTTGATACAATCTCGTCGCAATATTGCACTGCCTATGTACACTTGGTACAATCTCGTCGCAATATTGCACCACTTGTGGACACTTGATATCATCCCCATCGCAATATTGTACTGCCTGCGCACACTTGATACAATCTCGTGGCAATGTAGTACCACTGGTGTACAAATAGTACAATGACGCCGAAACATCTGCTCCACACGATGCCGCGCCTTCGGTTTTAGAGGATATAGCGAGAAAGGACTGAGAATCTATGTTTCGATGTGGAAATTGGTCAAGTTAATTCAAAGTAATACAGTAATCATACTCCATAACAACCATAAATATCACCGCAATATCTGGTTGTCCACCCTATAATTGTCTTTCCTGATTTCAAAGGACAGTTTACTTTAACCCATCGGCAGCTTCCGATTCTTAAATAGTCTAATACTTTGACTTCCATGTCAACTATTTCACCACTTAAGATGGTGCTTGAGCACGAGACGCTATCTGGCTGCTCATACAATTTAATTACCCTGTCCTCTGCCTCTTCTGGGAAACTAGGAGATAGCAGCAAGTATACACCACAATCTTCATAATTGATCCATCCACTCAATTGATGAATACATCCATTGTTTTCAACATGTCCATAAAAGCGAGAATCTCCTCTTGATACCACCACTATAGATGACCATATTTCTTGTATGGTATCGTCCTGAATAACTGCAATTATAGAATCCCCTTCTGCTTGGGAATAAATATTTACAGGGTATTGACCCGCCTTATAAAAGAATAAGCCAGTACTATAATTATGAAATTCACCCATGTTAGTTTCATTTGACATTGAAACCAACTGCGAATATAGCTGCAATGTAAAAGCAGTTATCGCAATAATAATGAAAAACTTTTTCATCTTCTTCTTAACACTAACTTGAAACCGTTATTGCCTATTTGATTCTCGAAATTTGTCCATTTGCTTTTGCCGTTATGGTCAACCTTGCCGTTAATGAGTATACACCCTTTAGATACTGGGTCTCCAGCATATCCAGACGTATTTGTTCGATGAACGAAAACATTATTTTTTTGCGTAGGAGAATAAGCATCCTTTTCACCATTGTACCAACTATTATTCCTATCATCAATACAATCAACAGGACCCTCTATTTCATAATGTTTAGGAATTTCCCCCCCACCTGGTGATTCTCTGTATGTGACATTGTAATTCCCATCCTTAATAGCGCCATACTTATTATAATCAGAACTCATGGTAAATGCAATATATTCTGTCGGGGTTGTTTCATCCTCTGGGTTAATATATACTCTTGCCGTAGCGTGAATAGTTTTTTCACCATCAATCATTTTGCTATCGTCTAAGACCTCATTATAAGACCCCATTATAGAAACAACTCTTTTGCCTAAATAATCGCCAGAGATGTTATTTTTATCCAACTCTTCTTGGGAGGTATATTCTGTATATCTAATGGAATAGGTTTCAGTCATTACTCCATTAATTTCAATGCTGTCTTTGTATCCATACCAGTCCATTCCATTATAATCTCCAAAATTAATTGGATTTCCCCCACAATAGGAATAAGGGCTGAACTGCGGAGTATTTTCAGCCAACGGGTCAATCCTGTCCCACATCGGGGCCATGGCGAAGTACTGGCGAGCATGGATATCATAGTTGTCCAATCCGAAGGTGCGGTCAAGTTCCTTGCCCTCAAACTTATATTTTTGCAAGTTTTCGTTGTTCCCTTTGGTCACGTCCGAGAGAAGGGTGCTGATATCGCCAATCACGCCGCCGTATGGGTAGTAATGGGTCACCTGCTCAATGGTGCTATCGCTGTTTACGACCATGCGGTTATTGCCCATATAGTCCTGAATGTAGTAATGCCATCCGTCGATGGTGTCATTGCTGAATGACACATATCCTCCTTCAAACCGATACATGCCCAGATGCCCGTTCCTCATGACCAGGTTCCCGAGGTAATCGGTCGTGTCACGTGTTGCAAAAGTTCCTTCCCGTCGGCAGGAATCGCGGGAAGATGCCAAACGGCATCGCTGCCCTTCTCGCCCTGATCCACGTATGGGTCCTCGATCTTGCAGAGTATGTCGCCATGACGCAGGGTATTGGTGGAAGTGGTCAGGGGAACTTGGGAGAAGAGCGGAGAGGTTGTAAAAACGGCTATAACTATAGTTGTCGTTGTTTTCATAGCAAATATCGATAATTGTTTCGAATTATACAAATGTAACGCACAAGGGCATCTAATTATCAAAGTTGTTATTCCCAATCTTTAGGGCGACCCAAAATCACTGGGCCATCCAACACCCGCTCTCCTTCATCGAGGCCTACTACAATAATTTTAGTAACTTTGTCAGCGTAACCAATAAAGATCTTCGAAAAATCTGGACCGCCCCACGGTTTTGGATGCTTCATATTATTTAGCAGTGTAAAACGGTTACCATATAAGAGTGCTACACACTTGTAGGCTTTGGTCATCTCGATCGGAATCCCAATTGAATCTGCCATTTCCTTTTGCGTCATTCCAATATGGAAAGGCCCGATGGAAAACGGTCCTTTTGAAATATAAGCATCATCTAAATACAGCAGTCTGTCGTCGGGTCTTCCCAGAAAATATATTACATCTCCTTTCTTTCTCATAACCACCTCAAAAGGCGCCTCATAATCATCCCAATCGTCACCATCGAAACGATAATCTGGATATGATTTTCTTAATGAATCTTCCTTGAAGATAATATCATGGAACATACGTTCGTCATCCGTTATCAGAATGAGGGTGTCTTCATAACTGGCGTCAGCCATTATTTTCTCATTATGGTACTCAAAATTATGATGTGGTGCTACAGAAAGAACCTTGACTTCCAAGGGATATTCAATAATTCCGCGATATAACCTACCTTTAACTTCAAAAAGGGTGTCATCCTCTATAAGAGCAAACGATTCTATAATGGTGTCAGTTTCCAATACATTATTCGTGGGCTCTTCAGTATCAGAAAGAGTTCGCTTTTGAATACAAGAAAAAAACAACAAGGAAACGATAAAGAATAAAAGTTTTTTCATATTTAATCTATTGTTCAACAATATTCCTTGACAGGATTTGTGAAAAACCAAGAAATATCGTAGTCTTTCATTGATCCTCAGCTTTGTATTT
>JAEEGJ010009785.1_pt1 | contig 25370 bp, 19 predicted proteins | sample 8958761 | NCBI WGS metagenome assembly JAEEGJ01 (sample SAMN16246546, study PRJNA631951) | gut metagenome | biome: gut microbiome; feature: rumen; material: RS-attached | host: Bos | place: Iran: Karaj | collected 2018-10 | reverse complement strand
GTTCCGATGATAAGTACAGGGAGCGGTGCGAAAAAGCCTTTTTCAAATGAAAGTTTCATATTATTTTCCTCCGAAGATAGATTTTAGAACATATTCAGTATACCACAGTCCCGTTCCCAAATCAATAGCTATGCCTGTAATATATCAATAATTGATAAAGCTGCCTAATATCTTGCCGTCACAGCCGCGGATAAATATTTTTCTTGATATTCCCTCGTCCAATGCAACGATATATTTTGGTTTTTTGCCTGAATTATCTTCTACACTCTTCCAGCTCGGAGTTGTAGTATATACGCACCAGACATCATATTCCTCATAATATTCAGCCATGATCGGAGGTTTTTCACGCACATATTCAATTTCGGGATCATGATTGGGTTCTCTTTCCAGCCAGTCCAGAAAACTCTGCCCTTTACCGTTGAGGAGCACATATCTGCCCTTATCTATGGCGTCCTGCTCATCAGCGACCGCTCCCAGCGTTCTGTCAAAGGGAAGGGTTTCAGCTTCATAGGCCATATAGTTTATAATGTTTTTGAAATCTACCAGAGTACCGTCGGAGGTATAATGCTCAAAAGTTCCATCAGTTATTGTATAGGTAGGGTAATAACCGTTGGTTACAAGATTGTAAACAGCGTCAAGCACCTCTTTTTCCTTATCCTCTTCTGTCGGTTCACGTTCAGGTTCAGGTTCGGGAGCGTCTGTTACAGGCTCAGGAGCATTTGTGGAAGTCACAGCGGCAGTAGTAGTTGATGTTGTCGTTGTGGCTGAAGATGTAGTGCTCTTGGCAGTCGATAACTTAGCTGCTGACTTATCCGTTGTCTGAACTGCTGCATCAGTTGTTGCAGCTGCCGCAGAAGTTGTTACTGTTGTAGCTTCAATGATAGGATCAGATATCTGAGGCTTATATGTTCTGCCATTATTTTTCAGCATAAAAATACTTCCTGCAATTATTGCCACGGCAGCTGCCGAACACAGGGCAATATATATTATATTCGATATCTTATGCTGCTTATAGCTGTCCACGCCTGATACCGAATCAGCATATCCCTCAGCCGAAGCTGCCCCCTCAGTTTCATTAACAAGAAGCTTTTTCTCTTTTTCGTACTTCTTCATAGTAATTTTAAGCATTCTCTCTCTTGCTTCTTCATCTATTTTCATTTTCTCTGTTCCTATTTCTTCAACTGTGTTTATATCAGAATCCTCGAGGATATCAAAGCCTATTTCCTTATTCTCGCTCATACATTTCCCTCCTTCATATCATATCCCTCTCGGGTAAGAAGCTCCTTGAGCTTTTTGAGCGCTCTGCTGCATCTCATTCTGACCGCTTCAGGCGACATGGAATGTTTGCTTGCTATTTCATTTGAATTCATGTTGTAGTAGTATTTCTGTATTATGATATCAGAATCGGGCTCGCCAAGGCTTTCTATCAGCCGCAGAAGCGTATTGCGCATATCGCTGCGTTCCGTTATACGCTCAACTCGCTGTGAATCGGCTATCTCTGTATTTTCGTCATCGATATAGACCGTATCGCTGCTGCGCACAAGTCTGCGGTACATCTGAATAGCGGTACGGCTCGCTATAGTGCCGATAAAGCCTTTCATATCGCCGTCAAAGAAGCCGTTTCGATCATAGCTTATAAAGACAGCGGAAAAGACATCTCCCACACATTCCTCCATATCCTCGCGGCTTCCGCAGCTTCGCAGCTTATTGTAAACTATGGCGTAAACATAGCTGAGATATTCGCTGAACAATGCCGTCTGGGCTTCACTTGGATCTTTTTCATATATTTTTTTGTATTCGCTATCCGTCATAGGATCACCACCTTATATTATTCAAAAGCTCGACACCTGTAAGTGCTTTCATATAATACACTTGCTGAAACTTTCCAAAGTGTAACATATATTCTGAATATTTTTTCTTTCTAATTATATAATATATCCCTTTTTATTTCAACCGCGTCTGAAATCGGCTTTTTCAACGAGTCTTGCTGTTAAAAGTTTTTTGCGCTCTACAAATAAGTCAAACAAGTGGCGTTTTGTCCACCCAAACAGCATTTTTTGAGTTTACAACATATGTGAATCATGGTAAAATGAATAATAGTAAAACGCTAAATTACGCAAACATAGGCTAAAAAATTGCGTACAGGAGGTTAAAATAATGAATATCTCAAAGAAATTCAAAACTGCTGTTTCGGCAGTCATGGCGGGAGCAATGCTGATAGGCACAGCATCCTCTTTCCCGTCGCCTGCACCTATGGTAGCTGACGCTGCCAGTGCGTGCAACATCAACACAAACAAGGAATACCAGACTATCCGCGGCTTCGGCGGCATGAACCACCCTGAGTGGCAGAGCTACAACGCTCAGAACGGAGCTCCCGGAGACATGACAGAAGCTCAGGTCCAGACAGCTTTCGGCAACGGCGATAACGAGCTCGGTCTTACAATTCTCCGTATCTTCGTAAGCGACGACAAGAACGCATGGAAGAACGCTATCCCCACAGCTCAGAGAGCTCAGAAATTAGGTGCTACAGTTTTCGCAACACCGTGGAATCCGCCTGCATCAATGAGACAGAATGGCTCGGGCGGTCCTTCAGGCGGTCAGTACGTTCTGAAAAACGGCGCTGAGGGACAGTACGCACAGCACCTCAACGACTTCATCAAGTACTGTAACAGCCAGGGCGTTCAGCTCAACTCCATATCAGTACAGAATGAGCCTGACTGGTCAGGCGAGTGGACAGCATGGACACCAGACCGTGCGGCAAACTTCATTGCTAACTACGGCAAGTCCGTTACAGCAGGCACAACAACAAAGCTGATGTCGCCTGAGAGCTTCAGCTATAACAAGAGCTTCTACAACGCAATTCTCAACAATTCAAAGGCTATGGCAAACTGCGATATGTTCGGCACTCACTTCTACGGAACACAGCGCAGCGCTATGGACTTCCCGGCACTGGAACAGTGCGGCAAGGAAATCTGGATGACAGAGGTCTATGTTCCAAACAGCGATAACAATTCAGCAGACAGATGGCCTGAGGGCGTAAAGGTAGCTGAAAATATCCACAATGCTCTCGTTGTGGGCAATATGAACGCCTATGTTTGGTGGTATATCCGCCGTCAGTACAGTCCGATGTGGGACACTGGTAAGATCTCAAAGCGTGGCTATGCTATGGCACAGTTCTCCAAGTGGGTAAGACCCGGCGATGTACGTATCGACGCTACAGAGCAGCCTGACAGCAATATCCTGGTTTCTGCATACAAGCACAGCGACACACAGGCTACTATAGTTGCTATCAACAAGGGCAACAACAACGTAAATCAGCAGTTCAACCTCAGCGGAAGAACTATCACAGATGTTACAAGCTACAGAACATCAGGCAGTGAGAATATCAAGAAGACCACAGGTATCGCTTCAAGCGGTTCGGGCTTCAGCTCACAGCTCCCTGCAAACAGCGTTTCCACATTCGTTGTAAGCCTTGTAAGCGACGGCAAGGGCTTCGAGGGCGGCAAGGATCCAGTTCCTCCAGAGCCGATAGAGCCAGACGCAAACGGTTACTACTATCACGATACATTTGAAGATGACAACGGCAGCTGGGAAAGCCGCGGCGGAGCTTCTGTAAACACAGGCGGCACAGCATATAAGGGCAATAAGGCTCTCACAGTTTCCGACAGAAGCAGTGCATGGCACGGTGCTGCTAAGACTCTTGATTCGCTGACATTCAAGGCTGGACAGGAGTACAGCTTCAGCGTTGCTGCAAAGGGCTCAGGCAACATGATGCTGTCCCTTGAGTACAAGGATTCTACGGGCACAACGGCTTATGCGCATATTGCAGACGGAGTTTCCAACGGCGAATATGTTCAGCTCGCTAACACAAACTACAAGCTCCCCGAGGGCTCAGGCTATATCCTCTATGTTGAGACCGAAGAGGGCACAAGCGATTTCAGCATCGACGAAGTTGTCGTTGCTAAGGCAGGTGTAAAGGTTGACGGTCCTGTGGTTACTACTACAACGACTACAACAACAACCACCACAACTACTACTACGACGACAACGACTACTACAACTACAACCTCCACAACAACAACTGCTGAGCCGACTACGACTTCGACAACTACATCGACTACAACAACTACCAAGCCTGTTACTCAAACTACAACGGCAGAGCCTTCCATGAAGCTTGCAGGCGACGCTAACTGCGATAATGCAGTAGATATGTCCGATGTTGTACTTATCATGCAGTCTCTTGCAAACCCCAACAAGTTCGCTATCGGCGGTTCTGACAAGAACGCCCTTACAGCTCAGGGCAATGCAAATGCAGATGTTGATACAGGCGTCAAGGGACTTACCACAAATGACGCATTGAAGATCCAGCAGTTCCTCTTAGGACTTATCCAGTCATTGAGTTAAGTTGGATTTATGAGATAACACAGCAGCCGCCCCTATGTGCGGCTGTTTCGGTTTACGATAATAAAGGCGCGGTGAAGGGGAGCCCCCTCTGGCGGATTCGCAGGTTACTAAATATGAGCCGTAAGTTTATGGCTCGGTAGCCCACTTTTTCCGTTAAGGGGAGCAGCCTAATGCCGCGCCTTTGTTGTTTTTATTGTTGTTCTGCTCTTCTGCGGACCTCCGCTGTAAGCTCGTCGAAATATATCTGCGAATCTATCTGATTATATTCGTCAACATATTCTTCCCATGTGCTTTCAAAGTCGCTGGTCATTACCAGAAGCGGCAGATATCTGTGCTTTGCGGCGTCTATCTGCTTCATGACCTTGCCGTAGTTGGTCTCGTCGGTAACTGAATTGCTGAATGACCACATTGGATACCACGGTGGGTTCTCGGGCGGATCGTTGAGCATTTCCGTGTAGGTCTGTATGCCGTATGCGCTGAAGCAGCGCTGAACATCGTCGGACAGGTGCTCGTAGAAGATATTCGGCTGATTTGTGGACTCAAAGGCGTTTATGCCGTCGGGCGCCATGCCGAGATAATAGGGCATATAATTGTAAACGCATATATGCTTTCTGCGGTATTCCTCGTTGCGCCACTGTGCGTACTGCTCGTCGGTCTGATAGAATATGCCGTCCTTGTCAACGCTGTAGTCAACGCCCTGTATTCCCCAGAATCGGAGATTGAGTATCTCGGGTGTGAGAAGGTCGCTGATGAACTTTATTGCCGCTTCGGGATCGTCACAGCTTATTGAGACGCCAACACCTGCTGAGCCGTTGAATGCGACTCTGTCGCGGTATCTGTCGGGGATACTTCTGTCCATGGTTATTCCCAGAGGGATATATGTGCAGTCAGGGGGCAGCTTGTTTACTGCGCTGGAGAAGTTCCAGTTCTGGTCTATCATGCCGAGAACTCTGCCCGATGCGAGCCTTGAATAGTACTGCTCGGAATTGAGCATTGAAAACTCCTTGTCGATTATGCCTTTTTGGTATTCCTCGTTAAGAAGCTTGTACCATGCCTTTGCTGTAGGCGTCAGGTTGTAGTCCTTGGCTTCGAGAGTTTCGGTGTCTACGATACAGCAGCCGTCGTTGGGATAGCCGTCAAGGAACATTGGCGGATTGTCGAGAGCAAAGAACCATGCGTCATTTGCTTCTATTTCGTAGCCGTAGTAAGCCTCGCCGTTTTCGTTAGTGGGATTGGCTGCAAGGTATCTTTCGATAAGGTCGAAGTACTCATAGGGAGTTTTGATATCGGGATAGCCTGCCCATTCAAGGACTTTTACCTGTATCCAGAAGGCTTCGCCGCTGTGGATAGGATTGGTGTCCTTGATATTGATAGAGGAGAACAGCGGTATATAATACACATGACCGTCGTCGGCGCGGACGCTGTCCCACTCTCTTTCGCTGTACATATTCTTTATTCTCGGGTACTGATCCCAATAGCTGTCGATAGGGATAAATGCGCCCTCCTTGATGAGCTTCTGGCAGTTTTCAGCGTCGGGCGTCATGAAATCGGGGTACTTGTTGGATATCATCATATCGCTGAAGGTCTTGTTTATATCGTCCTGATCTGATATCCATGACTGACGAAGGATAACGCCGGTTTTTTCACCGATGAGCTGCTGTATCTCATTGTCTCTGTCAATCTCGGGTATTCTTGCAGCAAATATTCCTGTGAACTCTTTGATATTGCTTTCCTTGGGCTTTTTCTTGCCGCAGCCGCTTACGGAAAGTGTCATTGCCGCAGCAATGAGAGCTGCCGTCATTTTCCTTATCGTCATACTTATCCCCCTATTCTGTATCTTTTTTTATTGTAAATACAAGTCTGAATCTGTCACGGAAGGGTATCTCGAATTCAACTCTATCACCGAGACAGTGTTTGAGCCGCAGATACGGGTTGAACCTGTAGTTTCTGTCAAAGCTGTATTCGTCGCTTATATCGTTGCCCTCAAATATTGCGCTGAGCTTGAGAATGTCGTCCTTGGAGGGGACATCGCTGCTCTCAAAGGAGATTACGGCGGTATCCTCGGTCACTGTAATGTTAGAGGAAACGTCCTCATAGCGCTTGAATATATCTGCTGCGATGAGGGCAAAGGAGTAGGCTGGAACGTGCCATTTCTCAGGCGGTATTGGAGAAGCCGAGAATTTCGTTCCGTATTTGGCTGATACCTCCTCGATGAGCTCTGCCTCCTGTGTAAGTGAGATGTCCTCGTCGTTGCTGTTTGAGTTGATATCGGGATATTTTTCGTTCATGGTGAGCTCTGCGTCAAGGCGCATTGCTGTTCTGAAAAGTGAAGCGTAATCCGATTCCTTGCGCAGGAGAGAGGCGTTCCTCTGCTTGAACTCCCTCCCGCTCTGCTGGAGCTTTTCCGACATATCACAGCATAGGTCAAGCAGTGTGCCTATTTCGTCCCTGCCGTTCTTGCCCTTGCGGGTATGCTGTATGATGCCGATAGCCTTGTACTCTGCCGCAGCAGCCTTGACTCTGCGCTTTATGCCTACAGCAAGCATACGTCCCGTAAATATCGAGAACACGACTATGCCTGCAAGAAGCACCATGAGCTGCTTGTTGAGCTTTATAAAGTCATGGAAGCCCTTTTTGTAGCAGCGCGAGTAAAACTCTATATCAACTGTGTAGTAGTTTCGGGTAATGCACTCAAAGTCCTGACTGATAGAGATATTATCTACTGTCAAGGCGTCCTTGTCGCTGGAGTACAGCAGGTGATTGCCGCTCATTATGTAGAGCTCGCCGTCGAAATCGAGGCTGTCGGCAAATTCTGATATTACCTTGCTGTTCAGTTCAAGACAGAGGTAGCTGTCGCCTGTTTCGAGGTTGTAGTAGTCCAGCTTTCTGATGAGAATGAACTCGTTCTTTTCCTGGTCTATGCAGAGCACAGTGGATTTATTGAGTTCCTTGAAGTATTTGTACCAGTAGTCGTTGACTGCGGTATCAAGCTTTTTAATGCCGCCGCCTGTGAGGACGGTGGGATTCTTGGTGTAGATAGTGCAGCGCTTTACGATGTTGGTCTCTGCGATATTCAGAGCGGTATTGCGCTGGAGCGGATAGTAGGCTGCGTAGTATTCTGCCTCAGATGAGTATTGTTCGTTGAGAAAGTCGTAGATAGCTTCGTTGGTATATATGTTTTTTGCGATAGACACAGCGCTCTCAACGGAGAGATTCACTATCTGCTCCGAGCCTGTGACTACGGTATGCTCCATTTGTCTGTATTTTTCTTTCTGGGTAAGCTTGATAGTTCTTACCATTGAGCCCCATATCGTCAGTACTGCGACCAGCATCATGACGACAAGGATAGCGCTTTTGATATTTACAGGGGTATTGGAAAACGGAGCAAATCTTCGCCTTATTATTTTTTCCTTTTCCAAAACTGCCACCTCGCTTATCTGTCGGGCATCTTGAGCAGCTTTTTCAGCTCTGCTTTCTTCAAGTACATATTTTCCTCAGCCTCTGCAAGGAGAGAATCGTAGGAAAAGACGCCCTTTGCGTATGAACAGCCGTATGACAGCGAGCATTTTACGGAATCGCTTTTTCTGCTGAGTATATACGGCGAATCTTCGTTGAGTTTATCCATTACTTTATCTAATTTTCTGATAGAACCTTTAGTCATGACGATGAGGAATTCGTCGCCGCCCATTCTGAAACAATAGTCTCCGTCCTCAAGAAATTCCCTTATGTAGTTTGCGGCTCTCTTGATGACGAAGTCGCCGCTCTCATGACCGAGGGTGTCGTTCATGAGCTTGAGGTTATTGACATCGAAGTATATGATGCAGAGAGCTTCGCACTTGCGGAAGGATTCTTCCATGCTGTGATAGAATCGCTTGTTCCAGTGCTGAGTCATACCGTCGTGGTTAGCGTCATATATAGCCTGATTCAGGTCTCTTTCGCCTGTGTCCATGCTGCCGAGGAGGGCTTTCAGGGAAGCGCTGAGCTGTCCTATCTCGTCCTCGCGGGAGTCGTCAAATATTACCGAAGCGTCGGTAGCTTTATGGGATTTTTCGCTTTTCTGGATAGAATCAATGTAAGCAGATATCTTTTTGAGAGGGGAAGATATTTTCTTTTTCATATGCAGCACCAGAATGAGTACAAATATCAGGCTGAGGATAAGGAGCGCACCGAATACGCCTGCGATAAGCGTGAAGTAATGCTTCTCGAAGGGTTCCTGAAGCTCGACTATCACTGTACCGCAGAGATTGTCATCGACGGTCCTCAGCGGACGATATACCGTGAGCCTGCCCTTATTCATATGGCTCATGGAATTTCTGCCGTTTATCAGCTCAGCCTTTACAGATGAGGTGTAGCTTGTATAATCGAGGCGTGTGCCAAGGGATTCGCCGCCTGAATCGTAGATATATACGCCTGCGGTGTTGCTGAAGCTGACGAGGGATATCCTGTTTATTATGTCACTGTTGCTGCGTTGATATGCGGAGAGTTTGTTCTGTACCGATTCATAATCATCAGATTTGATTCTTGTTTTAAAGCTTTGTCTTGCATTATCTGCGTTGATAGTCAGCGAAGAAAAGTCAAGAGCGGCGGAAGCGGCGCGTTCACTGTAGTGCGAGCTTATAAGTTTTACACAGCCGTATGAAACGCCGAAGCTGATGAGAACAAAAAGGACGAGTATGACTGCCGCAAATGATCCTATAGATTTATTTAGTGATCTTGACATTTTGATACCTCTGTCCGTTTTATCCGAGGGAGAAGCTCGAAAAGAGGGGAGCTTCTTCACATAGTTATATTTATAATACTATTTTACATTATTTCATTGCATTTGTCAACTTGTATGGCAAAACAAAGCTTGTGGTTCATAAAAATGTTACATTTGTATAAAGAAATGAAGAAAAAGCACTGAATATTACAAATAGTATACCGATTTAGTTTCCATAAAAACCATAAAAAAACCGCCTTGAAAGCGGTTTTTTACATGGAAGGGGATATCATTTCCCCGAATACGTCTCTGAGCATGGACAGATCGCCCTGTGCAGCCTTTATAGCTGCGATAATGAGCATATCCGTGCCGCATTTTGCAAAGTCGATATCCCGTCCTGTATTTCGTACAAGCAGGGTTATGAACAGGCGCAGGGTGCGTCCGTTGCCCTCGCGGAATGGGTGGAGCATATTGAGCTCGTGATACAGTTCGGCTGTCTCATCGAGAAATGCGCTGTCGGGCAGTCCGCAGAGGAAGTTCTGAGCGGCAAGCCGCTTGAATTTCAGTGTGCCGAGCCTTTCAAGCTCGCTATGGTCGCAGAAAACAGTGCCTTTTTTGGAAATATTGATAGTGCGGAGACAGCCTGCCCAGTCGTAGAGGTCTCCGAAGAGAGTCCTGTGGAGGGACTTGTAGAACTCAAAGTCCACATTGACGAACTCTGTTTCCTGTTCAGCCTGTATGCCGCGGAGCAGGGTTATCTGCTTTTCGAGAGCGTCGAGCTCCTTCTGGTCTCTGATATCAAGCTTGTTTATGAGCACTGTTGTATCAGGGTAGCAGTTCCACTGACAGCCCTCTATTTTATAGACAGCCATTATTTTCTTTTGGCGTCTTTGATTATCTTATCTGTGAACTGTTTGAATGACAGCTCGCCGCTAAGACATCTTCTGACATTTTCGATCTCCTTTTCCGAAAAGCGGTAGCCCTCCATGCGGACGGAAGCAAGCTGGTTTTTCAGCGCTTTTTCGGTGGTGACGTTCTGCATTGTTATCAGCTCCTTTACGACGATATTATACCCTTTTTTATGCCGTTTGTCAACAGTCTGCGCAAAAATGTTATACGTATGGCATGATACGTTATTTGTCAAACCGGCATTTTACACATACTTAGAGAGCGAAGCTTATACAATCCGCCAAAAATTTCGCGTAGAATTACTAAATAGATATAGGATATATTGACATTAGCACTAAAAATGTGTAAAATATTAACATAATCGTTAGTCATGCTTTCAGCTAATACGTCAATGTCGCTCCATGCATTTTATCACAGCTATATCGCGTTATTTCACTATTTATCACTGATAGGCTGAGAATTTATGCGGCTCGGGGCAGGATACTGCTCCGAGCCGCCGTCTGTGATCGGCAGGAGCGCATATTGTATCGGAGGTGATATATATCAGAAAACACATTAAGCATATAGCCTTTGGAGCGGCTCTTGCGGCGGCTGTCATCTTCGGCGGCACGGGCTGTAATAAGAATAGTGCGGAGGTGGCTGTCAAGGACGGTCAGACGCTCCTTATCGAAAGCCTTAATGAGAAGTACGGCGAGAGCTTCACTTTTGTGGATAACGCAGGAGGCGGCACTGCTTTGCAGGATCACTGCGCTATACACGTTCGCTCGGAGAAGCTCCCCGAGGATACGGTATACGCGGTCCGCGGAGTTTTCGACGGCAAGACCGAGAACAGGGACAACTATATGGCGTATTACCTCAGAAAGGACGCGGAGACTTACCTGCAAGCCATGGCGGAGCAGGTCTACGGGAAGTGCAGGACGTTCTATGCTCCCGATGATAAAATGGTCCTGCCTGCGGATATGGGAAAGGATTCCACTGTGCAGGAGATGCTGAAGGCTTCAAAGTGCTACTATTCCGTGCTTCTTCCCGGCGGACAGGATATGTCAAAGAAGGAAAAGAAGCTTGACGAGCTTTTGGAAAAGCTCAAAGACGAAAAAATACGCTGTTATTTTTACATTGCATATCTTGATGACGATAAATACTATGATTCCGCAGTATCAGCCGCAGATGCGGACAAGTCCCATATAATAGCGGACTGTACTGTGGGAATGGACGATGATTTCAATATTACGGACAAAAAATGGGGGTAAATGTCTATGTCTGATTTTTTTGCAGAAAAAGGGATAACAAATGAAGCAAGAGCTTCGATAATACTCAATACATTCATGTACGTTGACAAATGTATCAGAAGCAGTCAGCCGATCACTCTGAAAAGCATTGCCGAGCAGATAAGCATGGACGGTCTTGAGGATTCTCAGAAGGCGGCTCTGGAAATGGTAAGGAGAAGTTTTGCTGATAACAGGAATCCAGATGTGGGGGAACTGGAACTGGTAAGCTTTTCCGAGCATGACAGAGCAAGGTACAAGGGAGCCTGCGGTGCGGTATTCAGAAGCTCCGACGGCTCAAAGGTATACGTGGTGTACCGCGGTACAGGCACGGGACGCTGGTACGACAACGGCGACGGTCTCTCTAATACCTCGTCGGAGTATCAGAATGTGGCGCTCCGCTACTTCAATGATGTGCTTGATACCCTTGACCTCAGCGGTGATGTAAAGCTTGTGGTAACAGGTCACTCAAAGGGCGGAAATCTGTCTCAGTTCGTTACGCTGAGATCGGGCTACGGCGACAAGGTAAGATACTGCATTTCCTTTGACGGACAGGGATTTTCACCTGAGTTTCTGAGGAGTATCGACTACTATAACGCAAACAACAGCCGCGTTAAGGGGCTTTGCAATAAGATGTACTCCGTCTGCGGCGACAACGACTATGTGAACGTACTCGGAAATAAGGTCATACCAAAGCCGAATACGGTCTATATCAGGACTAATACGGCTTCTACGGATATTTTCGGCGCTCATACTATCGTGCCCGAATACTATAAGGACGTTAACGAGCGTTACTGCGATTATCTTTTCGATTTCCGCAGAAACGTCTTCAACGATCAGGTGAGTCAGCAGAGAGAGCTGGCGAGGTGCTCTCAGGAGCTAAGCAGAAACGCCATGAATCTTCCCCATGACAAGAGAGAGGATATGTGCAGGACGCTTATGACTCTCTCGGAGCAGTTCATCGGCGGAAGCAATTCTCCCAAAGGACTCAACGGCGAAAAGGCTACTCTTGAGGAGAGCGTGGGATTCCTTACGAATCTGTACGAGATAATCGTGCCTTTGACCTCATATGTGGGAACAAGACAGGGCGAGGATATGCTCTTTGACCTGCTTATTGTCCCTCATGACGCAAATGCGGACAGTTCTCTTGCCTCTGCGCCTATAGGCGACAGGCTCAATTATGTCATGTCAGATCCCGATCTTATGAAGCTCTACTATCTCGGCGCTTCACTTGCCATAGAGAGTATCTCCGAGCGTGCGGCGCAGGTTGGCTATGCAGTGGGAGAGGTGTCCTCAAAGCAGCTCACGGCGGAGCTTGGCTTTATTTTGCAGAATCAGCTCTCGGCTATGGATATGGTAAACTCCTGCCTGAGAGGCGGTGCAAAAGCTGTCAGCAATGCGGTATCTATTGTAAAGTCATACATAAACGGAGCTATGAATGTGCGCAGCAGCTTCCTGAGAAGCGTAGGTCTGGGTAGTCTTGCAGGCTTCAGTAACTGGAGCAAGTATTTCGAGTACTGCAACAACGAGGGCAAGGTCCTGAGATACGGCACAGGCGGAGATGACAAGCTTGCGTTTACCGACGCTGCCGAGGCTATATACGGCGGCAGGGGAAATGATAATCTCCACGGCTGCGGCGGCGATGATGACATTTACGGCGAGGAAGGCAATGACAAGCTCTATGGCTGGGGCGGCAGCGACAAGCTCTTCGGCGGAGAGGGAGACGATACTTTGTCGGGAAATCAGGACAATGATTATCTCCACGGCGGCTTCGGCAATGATACTCTCAAAGGCGGAGCAAGCAATGACGCTCTTTACGGAAGTGTGGGAAATGATAAGCTTTACGGCGAAGAGGGCGATGATATACTCAACGGCGGCATAGGTAATGATGAGTACTATTTCAAGAGAGGCTTCGGCAGCGATACCATAAACGACTCTGACGGCGACGAAACGCTGAATTTTGAGGATATGCAGCCCTCGGAAATGCTGTTCACGACCTCTGACGATAAAAGCTTGACCATAAGGAATATGAATACAGGGGACAGGGTTACTATCAGGAACTTCAAGCCTGCAAGGTATACCTTCGTTTTCAGCGGCGCAAACTATACAGTCGCAAAGAAAAACGGAGCTTATATGTTCCTGAAAATATGAAAAACAGGCATAAAGCCTAACCATGATACCCATGCAGAAGTTTTATACTTAATATTGAGAGAACCCCTTTCTTCAGAAAGGTTTCCCCTATAATTAGCTATAAGTTTCTATATGAGTATCGCGGTTAGCTTTATGCCTGTTTTTTGAGTTGTTCGCCGTTAGTTTGATTGTATCTGTGGGACGTCGAGGACGCCGTCCCCTACAAAGCAAATTTGTCCGCGTAAGCGGACATCGCGATTAAGCGTAAAAAAGGACGACCAAGGGGAGCCCCCTTTGGCGGAATCGCAGGTTACCAAATATGAGCCGTTACTTTACGGCTCGGTAGCCCGCTTTTTCCGTTAAGGGGAGCAGCCTAATGGTCGTCCCTAAAGGTTATTTATCCAGTTTTTTCATAAGCTGGGGCAGGTCGCTGAACTGTTTTAGTTCGGGGACAGTCTGCTTTATAGTTCCGAAGCCGTATGCGGAATGTATAAAGTCCAGTCCTGCTTTCATCGTCGCGTCGTAGTCGCCCTGTATATCGCCTACGTACCAAGCCTTGTCCAGTCCGTTTCGCTTTGCAAGGAGAGCGATATTGTCGCCCTTTTCTTTGAGATTATTTCCGTAGCACTCGATATCCGCGAAGTATCTGTCGAAGCCGTAGTGCTCCAGAAACGCTTCTATATAGCCTTTCTGGCAGTTGCTTACGATGTAGAGCCCGTAGCTCTCGCTGAGCTTCACCAGTGTTTTTTCAAGGTCGGGGTAGAGCTCACCGCCGTGGTCGCGGAGATAGTCGTTCTCATGGATACAGCAGGCGTCAAGGAGCTCCATGCGCTTTTCCTTTGAAAAGTCCTTGAAGATGATATCTGCTATCCTGTCCATGGTAAGTCCCATGACTCCCATAACGTCTTTCTGCGTGATATCGGGCATATCTATACCGAGCTCACGTATTTTTTCAGTCCATGAAGCGGCAACGTTCTCCGAGGAATCCCAGAGAGTGCCGTCCATATCGAATATCAGTCCCTTTTTCATTTTCCCTCCGCCATTCTGCTGTATATTTCGTTGAGCTGTGCTCTGTCGTGCTTTATCTCGTCAAGTATGGTTATCCTGCCCTTGCGGACAGTTCTTGCCTTCTCCCACATATCCGCGAACATATCCTCGGTTATGCCGTAGGACTTAGGATCAATGCTCAGACCGTGCTTTTTGAAGAAGCTGATAAGCTTGTCGGGCTCCTGTCCCTGGAATATGCAGGCAGGGATACAGCCCATAGCAACTGCAAGTCCATGGGTTATTTTTATCTCGGGGTAGTACTCCTCGATAGCGTGTGCGAAGAGGTGCTCGCTGCCGCTGCAGGGGCGTGAGGAGCCTGCTATCTCCATAGCCAGACCGCCCATGACAAGGGCTCTTGACAGGATACGTATAAACACGCGGCTCTTCATGTCCTGTTCGTCGCAGTGATAGACTGAATCGTAGCTCATTCTGCTCAGTGCGTATGCGAAGTCGTCCACGGGAGAGCCAGTCTTTTTGGCAGAGAGCTTCCAGTCATACAGCGCCGTGTGCTTTGCAATTGTGTCGCCGATACCCGAGAGTGTCTGGTTTACGGGAGCGTTGATTATCATATTGGTATCCACGATGATAGCTGTGGGTATCTTGCATTCAATGGTCTTACGTGCAACACCCTCAGTCTCAAGAACTGCAAAGGGCGAAGCGAGGGAGTCGTTGCTGAGTGAAGTAGGCATACAGATGTAGACTGCCTTGCTGATGTGTGCGGCATATTTTGCAGTATCGAGAACTCTGCCGCCGCCAATGCCGATTATGACCTTTATGTCCTCAACGCAGACCTTTTTGGCTATGCGAACAGCTTCGTCGAAGCTTGCACGCTCCATGGCGATTATCTCTGCGCCGCCGAAGTCGTGGCTGATATCGGTTATTTTTTCCTTGTAGATGTCGATGAGGAACTGCTCCGAGACCACAACGGTCTTCTGACCGATTATCTCGGGGATATAGCGCTTTATTATCTCGTCGGAATTAAAAAAGGCGTCCTCCTCAACTGCAAGGCAGATAGGGAGATTGAATCGTGTATGCTGGTTCATGGTAAGACCTCCGCTCTTTATTATATTATATAATTATTATATCACAGTATTATTAATAATTCAAGCATCTGTGTATTTCTAAGACCTAAGTTTGACATAACCATATTGTTAAAACAGCACAAAAATGAGTAGAAATAATTCAAAACTGCATAGCAAAAAGCTTGACTTGATTTATTAACAATGATATAATTACTTTAGATAATTATGCGTACTTGATGTACGGAATTGGAGGAATACTATGAAAGCAAAAAGACTGATAAGCGGTCTGACCTCTCTGGCGCTTTCACTTTCGGCTTTTGCTGGACTGAGCGATCTAAGCGCAGTCAAGCCTGTTGAGGCACAGGCTGCTCAGGCAAACTGGAAGTTCGATTTCGGCGGCAGCGGTGCGGCAGGCGGCTACACGGGAGTTTCTGCCACAGACGGATACAATTCGGGCAGAGGCTACGGATTCGCACAGACATGGAACGTGTCCAATGTTTCCGCAGGAGGCAGCGGTGTTACAGCGGACGCAGTAAAGTTCAACGACTACGGTACAGGCAATACCTTCAATGTTGACCTGCCCAAGGGACTCTATGAAGTCAAGGTCACTATAGGAAATGCTCCGAGAACCACTATCAAGCTTGAGGGCATGGTTCAGATGATGAACCTGACGGGCAGAGGTGCTACCGAGACAGTAAAGCTCCCTGTTACCGACGGACAGCTGAATATTCAGGCTGTAGAGGGCATGAGCAAACGTGAGCAGTCCATTTCCGCAGTGGAGATTACACAGATAAACACTACGGGAACTATGCCGCCTATGGTATGGATATGCGGCGACTCTACCGTTGCTAATTACTATAACTGCGCGGATACTTCACAGCACGGCTGGGGACAGTTCTTCAACGGCAGCGTTTTCGGCAGCGGTTATGAGGTCCGCAACATGGCTACCAGCGGACAGTACGCCAAGGGCTTCGTTGACGGAGGACAGTTCGCTCCTATCGAGACCTACGGCAAGTCGGGAGACTACTACATAATCTCCATTGGTATCAACGATTCAAATTACTCCAACGAGACGGAGTACTACAATACAGTCACCGATATGGTAAAGCGTGCCAAGGCTAAGGGAATGGAAGTCATTCTCGTTAAGCAGCAGGGCAGACGCGGTGACTTGCAGCGCAATCCAAAGCTCACAGGACGCTGGTACGGCGGCTCTCTTGACAAGATAGGCAGCGAGCAGAACGTCAGAGTAGTCGACCTGTTCACAAAGTGGCAGAACTTCGGTCTGTCTGTGGGCTATGACGGTATGGCTTCATACTACGCTATACAGGCTAACGGCAGCAACGACGACCTCCACCAGAGCAAGAAGGGCGCTCAGAAGATAGCCGAGATAATGGCTGAGGAGGTAGGTGCTCCTGCAAGAGAGCCTATCCAACCAAAGTCGGAAGTAAGCTATATGTTCAGGAACGTCAACAGCGGTCTTTACATGGAGACTTCTGATACAAACGTTCAGCAGGGAAGTGCAGACGGCTCAAAGCCCCAGAATACATGGAAGTGCGTTCAGGCTACGGGAGATTATTACTACATAAAGCCCGGCGGCACAGACCTATATATGTATGTTGACAACGGCAGCAGGGACAACGGCGCAAACATAGTCGTTGCTGAGAAAAACGGCTACAGCGACCAGTTCTTCAAGTTTGCTGACAACGGCGACGGCACCGTTACTATCCTTACAAGAGCTTCCCGTGACGCTTCAGCGGTAGAGGTCGGCAGTGCGGCAACAAATAACGGTGCCAATGTACAGCAGTGGGAGGTAAACGGTCACGCCTGCCAGAAGTGGGAGATGATAGAGGTAGACGATATCATCGTTACAACTCCCACAACTACTACAACAAGCGAAACTACGACCACCACAACAACGACAGTTGTTACCTCAACAGAAACAACTACTACTTCTGTTCAGATACTTGTTAACTACGGCGACGCTAACTGCGACGGCAGTGTTGATATGTCGGATATAGTTCTTATAATGCAGGCTCTTGCAAATCCGAACAAGTATGCTTTTAACGGAACAGACAGCCACGCTATTACAGAGCAGGGCATGGCAAATGCGGACGTTACAGGAAACAGCGACGGTATGACAGTTCAGGACGCTCTTTACATACAGGAGTATCTCCTCGGTCTCCATGACCTGCCCACACCTGTTTCGGTTGTAGTTACTCAGCCTACAACTGCTCCACAGACTACTACGGCTACAGAGACTACAACAACTGCCACCACAACTACTACAGCTCCTGTTGTGCTCAAATACTATGCCGCTGACCAGACATGGAACGACGGCGTCATCGAGACTACAAACTCGGGTTATACCTACGACAAGGGCTATGTAAATCTGGGCAACAACACCGACAGCAACATCACCTTTACAGTTGACGTTCCTGCCGAGGGCAATTACATGACTCATATACGCTTCGCTAACGGCTCGACCAACGACCGTAAGATGAAGATATTCGTGAACAACAATTTCGATTCCTGCTGGATGCAGTCATTCCCCGGCTCGGGCTCATGGACTGACTGGAAGGAGTTCGGAATAGTTCTTCCTCTCAAGGCAGGCAAGAACACTATCGTAATGCAGTCGGCAATGTCCGAGGGAGCTCCTAACCTTGACTATATCGAGCTCAGCGCTACCGACGAGCCTTATGCAGAGATATACGATCCCTCACAGGAACAGCAGAACACAGGCAGCGGTCAGCATACTCTCTACATCGCAGGCGACTCAACTGTACAGAGCTACCGCGAGTCATACGCTCCTCAGCAGGGCTGGGGCTACTATATGCAGAGCTACTTCAACAGCGACATCACTGTTGCTAACCACTCTATCGCAGGAAGAAGCTCCAAGAAGTTCTACGACGAGGGCAGATGGCAGACCATTGCTGACAGCCTCAAGAGCGGCGACTTCGTAATGATTCAGTTCGCTATCAACGACGCAGGCGCTTCAAATGCGGACAGATACGCACCTACCTGCGGCAACGTTGACAATCCGTCATCGGGCTCATACGAGTGGTACATGACGCAGTTCATCAAGTCCGCAAAGGACAAGGGAGCAACTCCCATACTTGTAACAACAACTATCGGCATGAAGGCTTACTCAAACGGCAGATTCGCAAACAGCTATACCAATTACAATACTGCCTGCTACAATCTTGCCAAGAAGTACAGCATTCCATGTATCGACCTCAATACCCTTATGGTGAACCACTATAACTCAGTAGGCTACGACACAGCCAAGAGCTATCACCTTATGGGAGCTGTTGCAGGCTCTACAGACGGTACTCACTTCTGCGAAAAGGGCGCGAATATCGTTGCAGGACTTGTTGCAGGAGAGATAAAGAAGCAGAATATCAGCGGTTTAGCTTCTTATTTGAAGTAATTAGTATAGGCTGAAATTAAAAAGATCCGATCGTAGGGGCGAGTTTCGCTCGTCCCTGCATGGCAATAATGTTATTTGATCATAAACACTGATAGGAATGATAAATATGCAGAACGATAAAAAAGACCTGAATGCAGTACTGGCTTCGCTTGATCCGAAATTAAGGGATAAAATAGAGCTTCCACAGCAGGAGAAAGGGCCAGATATAAAGCCTGTGGAGCAGGCAGTTCCCGAAATTATCCCCGAGCCTGCTGAGAAAGCTCCCGGGAATAAGCCGGACGAGACGATCGCTTCTCTTGATCCGCGGCTGAAAAGCATAATAAACGGCGAGGATTCCGAGACTCCCAAGGACAGTCTGGCAGAAGCGCAGGACAAGGCTGCGGCGATACTCTCCTTTGAGGGCGGCAGCAAAGAGGGCTTAAAGCATAAAAACGGCGTGGCGTATCTGGCTCTGGAGCTTCTTATACTGGAGATAATCGCGTTCATACTGTTCTTTGCGACATATAGGTCCGAGATCTTTGGCGGACTTGGACTTGTTGCGATGCTTATGCCTGCTATTGTGGGCATACTCATGAGAATGTTCAAGGATCAGCTCTCGCTGAAAGAAGCGGTCTCAAAATGCAAGCTGCATATTGGCTTATCATGTTTCTTTTTAGTGTGTATAATGCTTTCTGCATGACAAAAAGGCTTCACCTTTCAGGTGAAGCCTTTTTCAGTGGATAGTAATTAATGAGTAGTATACGGGCGATGTTTCGCCGCTGAAAATAAAAGGGCGGATAATATCCGCCCTGCGAGGAACGTCGAGGTCGGCGTTCCCTACGATTTATTGCTTATTCAATAGTAACCTTCTTCATTACCTGCGGAGTTGTTGGCTTGTCGTTGTAGTCTGTAGCGCACTCTGCTATCTCGTCAACAACGTCCATGCCCTCTACTACCTTGCCGAATGCAGCGTAGTTGCCGTCAAGGTGAGGAGCGTCCTCGTGCATGATGAAGAACTGTGAGCCTGCTGAATCGGGCATCATTGAACGAGCCATTGAAAGCACTCCTCTTGTGTGCTTGAGGTCGTTCTTTACGCCGTTGGCTGCGAACTCGCCCTTGATGTGCCAGCCGGGACCGCCTGTTCCTGTGCCGTTAGGGCAGCCGCCCTGTATCATAAATCCGGGGATAACTCTGTGGAATGTGAGTCCGTCATAAAAGCCCTGCTTTACAAGCTTTTCAAAGTTCTCGCATGAGATAGGAGCGATATCGGGATAAAGCTCTATCTTGATCTTTTTGCCGTTTTCCATTTCGATGATTACCATAATTATTTCTCCTTTTTATTCAATCCGCACAGGGCGGAGAAGATACTTTCCGATATTTTATCAGTTCATTGGTATTGTGAAGCCCTCGTTGTCCAGAGATACATATGGTATCTCTTCATATGGAGCTTCGTATATTGATGTGGTCAGCTCGCCGTGCTGCTGATTGTATTCGTCAAGCATAGACAGGGTAGTAGTTGGTATATCGGCTTCCTCGGGAGTAGTTACGGGGATAGTCTCAACTACCTCGCCCAGCATATTGGTTACGGTGGCGTATTCACGCTGGGTAGTTTCCTCAATGAGATGCGGCGTATTAGCAGGATCCTTCTGTACAGGCGGATCGGTTATCAGATGATAGGTCGGAGCCTGAGTTGTATTCTGCTGGTGGCGCTGATTGTTCTTGTCAGCTATATCCTTTGCGCAGGATTTGCCTGCCATAGCGATAAGTATCGCTGCGATCAGGGCTATGGCGAAGCCTATAATTTTACTTGCATTCATAATTTATCCTTTCACGGCACAGCCGAAGTCGATTTTCTCTATTATACCCCAATCTGCGTTTATTGTCAAGCTTGCAGGGGCAGATAGATGATATGTCGGCTGACTTATTGCAGGGAACGGCTTATGGCTGTTTATTCCAGCAGTCCCTGTATGCCCTTTTCCTTGAACTGCTTCTTGTAGTATACAAGCTCCTCCTGTATTATATCGTCGATAACGCGCATACCGAGGAGTTCTACGGGCGCCTTGTCGTCGGTGAGTATCTTTCCTCCCGATGTATAGGGAACAAGCTCCGCCTGAACCGTGTTCATCATGGCTTTGAGGGGCTCGTTTGTGAGCTTTTCTGTGTTTCTGCGGAGAAGTGCAAGCATATCTGCATTATTTGAGGCAAAAAGCTCGCGGTTGGTGCAGTTTTCAACGTCAACAGTGTGGACTTCCGAAAAAACTGAGGCTATTGTGTCCGCAAGGCGATTGTTGATACCGTCGGCGCTGTCGGAGCGCATATTCATATTTACTACCATTACGCCGTTGTCGGTGAGGTGGTCTTTCACAAGGGTGAAGAACTCCACAGAGGACATCTGAAAGGGGATAGTGATGTCCTGATAGGCGTCAACCATGATGACGTCGTATTTTTTGTCGCAGGCGGCAAGAAAGGCTCTGCCGTCGTAGGTGGTGACCTTTATATTCTCGGGGAGCTCGAAATATTCATGGGCAAGGTCAGTTATCCTGTCGTCTATCTCTACGCCCTCGGCAGTTACATTACTGAAGTATGCAGTGCACTGCTTGGCGTAGGTGCCTGTGCCCATGCCGAGGATAAGTATATCCGCAGAATCGGGCTTTTTCGTCATTAGGGGAGCCGCCATTGCGTAGTCGTAGTACATACCCGAAAGCTCTCCTGATTTTACGTAAACGGACTGGACTCCGAAGAGAACGTTGGTGGAGAGGTAAACGTTTGAGTCGTCCTCGCTGACCTGCAAGTAGTTGTAGACGGACTCGCCCTCATAGGTGAGACCTTTTTCCCAGAATGCAAAGCCCATGGACGGTGAAGCAAAACAGCATACCACGAAAAGTACAGAAGCAACAGCGGTCTTTACTGCGCCTGTTTTGCTGCTGATGAAGTAGACAAGTCCGATAAGGAGCATTATGCCTGCAAAGATAAGGAATGTCACGGCTGTTCCAACCGCAGGTATAGATATAAATGTGGGGACGAATGTGCCTATGATAGAGCCGATAGTGTTGAATGCTCCCAGTGTTCCCACGGTGCTGCCGCTGTCGTCAAGGGAGTCCACGGTGTATTTCACCAGTGACGGTGTGACAGTTCCAAGGAGAAACAGGGGATAAACAAAGACGGTCATGCAGGTGATGAATGCCGCCCATATGAGGAAGTTCGTGTTGACGGTGATGACCAGAAGTCCTGCTATGCCTGCGATAGCGAGCTTGCCGATGAAAGCCACGGCGGCTATCCAAACCGAGGCTATGAGTATGCGCCCGTAGAGCTTATCGGGATCGGGGTTCTTGTCGGCGCTTTTGCCGCCGTAGATGTTTCCAAGAGCCATTGCTATCATGATAGTTCCGATAATGATAGTCCAGACTATCTGCGATGAGCTGAAATAGGGGGCGAGGAGCCTGCTTGCGCCCAGCTCTACCGCCATAACGGACATACCTGCAAAGAACTCGGTCATATACAGGTACCATTTGTTTTTCAGTATCTTCGGCAGGGGCTTTTTCACAGGTGTGGGAGTGGTTTTCTTCTTCATATATTTCTCCTTATTTGTAAGAACTAAGAACTTAGAACTAAGAACTAAGAAAGAAACTGTTTTTGATAATGCAGGTGATAGTGTTACCTGCAATCTTAGTTCTAAGTTCTTAGCTCTTAGTTCTATATTATAACATATAATCATGAAAAGAGCAACATTCGCGGCGAAAAACTACCGATTATGATATTTATAATTTATAAGAACTAAGAATTCAGATCTAAGAACTAAGAAAGAAACTGATTTATATTATGCAGGTGATAGTGTTACCTGCAATCTTAGTTCTAAGTTTTTAGCTCTTAGTTCTATACTATAACATTTAATATGGGGAGTTGTAAATAGTAATAACTGCTGATATTGTCGCATAGACTGTATCAGGAGATGATATTATGAAAAACGGAAATTTCGATACGGAAAAATATAAACAGGAGCTGATGAAGCTCTACAGCAGAAGCGCTCCCGACGAGCAGGAAAAAGCTACACAGCCGCAGGAAATTGAGGACGTTGACGAGAATGCTCCAGATGATACGGTCTATGCAGAGCATACCGACGAGGACTCAAACGGCTCTCCCGAGGACTACAACAGCCGCTATCCCGAGCCCGACCTGTCGGAGCTGGATACGGACTTCGGAACGGCTTCAACTGAGGACAGCGCTCCTCCCGAGTACGATTCAGCGGAGCTTCTCGGCAGTGAGAAAGGCTACATACTGGTGAATGTGCGGACAGGTGACGACTCCTCGGCAATTGAGGGGGCTGTAGTTGCCGTTACAGCCGTTGTTGACGGGAAAAGGCTCATACTGGCTTCGGGGGTGACGGACGAGAGCGGAGTTTTCCCGAAATTCGAGCTCCCCGTGCCTGACCTTGTGCATTCTCAGGCTCCGAATCCCGAGGAAAGACCGTATAACCTTTTCGACGTCAGCGTTTCAAAGGAGGGGTTCTTCCGTGCAAGAAGCGTTGATGTACCTGTATTTTCGGGGATAACCTCGGTGCAGAACTTCAATCTCATACCCGTGCCACTGATGATGAACGGCGATGACGAGACTGTCACCTACTACAACGCGGAGCCAAGCTTCGGCGGCGGAAAGGAGTGAGCCATGCTTACAGGGACTCCTTTTATACCCGAAACTATAACCGTACATCTTGGCTTTCCCGATTCAAACGCTCCAGACGTGGTGGTGGACTTCGCCTCTTATGTCAAGAATGTGGCTTCAAGCGAGATATACCCCACATGGAACGTCAGCGCTCTCCGCGCCAATATCTACGCCATAGTGTCCTTTGCTCTCAATCGCATTTATACGGAGTGGTACCGCTCACGGGGATATGATTTCGATATCACGTCCACTACTCAGTTTGACCAGAAGTTCATCAACGGACGTGAATACTTCGAGAACATCAGCTACCTTGTCGATGAGCTTTTCAACGACTATGTCAGGCGAAAGGGCAGGGTAGAGCCGCTGTTCACGGCGTTCTGCAACGGCACTACCACGACCTGCGACGGACTGTCCCAGTGGGGCTCCCAGTATCTTGCGGAGCGGGGCTACAATTCGCTGGAGATACTGAAATACTACTACGGCGACGATATCGAGATAGTGCAGAATGCTCCCGTGCGCTCGGCAATGCAATCCTATCCCGGGATAGAGTTGAAAAACGGCTCTTTCGGCAACGACGTCAAGTACGTGCAGGTTTGGCTGAACCGTATATCGCGGAATTTCCCTGCAATACCCAAGATACCTGCCGCGGACGGCGTGTTCGATACGGCTACGGAGGCGGCAGTGCGGAAGTTCCAGCAGGTGTTCGGGCTTGAGGTCACAGGCGTTGTTAATGCGGCGACGTGGTACAAGATAACTTATATATTCACCAGCGTCAAGCGGCTTGCGGAGCTGGATTCCGAGGGCGTTCGCTTTGAGGAGATATCGCCGCAGTTCAGAGAAGAACTCAGTATCGGTATGCAGTCTATTGAGGTCAGCATGCTCCAGTATTATCTTGCGGTCATCGGCGCTTATTACGAAGCCGTCATGCCTGTGGAGATAACAGGCTATTTCGGGGAGCAGACAGAGCGCTCCGTGCAATCCTTCCAGAGGGTATTCGGACTGCCACAGACGGGAGTTGTGGACAGAGCCACAAGAAACGACATTTTTCGTGCATATCAGGGCATAGTGGAGAGCGTTCCGCCTCAGTATACCTATGTGGCGCTGTATCCAAACACTGTTCTCCGCGAGGGAGCAAGCGGCGAGTCCGTGAAGATAATCCAGCAGTATCTCACCCACATCAACAGGAGCTATCCCAATATCCCTGCGGTCAGCGATACGGGTTATTTCGGACCTCTAACGCGGCAGTCCGTGACGGCGTTCCAGCGGCAGTTCGGCATTGATCCTTCGGGAATTGTGGGCGCGGTCACATGGGACAGGATAGCAGGAGTTTATTCAGACCTGCGATACGGCTTCGACAAGCGCCCCTACCAGAACCCCGGATATACTATTAAGTGATTAGTGCATAGTGTAGGGGCGGATATTATCCGCCCATTAGTGAGTAGTAAGTAGAAAGTAGTGAGTAGTAGGGGACGGCGTCCTCGACGTCCCGAGCCGTTAGCCCTTAGCCGTTAGCTTGTAGGACGCCTGTTTGACGTTCGTGCCTTGCGAATGAACTGCAAATGACAATATGTAGGGGACGGCGTCCCGAGGCTGATGATGATATAACAATATCCGAAGAAATTTGTAGGGAAAGATGCCTGTATTTTCCCGTGGGACTGCAAAATAATACGTGTGCCCGATAATTAAGCATTGATAAGAACGGAGTGATATAATTGCCATACACAGAACAGCAGAAAAAAGAACATATCCGTGAGCTCCAGAGCTACCTTTACGCAATATCCATGTTCGACAAGAATATACCACAGATACTCCCCGACGGAGTATACGAC
>JAEEGJ010009784.1_pt1 | contig 25371 bp, 20 predicted proteins | sample 8958761 | NCBI WGS metagenome assembly JAEEGJ01 (sample SAMN16246546, study PRJNA631951) | gut metagenome | biome: gut microbiome; feature: rumen; material: RS-attached | host: Bos | place: Iran: Karaj | collected 2018-10 | reverse complement strand
GCAGACACTCCAGCTTGCCGACCGCCACCTGCGTGATATAAGGCATGAGGTTGTTAGGAATGCCGTTCGGATCTTCACCTATCTTTCCGCTTTGGTGGGCTCCGATAGGATTGAAATATCTGAGAAGGACGATGTTCCATTCTTTATCTGCATTCCATATATCGGTAAATATCGTCTCCTGCATGGCCTTGGTCGAGCCGTAGGGATTTGTGCACTTCTTAACAGGGCTCTCCTCTGTGACAGGTATACTGTCCGGATCTCCGTATACGGTCGAAGAAGATGAGAATATGATGTTCTTCACATTGTGTTTTCTCATCACATCGATAAGAGTGAGTGTTCCCCCGATATTGTTCTCATAATATTCCCACGGAAGCGACACGGATTCACCGACTGCCTTCTTTCCGGCAAAATGAATGCATCCCTCTATATCACTTCTTTCAGAAAAAAGTTTTTCAAGCCCTTCTCTATCCCTGATATCAAGCTTATAAAAAACAACATCCTTACCTGTTATCTCTTTAACTCTCTCCAGAGACTTTTCAGAAGAGTTGTCCAGATTATCTATAACAATAACTTCCTTTCCGGCATTCAGAAGTTCAACCACTGTATGGCTTCCGATAAAACCGCAGCCACCTGTTACAAGTATAGCCATAAAACCTCCTTAGATCAGTTTATTCTTTTTCGTGTACATTATAACAATATCTCCGGAAAGAAGCTTCAGATCCCCTCCCGGAACCAGCGCTTTGCCGCGCCTCTTTACTGAAACTATAAAACTCTGTCTTGATATATCCAGATCCTTTATTTTCTGTCCGGACCATTCATGATCGGCATCCAGCTTCACTTCATTAAGCGTCACCTCAAAACCGTCATTATATGCCTCGGCTCCAAGCACAAGTATATCACCTTTTTGGATAACGATATCTCCTCTCGGGACCTGCATCTCTCCATTTCTTAAAACCGCTGCAACTATAACACCTTCCGGAAGATCCAGTGCAGCGATCTCCCTGCCTGCCCACTCATCTTTCTCCTCTATCCTCACACGGATAAACTGAAGCACATCATCACTTCTGCCCATGCCCTGCAGTTTTGAGTACTGCTCAACAAAACCTGCGGAAATGATACCGGTCGGGATAGCCGCAACCCCAACTCCCAGAAAAGTAATGATAGTACCGAGCACTTTGCCGGCAGCCGTTATGGGATAAATATCGCCATATCCCACTGTAAGCAGGGTAGCTGATGCCCACCAGACACCGGAAAGAGCATTTTTAAACACCTCAGGCTGAGCCGGATGTTCAACGCTGTACATACACAAGGATGCTGCAAGCATAAGCATCAGCAGCACAAACATCGAAGAAAGAAGCTGTTTAGCCTTGCTCTTAATAACATCCGTTATGACATTAAGCGAATCATAATATGCATTTATCCTGAATATCCTGAATATCCTCATCACGCGGAACATACGGAATGCAACCGCCCCCGCCGGAAAGAACACAGGCAGATAATACGGCAGGAATGATAAGATATCCACTATACCGTTGAAACTGATCATATATCTGAAAAGTGCGACTAAAGACTTTTTCTCCGGAAAAAGAAATGACGAAGTGATAAGTCTGAGAAGATAATCAAACGCAAAAAATACAACCGTCACAGCCTCGACAGCATATAAGATCCCGCTGTACCTTTCGACAATACTGTCGAAAGTAAGCAGTATAGAGATCACAATGTTCACGATTATTGCAAACAGATTCACCACATCATAGCCGCGGCCTATAAAATCTTCGTTATAGCCCACTTCTATGATATTAAATACACGGTGTCTGAGGAGCGCGAGTTTTACGGGTTCACCCTTCCATGCGCCTTCCATCCTCTTATTCTTCTTTTTATTTCCAGTATGGTCCATACTCAACTTTCATAGCCTCCGCAGGTTTTTTTTCCAGAGGATATGTCCACGCATCACTGTAATATCTTTTAAGATACGGGTCCATCTGTTCCTTTCCGCCGAAACGTGAACCGTCCCAGCGTTTACCTATTATTCCGAAAAGGAGCTGAAGCACGCCTCCCATCTGAACCGCGCCCCTTCCGCTGTTCTTTATTGCCGAAGCAAGCGGCAATCCGTAGGCTCCGCATGCCACAAGCGCCACATCAAAATCCAGCTCAAGCACTTCCTTTTTCATAAATTCAAGTGCCTCAAACCAGTCGTTAAACCGATCATCCCTCATATTGCCTATTGTCATAAGAGGTTTGTATACCTGCAGATCAAACTCCGGAAGTATGTCCGTATCAGGAAAGAGCAGTTCCCTGTTGATATACTGCCTCTTTACAGTATCGGGAAATGATGTGACCACAAGAACCTTCTTCCCCTTAAGTGCAGCACTCCAGGGACGTTCAAATCTATGATTTTCAAATATCCTGATGCTGCGTACGATCATCGAATCCTTAGGAAGATAGTTTTTAATAAAATATTCCTCCGGAAAAACCTGATTGCAGGCATAGATATCACAGTTCTCAAATGCCTCCAGGCTCACCTGCAGAAATCTTTTTCCGAGGCTTATGTCATTAGGGAAAAACCCGGCGCAGTCAAAGAGCTGGTCCATTATCTTCTGATAACCGCTCTTTCGTTCAAACTCAAACATATGCATAGCTGCAGTCTCAAATTGCCCGAGACGGCCGGCAAGAAAAGGCTTTCCGCTTTCTATCAGACGCGCAAGTTCATCAGCTCCGGTCTGCGAATCAACGTTGGTTCTTCCTCCGTAGCTCTTCCTGTGATCAAACATATGCAGTTTATCGCGCATTGCACATTTTGCCCGTGCCGCGCTCCAGGTCATGATCTTTTTCATCTATTAAATCAAAAGCCGGCACGCCGGCCGGCTTTTAAGTTACTCCGTTTAAATTATCTTTTATTATTTTCCGAGATTGAAAAGCTCCTTGTACCAGCGGAGCGCATCAATATATGCCTTGTAGATCGTATCTTCCTCAATGCCTGCAATGACCATCTGTCTTGAAACTTCCTGCCATGAAGCTCCCTCATACTGAAGTACAAAATCATATACAGGAGCAAACTGGCCATCACGATCAATAAGTGCTTGTCTGATATCTTTTGAAATCTTGACTCTGTCAAGGGCTTCAGACATAGGCTTTTCAAGTATAACATCGAGAACTGAGAAAAGCCCCATCAGGAAAAGCTCTGACGAAAGTCCACCCATCTGAAATACCGGTGCAAGATTTTCTGCAAAACGCGCTCTAATAAGAGAAGTCCTCAGTATCTCACTGGGCTTATCAGCACAGAGTTCCTTGGTCACTGCGGTGTTGATCCACTTTTTGAGTTCTCTCTGGCCTAACATTGCAGCAGCATGGCGGACCGAATTTATGCCGGAATTGACAGTCATGCGATTTACCATTTCAAGAAGCGAAATGACAAGCGCGGGATCGCGACCTATAACATCAGCCGCATCGGTCAGATCGAAATCAATATCATTTACTATATTGAGCAGCTCCAGATAATTTGTCTTTATAGGAGCGATCTCTTCCGCACCATGCTTTACTGGAGTCCTGAAGAACTCACCCTCATAAAGATCGTAGCCGCCACCTTCCTTGAGGACCTCAAATTCCTCTTTTGTATTAACATTAACAGCCACCAGCTTCACATTGGGATACATCCTTGAGAAGTATACCTTTGCCTTGGTGATATCTATCTTCTTGTGATTGAGGAAAACGTAATCGACGAGTTTAAGGATCTCCTTATAGCTTTCAAACATGCTCACCGGAAGTTTTCGGATGGCAAGTCTGTAATGCTCTTTCCTGAGACTTCTGATCCTTTCAATGTATCGCTCCTCTGCGGGAACATCCTTGTCTATGAGAAGCACCTGCTTATCATGAGGGACATCGCACTGGGAAGCTATATCAGAAAACAGCGAAATGCTGTTCATTTCAATGAATACTGCCTTATCCCCGGAAACCGTATCAAGTCCCATGCTCTCAACGATCTCCATACCCTCTATATTTGAAGCACCGTCAAAACGTCCTACACCGAGCATGCGCGGATTGAGAAGGAAATTTTCCTTCTGCGCAAATATCGAATAGGCGCAGACATTCATATCATGATCAAAAAGAGGTATCAGTGTAGCTAACATAAACCCCCGTCTCCTTTCGCTGCCTGAAACTGTAAAAGGCTAAAACCCCGCTTACAATAATAGCATAAAAACCGCTTTTACTCCATCCATTTTTCGAGATTGCCATCAAAGGTCCCGTTGTTTGTAAAAATCCTTATACGCTTTATACTGCCCTCAAATTCCCGGCTTCCGGTCTCATCATAATACTGCTTCACAAAGTCAGTATAGGTCACTGAATCATCATCTATACTGGTCGCCCTGCTCTTCTCAACATAAAAGACGGTATCCGGTATGGATCCCGTTCTCTGATAGAACTCAAACAGATAGATACAGTAGTCGTTTGCGTTCACATTTTCAAAATAGTGCAATGTATCCCAGGTGGAATCGGCCCACACAAGACCATCCGACATAAGATAGCCGGCCGAAAACGAATCCCTGAAAGCAACCCTGTCACCGGGATCCGTATTGTCTTTTATGTAGGTCTGAATCGCATTTATCTGGTCTGCCTTTTCTTTGCAAGTATACAGCCCCGCATATGGTCCGGAGCCCATTTTCGTATCAAGCTTTGCGCCCTCCTCCAGATCTCGAAACACAAAGAACTGTCTGAGTTCACATACCAGAGCCATGACAGCCGTAGCACAGGCTGCACGAAGCAGCATTTTTCTGTCTGCCGTTACGAGAACCAGTACAAATACCCATACAGCAGGAACCATAAATACAAAACGGTTTGACGGTCTGTCTGTCGCTGCCACAAATATCTCAAGAAGAATAAATATAAAACACGGGAGTGATACAAAATAAACCAGTCTGTTCTTCTTACCAAAGAAAAAGGTAAAGAACATGCACAGCATTCCCGCTGCTCCCAGTTCAGGCATTCCCATGTCGTTATAAGGCTGCAGCATGACAAAAGCTGCGCCTTCAAATGCCGAAGCAGCAGCCGCACACATGAAAATATCTTTTATCTCAAGGCTTAATTTCTTTTTAAACGCAAAGAAAAATACAGCAGCCGCGCCAAAAGTAGCACACATAAAGAACCAGAACTTAAAGAAGAATGCTTTAATACTCACAAGCGTTTCCATGGTATCACGCTTCATGCTGGCCTTTCTTCCAACATAGGCTCCAAGACCTTTTAACAGTGCATCGGGGCCGCTCTGTGCCATCACAGGGATCATAACGATAAGTATCTCGGCAATGCCTCCTGACGCATAGAGCAATACCGACTTGAATCGTCTGCCTTTTTTCTCCGAAATAAAGAGTACTGTCATCAGCGTTATAACGGTAAAGGCCTGCAGCGGATGTGCAAAAACTGCAATGCCCGAGAGAAAGCCTGCCGAAACAAGCTTTGCAGCGTACGATCTGCCCTGTTCTTCATTAACCGCACAGTAAAGCAGCACGCCCGATAAAAGCATGAAGAGCGCACCGATAGTATTGTAGCTAAGTGCCAGTCCCGGCGAAGTGCCACAGGAACCGGTAAACGGTGCAAGAACAAGCATGGCCCACATAAGTCTTTCTGAAGGAACATGCTTTTTAAGAAGCAGGAATATCGTCAGCCATACAGCAAAGCGAAATACCATAAATGTGAGTCTGAGCGCAAGTATCACGCCGGAAAGATCCGGTGAAAACATACTATAGATCCACATCACGGGAAGAAGCAGAAAAGACATTCCCACGCCCGAATTTGTCTTTTCGACAAAAGGCATCATTCCCTGAAAAAGCCCAAGTGATTCGCTCACATAAAAGCTTTCATCGCCCATATCTATTCCGTAAAAACACCTCACTGTCTCCGCGCACATTGCTGCAAGCGCGATGACAAGAGGTATTATTAAAGCAAGTCTGTTTTTCTTTTCAGTTCTATTTTCAGTTTTATTATCAGTCATTTTCTTTTCCAGGTAGCAGGGGTTAATATGACCAGCATGGGGAATATCTCAAGACGTCCCGCAAGCATATCAAACATGAGCACGCATTTGGAAAGCACCGAAAAATGCGCGAAATTCCTTGAAGGTCCGACAAGAGAAAATCCGGGACCGATATTTCCGAGTGCTGAAGCCACAGCAGTGAAGTTGGTCGTGAAATCATAATCATCAAAACTTATCACAAGTATCGATACCGCAAATATTATCGCGTATGCAGCCAGAAATACGAGAGATGAACGGAGCACATCATCTTCTACCCTCTTGCCATCCATACGTATAGTCTTGATCGACTTTGGATGACAAAGCCCCATTATCTCCCTTCCGAGCATCTTAAGATAAAGTATCACACGGCTTATCTTTACACCGCCGCAGGTACTTCCGGCACATCCGCCTATCAGCATAAGGAAGATGAGTATTTCCCTGGCCAGAGCAGGCCATGTGTCAAAGTCAAAGGTAGAAAAACCTGCAGTAGTCATGATCGAGCCGACCTGAAAGAAAGCATATCTGAAAGCAGGCTCGGCATCATAATTACCACGTATCATGAGCGACATCGAAATGAAAAATACCGCTGCGGCAAAGATACCCGTATAGGCTTTCACTTCCTCGATATTGATTGCTTCTTTGACGCGCTTCATCCAGATGTAGAAATAAAAGTTATAATTTATTCCGGCGAAAAAAAGAAACACGGAGACCACATACTGTATTCTTGCATCATAGGCTCCCAAAGATGCATTTTTTATTCCAAAGCCACCTGTACTGGTCGTTGCAAACGCTGCACAGAGACTGTCATAAAACGGCATTCCCGCGATCAAAAGAGCTATGACCATTGCTGCTGTAAGTGCGAAATAAATAATATAGAGATAGAAGGCTGTCTGTCTGACTCTGGGCATAAGCTTGCCCACATCAGGTCCCGGTGACTCGGCCTTCATTATATAAAGATCCTGCGCGCCCGTTACCGGAAGGAGCGCAAGAAGGAATACCAGAACTCCCATACCTCCGATCAGCTGGATAAAACATCTCCAGAAATTCACGGACTTTGAAAGATCCTCAACTGCAGGCACTATTGATGCGCCCGTTGTGGTAAAACCTGATATGCACTCAAAGAGCGCATCTGTATATGATGGTATCTCACCGGAAAAATAAAGAGGAAGTGCTCCCAAAGCCGAAAGCAGCACCCATGAAAGGGCAGTCATAACAAATCCTTCTTTTGCATAGAAGGCAGATTTAGCCGGCTTTTTGATAGTAAGCAATGTTCCTGCCGTAACAGTCAGCACTCCGCAGATCAGGAAATACAGTCCCGATCTTTCGCCGTAGATCAGCGAAACAATGAACGGCGCTGTCATCATAGCGCCCACAACCTGCATGACGCGACCAAGCAGGTAAATTATCATTGCTATGTTCATAAAAGTATATCCTTAATATCCCTGAGTCCCTTGTTTGTAGTCACGATCACAACATTGTCACCAATCCTTATCTCATCATGACCGCCGGGGGTTATAACCTTACCGTCACGTACTATTGCGCATACGAGGAGTCCGTTCTTAAGAGAAAGTTCCATGAGCGGCTTACCCGTCACTTTAGACTCACCTCTGATCGCAAACTCAAGAACCTCTGCCCTGTCATCAAGGATACGGCTCAATGTCTCTACGTTGCTGCCGTATGAATTCTCCATTGCCCTGACATACTGTATGATCATCTTTGCAATGGAATCCTTGGGGCTTACGGTTGAGCCGAGCGGCAGGTCCGCTACAACTTCTTCAAAAGAAATATGATTAAGCTTTGTTATCGTCTTTGCATGTCCCACTTTATTGATAAACATGCTAAGCACCATATTCTCTTCATCAAGACCGGTGAGAGTCACAAAGCCATCCCACTCAGCAGCACCTTCTTCCATAAGGAGCTGTCTGTCGGATGCATCACCGTTTATGACCATCACTTCAGGAAGCATATCACTTAACTGTTCTGCACGCTTCCTGTCCATCTCGATGATCTTCACATCGATCGAATCCCTTTCAAGACGCTTTGCAAGATAATAAGCTGTGGTACCGCCTCCTGCAATAGTCACGTTCTTAACGGGTTTTTCTTTTATGCCTATCTTGCTGAGCAGCTTGTGTATCTGCACAGGAGGAGTGATGACATACATATCATCACCGGCCATAAGCTTCGTATGACCATCAGGGATGATGACTTCGCCTCCTCTGGCTATCGCGCAGATAAGAGTGCCTCTGTGTATCTTAGAAGCGAACTCCATGACCGTGATACCGTTCAATACAGACCCTTCCGGTATCGGGAGTTTTAACAGATCAACACGACCGCGCACAAAAGATGTGATCTCCAGTGCCGCAGGCACCTCTATAAGTCTGGCTATATTTTCGGCACATACAAGCTCGGGATTGATCGCCATCGATATTCCCATACGGCCGGACAGAAACGATACTTCATCGTTATAAACAGGATTGCGGACCCTGGCTATCGTATGCTTCACACCGGAATGCTTTGCAATAAGACAGCATAAAAGGTTCACCTCATCAGCGCCTGTTACGGCGATCATCAGATCGCCTTCCGGAACACCCGCTTCAGCCTGTGTTCTGAAAGATGTGCCATTACCGGCCACTCCCTGCACATCGACCATCGAAAGTGCACGTGAAAGTTTTTCGGCATTCTGGTCTATGACCGTAACATCCGTATCTTCATCAGAAAGCTGCTTTGCAAGCAGGAGTCCAAGTTTACCGCAGCCTACGATTATAACCTTCATACAGATCTACTCCTGTCCGCTGAGCGTCTTGTACATTCCGGGTCTTCTGTCCCTGAATACCCCCCAGCTCATTCTCAATTCACTGATCTCATCAAGGTCGAAGGAATGCACAAGGACTTCCTCCTTATCCCTTCCCGCAGATTCCTTTATATCTCCGGTCCCATCACATATAAATGATGAACCGTAAAAAATCAGCTCTGAACTCTGTTCATTATTTTCAGGGCATGGCTTAACCGCTTCTTTCCCGATACGGTTGGCCGCAGCAAGAGGCATAAGATTGCAGCCTGCATGGCCCTGCATGCATCTGCGCCAGTGCGGCATGGAATCTGTCTCAAGCACAGGTTCCGAACCAATAGCAGTAGGATAAAGCAGCACTTCCGCTCCCTTAAGTGCCATACATCTTGCAGCTTCGGGAAACCACTGGTCCCAGCATATGCCGGTACCTATCTTTCCAAACTCGGTATCCCATACTTTGAAACCTGTATCGCCGGGGGTGAAATAAAACTTTTCCTGATAGAAATGATCATCGGGAATATGCGTCTTTCTGTACACACCCATGAGGCTTCCATCCGCATTTATCATTGCAATGCTGTTATAAAGAACTGTTCCCGCCTTCTCATAAAAACTCACAGGGATCACGGCATGAAGCTCTTTTGCAGTCTTGCAGAAATGAATGACTGCAGGATCCTCATCCACTGTTTTTGCATATTCATAAAAATCATATCTGCGTTCCTGGCAGAAATAGGGACGTTCAAAAAGCTCCGGAAGGAGTATGACATTTGCTCCTTTCTCCGCAGCCTCTCGCACCAGTTTGTCAGCTTTGCAGATATTTTCATTTACATCGTCTGTCATCTGCATCTGGCAGACGGAAAGATTCAGATTTCGCATGGACACTATTATAAAGCATCAGTGGGGATTTTACAAAAACAGGCGGTGTAGTAAAATGATCACGGACAGAACCATGCATAATAAAGTGAGGAAATATTAAGATGATCAGATTTATTATAATTGCAATACTTCTCGTGATTTTTTTGATAGTTTCAATCCCTATCCAGCTGGTAATGCTTCTGATAGGCTTTGTGGCGCCCGATGTGAGGGATAAAACAAGTCTTCGCATAGTAAACTGGGCTTTTGGCGTAGTCATCAAGCTCTCCGGAATAAAGAAGACAGTTATAGGTTATGAAAATGTACCGAAGGATGAAGCAGTGCTCTATGTAATGAATCACAGGAGCATCTTTGACATTATCCTCACTTATACTCTTATGCCCGGACTTACCGGATTTATCGCTAAGAAAGAGATGGCAAAATATGCAACCCTCAGCACATGGATGATGTTCCTCCACTGCGAGTTTCTTGACAGAGACAATCCCAGAAAGGGACTTAACATGATGAAATCATCCGTAAACAAGATCAAAAAAGGCATTTCAATGGCGATCTTCCCCGAAGGAACAAGAAACAAGAATACGGAGGAAACCATCCTCGAATTCCACAAAGGAAGCTTCAAGATCGCCGAAATGGCAGGCTGCCGTATAGTTCCGGTGGTACTCAATAACACTTCTCCGATATTCGAGGATCATCTCCCTGCCATAAAGTCACAGCACGTTATCATCGAATATATGAAACCCATCGATATGACAGGAATGGGAAGAGCCGAGAAGAGAGAGCTCCCCGACAAGATCAGGGAACAGATGATACAGGTATACAACAAGAATCAGGCGATGATCTGACGGAAATATCTTATGATCGCACAAAAAAAATGCCGTCCGGGCAAGGGCGGCATTTTTTCCATAGGGGGGTATGGTGGGTTATAAATATGCTATTTTGCCGGAGCAACCGTCCTGTTTAGTCGATATCCACTGTCAGCAATAAGCGGACGATATACTCTGACAAAAGCATATATATTCATAAGCAACGCTCCGGTCCAGGCTGCTATCTCTGCATAAGAAGCTGCTGCGAAACCGGCACCTGCCGTGAATATCATTATCGTTCCGATACGTAAGGCCTTTTCCTACGATCGCCGTATCCACAACATTGTAAACCTGCTGCCGTAAATTGGTGAACAACATAGGGAATATGTGCTTTATCTCATCCCTTTATGTTGTTTAATTTACTTTTTTAAAACGTTTTTTTATATCATTTCCTTGGACTATGTTGCAAAAATGTGGCATACTGTTTATGTATCCGTAACGCTCTTATGTTACGCAGGTACTAATCATTCATAGGGGATAAAAATTGAATACAAATTCAGATCTCAATTACCACCTTTATATCCAGCGTGAGATCGACTTCAGGCGTACTCCTTTCAAGGTTGAGTTCGAACGTTATAAGGATATAAGCTCGGGCAATGTTGAAAAAGTTCAGAAAATGGTCGCCGAAAGAAAGAAGAATTTTTTCCAGGGCAAGGGACTTCTTTCGGAGGATCCACTCAGAAATGCAAGATACCATGTGATCATCTCGACTGCAGTCACTTCAAGAGTATGTGTTCGAGACGGCATGGACATCGATACTGCTTATGCTCTGAGTGATATTTACATACTCAGGGCCGATGCTGCCACCACTGTAAAAGAACTGATAGACATACAGGGTGAGATGCAGATAGATTATGCCGAGAGAATGAAAGATCTCCAGAAGGTCAACGCAGTTTCTCTCCATATCAGAAAATGCATCGACTATATTTACTCAAACCTTCACGAGAAGATCACAAACGAGATACTCGCAAATTATCTTGGTATAGATAAAACCTATCTCTCAAAGCTTTTCCTTAAAGAGACAGGCTGCAATGTGAAGGAATTCACGACCAATGCCCGTATCAGCACAGCTAAAAACATGTTGATATATTCCGATTATTCATATATGGATATTGCACTGTCACTTGGCTTCTCAAGTCAGAGCGCTTTCAACAGCGTATTCAGAAAAGCCACCGGCATGACGCCGGGGCAATTCAGACAGGCCGCAGCAATAGGCCCGGAGGGCGTATAAAAAAAAATAAAACAACGGCAAACCTTTGAGGTCTGCCGTTGTTTTTCATATCGTTGTTTATATTAATTTCTTTCTGCTATGCATCTTGCCACATGAATACCGCTGGCTGATGCATGTGAAAGTGAATGCGTGATACCGCTGCAATCACCGATAATGAAAAGATTCTTATGCAGCGTTTCAAGATTCTCATTTATATCCACTTCCATGTTGTAGAATTTTACTTCCACGCCATAAAGAAGCGTATCATCATTGGCTGTGCCGGGTGCGATCTTATCAAGCTTGTAGACCATCTCTATGATTCCATCGAGTATACGCTTGGGCATAACAAGACTTAAGTCTCCCGGTGTGGCGGCAAGTGTAGGCGTTATGAAAGCTTCATCAATACGTGACTGTGTGCTGCGGTGACCTGTTGTAAGATCCCCGAAACGCTGGACTATCACTCCGCCTCCCAGCATGTTCGAAAGCTTTGCTATACTCTCACCATAACCGTTACTGTCCTTAAAAGGTTCTGAGAAATGCTTTGCCACAAGGAGCGCAAAGTTTGTATTCTCCGTCTGTTTCTCAGGATCCTCGTAGCTGTGTCCGTTCACGGTCACGATACCGTTTGTATTTTCATTAACAACAGCACCCTTGGGATTCATACAGAAAGTTCTGACAAGATCTCCGTATTTCGCAGTTCTGTAGACTATCTTGCTTTCATAAAGTTCATCGGTAAGATGCGAGAACACTTCATAAGGAAGTTCAACTCTTACGCCTATATCCACACGGTTTGATTTTGTAGGTATCTCAAGGTCACGGCTTACCTGCTCCATCCACTTGCTTCCGCTGCGTCCTGCCGAAATGATACAGTATTTTGACGTGAAGCTTTCATCCTTCACATACACTCTGTAGCTTCCGTCTTTTTCCATCTCTACCTTTTCAACAAATGAAAGAAAATGGAAATCTACGCTGTTCTTCAGTTCATTGTAAATATTTTCAAGAACGACATAATTAATATCTGTTCCGAGATGTCTTACAGATGCATCCAGCAGATGCAGGTCATTCTTAAGGCAGAGTTTCTTTATGTCTGTGTTTGCTGTGGAATAAAGCTTTGTCTGTGCACCGCCATGTGAAGTATTGATATCATCCACATACTTCATAAGCTCAATAGCTTTTTTCTTTCCCACATATTCATAAAGCGTTCCGCCAAACTGATTTGTTATATTATATTTTCCGTCAGAAAAGGCTCCTGCGCCTCCAAATCCGTTCATTATGGAACAGGGTTTGCAGCCTACGCAGCTCTTTATCTTCTCTCCGTCTATCGGACATTTTCTTTTTTCAAGCGGATTGCCCACTTCGAAAACAGCGATCTTCAGATCTTTTCTGAGTTTTACCAGTTCATAGGCACTGAATATGCCGCCCGGGCCCGCACCTATTATTATCACGTCATAATCCATAGAATACCTCCTGAGCATTTTAAAGTAATTGCTTTGTAACTTTTGACCCTAATATCACTTCAGTTCTTCGACTATCTTTCCGAAGTTCATGCTGTGAGAAGCTTTGATCAATACAGTATCAGCTCCTTTAAGCACTGCAGATGCATCACGTATAAAATCATCGACCGATGCATACCAGTGTGCTTCAGTATCCGAACCCTCCGCAGCCTTGAACATATTCTTTGACAGATCGCCTATGCAAACAAGCAGATCCGTTTTTAATCTTACCGCATACTCACCGACAGATGCATGAAGTTCTGCCTCATCAGCACCCAATTCAAACATATCTCCGAGTATCGCTGCCTTACGTCCCTCGGATCCCGAAAGGAGGTCTAGTGCCGCTTTCATGGATGTCGGATTTGCATTGTAACAGTCATCAATTATATTGAATCTGTCCGTTTTAATAATATGGCTCCTGCCTTCTGTTACGGGAACACTTTCTATTCCGTTCTTTATCTGCGTCAAGCTTAATCCGGCAGAAATACCCACGGCTGCTGCCGCGCATGCATTGAGTACCATATGCTTTCCGGGAAGAGGAATATGAACGCTTAACTCTTCCTTCCCCTTTATGTTCAATACGGTATCAGTACCCTCAAAATTCACATTCCCGATCTTCGATGCATACACATCAAAGCTTTCATCAAAACCGTATCTTACGGTCGGCCTACCTGCCACTTCCTGTAATGAACAGAGCTTGTCATCCGATGCATTGACGATGACATTTCCTTTTCCTGTCAGCCCCTCAAATATCTCACTCTTTGCTTTTAACACACCGTCTCTATCGTGAAGATTTTCAAGATGACACTCACCTATATTGGTAAAAACAACTGTATCCGGATGAACTATTTTTGTAAGTTCACTCATCTCACCGAAATGATTGATACCCATCTCAATGACTGCGTACTCATCATCTTCTCTGATACGGAGCACCGTAAGAGGCACGCCTATGTCATTGTTAAAATTCTTTTCCGTGGCGCAGGTCTTTTTCCCCTGCCTTAATACAGATGCAATGAGTTCCTTAGTGCTTGTCTTGCCAACGCTTCCGGTAATTCCCACAACATGACAAACAAGTTCTGTCCTGTAATAAGCTGCAATTTTCCTCAATGCCTCAAAACTGTCTTTTGCAAGAATACACGGACCCGCAGGATTCTCCGGAAGTTTCTCGCATACAACCGCAAGAGCACCTTTCTCAAAAACCTGTGGTATAAAATCGTGACCGTCAACACGCTCGCCTTTAGTCGCGATAAAAACTCCATCTTTTTCTATAAGTCTTGAATCTATTACAACACACGAAGCTTCCTTTTCAGAAGGAAATTCTCCAAACAGATTTCCCCCGCATGCGGCTGCTATAGCCGAAACATTCATTCCCTTCATGATCATCTTTCCTTATTTCGTTCTTTTAAGGAAACTTCTATAAGCTTTTCACAGAGTTCCGCATAATCCAAGCCAATCTGTGCAGCCTCCTGGGGCAAGAGCGATGAAGGCGTCATGCCCGGAAGCGTATTTGCCTCAAGGCAGTATATGTTCTCATCCTCATCCATCATAAAATCAAGACGCGCATAAGCGCTAAGCCTGAGAGCCGTAAAAATACGCTCGGATGTCTCCTGTATTTCCTTTGTTTTTGCTGCATTAAGTTCAGCGGGGCAAACTTCTTTGGTCATCCCCGGCTGATACTTGTTCTTATAATCATAGCCGCCTTCCCCCGGAATGATCTCCACAATAGGAAGAGCCTTGCCATCTATCACACCACATGTAAATTCACGACCTTTGACAAACTTTTCAACCACTACAACTTCATCATACTGCGCAGCATCTGTAAGTGCCTTCTTAAACTCATCAAGGCTGTTAACAATATATGTACCTACAGAAGAACCACCGTTGTTGGCTTTTACCACTGCAGGATATCCTATTTCCTTAATGGGATCGTTTATTTTCATATAGTAGCCATCCGGAGTAGGAAGACCGTTAGCCCTCATTATCTCCTTGGAGATAAGTTTATTCATACAGATCCCGCTGCTCAGATAATCTGTGCCTGTATATGGAATACCAAGCAGCTCAAACGTTGCCTGAATCTTTCCGTCTTCTCCGTTTGCTCCATGTAGTGCCATGAATACTACATCTGCCCTGCTGCATACTTCAAGAACATTCGGTCCAAAGAAAGATCTTCCGCCGTCTTTTCTTAATTTCTTTATCTCCTTAAGATCCGGGCTCTTCTCAGCGATGGCAGATACACCTGCGCCCCAGTCTCTGGTATCATCAAAAATACCATCAAGCTTTGAAGCATCATAATCAACCCCAAGATAAACATCCAGAAGCACTGCCTTGTGCCCCTTACTCTTCAGGGCCTCATATATTCCTTTTCCCGAAATCAGCGACACTTCCCTTTCGCTGCTTGTGCCACCTGCAAGAACTGCAACTTTCATAATTATTTCTCCTTATACTCAGCATACCGTATCAACAGCTTCATAGCGTATACGGAACATCGGAAGTTCCTTTATGACCGTACGGTATTCTGTATCCCAGTCTGCCGCTCCGGTGTTGGGATTCTCTCCATCTGCGGGCGGCGCATAGAATCTTATCTTTATATCACGAGGTTCCTTATTCTTATTTCTGTCAAAAAACGCTTCGATCACATTTATAACTTCAACACCTGCAGACTTATAGAACCACTTTCCGCCCACATCTATCATAAGATTATCATTCTTTCCTGCAGCTATCTCAAAGAAAACAGGCTGTCCTTCAAGATGAACGGTATATTCAATGCCATCCGCATCATCTGAGGCGCCATAACGCATTGGAACTTCAGCATCCTCTGAGATCTTTTCACCTGCAGTCTGAGCAGGCATAAAATGATCATCATTTAAAAAGCCCTTGAATTCATCAAGCATCGGAAGCGGATGACCGACAGAAGAGTCGTTGGGGTCCTCAAGTTCAAGACCGAGTCCGCCTCTGTCACGAAACTGATAATATGCAATACCTTCAAACCAGTGCGGTTTCTTTTCCTTTACCATTTCGAGTAAACGTTTAAAAGGAGCGCCCTGAAGGAAGGGGCCCGTAACATCCATGTCGGCATTAAGTTCCGACATCACAAGCTTCTTTTCCTTATCGCCTGTTATCTCATACATCCTCTCGGCTGCTTTTTCAAATTTGTCATACATGTCATCAACAGGAGTGAGCGCATAGGTCTTGCTCAGCCCGCCTTTTTCAGCCACATTAAACGGCCAGCCGTAATGAAGAGTAAAATACTTATCGGCAGACCATAGATCAGCTGCCTTATAGCATTTCGCAAATGACTCCTCTTTTTCGAGTGTCCCTTCATCGGTTATTATGCCTGCACAGAAGACCGTATCTACATTGGGAGCGATCTCTTTTACTATCTTACTGAATCTCACAAAGAACTCAGCAATCTCATCATATGAATAAAGCTGATTATGCTTAAACCAGTTACCATTGCATTCATGATTGATCCTGAGACGTAATCTTCCGAAAGGCTTCAGATCTTCTGCTATCGCACGCATCTGCTCTTCCGTTATGCTGCAGTCACAGGTAAGAGTAAGCGTAACATCTTCGCCGTGGCGTCTGATATCACGCATCTGTCTGAACACTTCCGAATCCTTATCGCCGTTTAAGCCTCCCTTATACGGGAAATAGTCATCATAAGGATAGCCCCACTGTCCGGTCACTTCCATATCCGGATATGCTTCGCTCGAACGGGCAGGCCATTCAGGGTTATTCGGATAATATGTAAACATTATGCTGATACGTCTCACAGGACGACCGAGTGTCTGGATCACCTGATCCTGTCCAACATACTCGGCTCTTTCACTTCCATCACCCAGATCCAGTGCGAACCCGGCCTTACCCATCATCACTTTGTTAATGGAAGTTACGGATTTTCTGTCAAATCCGCTGAGATCAGCTTTAACTTTTCTTAAATCCATCTTGCATCCTCATAAATTTAGTAAACGGCAAAACTTTTAGTAAAGCAGCAATTATTATACCAAATAATCACATTTCAGTCGCTTACATCAATATCTGTGTTAACTCTTATAGAATAGTCCGGATACACCTCTTCTACCTCGGTGCATATACTTTTATAAAGAGCGTTTCTGTCCGGAACCGCAAAATCTATAACTACATCGAATGACATGGTCTTCTTTTCTTCATCTATATAAAACCCATGCATCTGCATAACACCATCATGCGCCACTACCATATCACGGACTTTGGCGCGATGTTTTCCTCCGGGTGTGCCATCGGCATTTTCGGAATACAGACCCACAGCCGAAACTATCACACCTGTTTCCTTATATACCGTTTCTGATATGCTGCGGGTAAGGCTGTCAAACTCTGACGCTGTCATGTCATCCCTTACCTCCACATGAAATGATGCAATGTAACGGTCCGGTCCATAATTGTTCATGAATAGGTCGTACACACCGTGAACTTCACTTTCCGTACTCTTTATCAGTTTCTTTATCTTTATCGTGAGTTCTCTGTCCGCGCGCTGGCCCAGTATCTCATCCACAGCTTCTTTTATCAGCTCTATTCCGGATTTGACGATTATCAGGGAAATGACAACACCCACATAAGGCTCAAGACTTATGTGGAATATCAGAAATACGATTGCCGAAACCAGCACGGATATGGAAAGGATCGCATCTGAAAGTGCATCTGAACCGGAAGCGATAAGCGAGCCCGAATTTACTTCCTGCCCCTTTTTCTTCACATATACTCCCAGAAGAAGCTTCACAACAACCGCTGATGCGATTATCGCAAGTGAAACAGGCTTATAATCAGGCACCTCGGGCTTTATTATCTTCTTTATCGACTCAACAAGAGCCGTCGCACCTGCATAAAGCACGATCGCAGCTACTATCAGCTGACTCATATATTCAAGCCGCCCATATCCGAAAGGATGTTTTTTATCCGGCTTTTTGCCCGCAAGCTTTGTGCCTATGATGGTTATGATCGATGAAAAAGCATCGCTCAGGTTGTTAACGGCATCAAGCACAACAGCTATGGAATTGGATGCTATGCCTACGGCAGCTTTAAATCCCGCAAGCATTATGTTTGCTGCTATGCCGATAAAACTGGTTCTGACTATTATCTTTTCCCTGTCTTTTGTATCAGCCATTTATGTACTCCTTTGCTTACTTTGAAATCTTTTCATGCGCGGGCCTGCGTATAAAAAAACGAGGGCAGTCTGTTTATGACCGCCCCCACAGAATGCAATACCGGATCAGAGTTCTTTACCTGTAAGCATACGGTAAGCCTGAAGATATTTATCGATCGTCTTGTTAACGATCTCATCGGGAAGAACCCAGTTTTCAGGCTCATTCTTGTTTTCGTCAGACTTAAGCCAGTCTCTTGCGAACTGCTTGTCAAAAGAAGGCTCTGAATGACCCACTTCATATTCATCTGCAGGCCAGAATCTTGAAGAATCGGGAGTGAGCATCTCATCACCAAGCACCACTTCACCATCCTCATTAAGTCCAAACTCAAACTTTGTATCTGCTATTATGATACCTTTTGAAAGTGCATAATCAGCACACTTCTTATAAAGAGTGAGGGTAAGATCACGCAGCTTCTCGGCGTATTCTCTTCCCTTGCCGGGAAAGCTTTTTTCAAGATAATCTACGCTCTGCTCAAAAGAGATATTCTCATCATGATCGCCGATCTCAGCCTTTGTAGAAGGAGTATAGATAGGTTCAGGAAGCTTTTCTGATTCCTTAAGACCCTCGGGAAGCTTTATGCCGCATACAAGACCTGTCTTCTCGTAGCTGGCCCAGCCCGATCCCGTGATATATCCTCTTACGATGCACTCAACCGGAAGCATATTAAGCTTTTTGCACATCATGGAATTGCCTTCAAACTCCGGCTTTCTGAAAAACTCAGGCATATCCTTAACATCAGTGCTTATCATATGATTAGGTACGATATCTTTTGTATACTCAAACCAGAACTTTGACAGCTGTGTAAGTACTGTACCTTTCTTCTCTACTTTATTCTTAAGGATAACATCAAAACAGCTGATGCGGTCGGTAGCAACCATTATGAGACTGTCACCGTTATCGTAGATTTCCCTGACTTTTCCTTCCTTAACAGGTTTCATATCACTCATTTTACTTTACTCCTCACATTAGGTAGAATTGTTAACAACACAGAAAATATAGTGTTGTTTTATAAAAGTGTCAAGTTTTACCATAAAAATTCCGAACAGGAAACGTATCTGTAACAGAAGGCAATACAAAAAACATATTTCTGAAGAGAGAAAAGTTTCGTGGAGGTAGAATTATGAGAAAAAACGATGTTAAAAAATTATTATGCGGAATGATGGCGGCGGCCCTCATATTCGCAGGCGGATGCGGACAAAAATCAACCGCCGCTTCCGATGCAATGTCATATGGAGCAGGAGCTGCAAATGCCGGAGCTACAAAAGCTGCTCCGGCTATGGCTGATAGCGCCACCCTTGGTAATTTCGCTGCAGAAGATGTATATGAAGCAGAACCGGAAGAATACTATGACGAAGCCGACGTAGATAACGGAAGTTCATCCGAAACCATAACAGAGAGCGCTCAGAGCACAAGTCGAAAGCTCATACGCACAGTAGGACTTGAAGTTGAGACGCAGGAATTTGAGGCACTTAAGAGCAATATCGAATCAAAGGTAAAAGAGCTCGGAGGTTATATAGAGAATTCCAACATCTACAACGGTCAGCTTAGTTATGATTTCGAAACCGGTAAATATACCAACTCCGGACTGCGTCATGCTAATATGACTATCAGAATACCTGCTGATAAACTTGATGATTTCGTAAACAACATTGCGGAGAACTCCAATATCGTAAACAAGTCCGAGGGCACAAGGGATGTTACCCTCGACTATGTAGATATCGACAGTAAGAAAAAAGCACTTCAGGCTGAGGAAAAAAGACTTCTTGAAATGCTTGAAACTGCCGATACCATAGACAACATGATCTATATAGAAGAAAGACTCACCAATGTTCGTTATCAGATAGAGAGTTCCGAATCACAGCTGCGCACCTATGATAATCAGGTCGACTACAGCACCGTTAATCTGAATCTCTCCGAAGTTAAGATCCTTACAGATGTCCCGGAAGATCCTCTTACAGAGCCGACAGCATGGGAACGCATCTCAAAGGGCTTCACAAAGAGTGCAAATGACGTGCTCGAAGGCCTTGAGAATTTCTTTATCGGACTTATCATAGCATCACCTTATCTCATTCTTTGGGCTGTAGTAATCGGTATTAGCGCGCTTATCTTCACACTTTTCATAAAGGGTCTGATCAAAGCCGACGCAAAGAAGAGAGAAAAGAACAGAAAGAAATATGAAGCTCAGAAGGCAGCTAGAGCCGCTGAAGATAAAGCAGAACAGGAGAAAAAAGAAGCCGCTGCAAAAGAAGCAGAGACAAAAGCAGAAGAAAAAAAGGTATCCGAAAACAAAGCTGCTTCAGATAAAGAAAAATAAATAAATATCCGATATACAGATTAAGCGGATCTGTTCAAAGGCCATGAGAGATCCGCAAATCTGTAACGGACACAGGAACTCCTTTACAGATGACGATACGGATATCGCGTCTGAAAGGAGTTTTTCTTTTTCCACAGGAAGGAACCTGTGTCATCAGAGGCGTCCGTTAAAAAAAGGAGGATTTAATGATAATAAGTTCCGGTACGGTAAGTATGGGAGCTAAGAGGGACTATGTCTCTCAAATGAGGAGAGAAAAAGAATTCAGGATAGTGAACATGAAACGCATGGATTCTGACAATATAGAATCCCGGAAGCAAAAGGAAGGCTTGAAGATCGGTTTTAACAATGAGCTTAGATATCCCGAGAACGAGCGATCACTCGAGGAGTTAAGACGTTCAAGCCTTATGTATCTGTTAAGTAATCTGTATCGCATTCTTTTTGGAAGAGGTCATGATGCGGCAGCCGGCATTTCCTACAACAGTACGGGAAACCGGCAGACTATCGCATCATACACAGAATACGCATCCTACGAAGAAAGCGAACAGACTGACTTTCAGACCACAGGCACGGTGATAACCGCAGACGGAAGACAGATCGAATTCGGTCTTAGTCTTACGATGAGTCGGAGTTTCAAAGAAGAATATTTGAAACAGACCGCGATCACTGCCCAAAATGCGCTAAATGTTCTCGATCCATTGGTCATCAACTTAAACGGAAACATCTCATCTGTATCAGACCAGAAAGTTATGTTCGATCTGGATTCTGACGGAGAAAAAGACAGCATATCTGTCCTGAACAGCGACAGCGGCTATCTTTCTCTTGATCTCAACGGTGACGGCATCATCAATGACGGCTCTGAATTATTCGGAACAAAGTCAGGAGATGGCTTTTCTGATCTGGCTGCTTACGATGAAGACGGAAACGGCTGGATAGACGAAGCCGACAGCATCTTTAACAGGCTAAAGATCACTGTTATGAATGCAGACGGAAACCAGACTCTCTACAGTCTTAAAGACAAGGGTGTCGGCGCCATATGCTTAAAGCGCGTAGAAACCGATTTTTCACTGAAGTCTCTAAAGGACAACAGGACAAACGGCATGATACGCGAAACCGGCTTCTTCCTGTTTGAAAGCGGAAAAGCCGGAACTGTGCAGCATCTGGATCTGGTGAGATAAAAAAAGCCCACGGGGCAGGTTCTTTTTGAACCCCGTGGGTATTTTACATTTTCGTTAATTCCAGCAGTTCACCGTATCTGTCCCTTATTTCTTCATCAGACATCTCCCACCATTTCGAAGCCTGTATTCTTTTTATCACAGCTTCCTCAAAACGATATTTGATAACCCTTGCCGGATTACCTGCAACTATCGCATATGGCGGCACATCTTTGGTGACAACTGCGCCTGCGCCGATAACTGCTCCGTCACCGACCGAAAGACCTCGAAGTATGATCGCGCCTGTTCCTATCCAGACATCATTTCCGATGACCACAGGCTCCTTAAACCTGTCATACAACGGCTTTTCGCCTTCAGGTCTCAAAGTACCGGCATTATCATATAAAAAACTGTGGTTAGTAAATCGGGTATAGTCGTGATCCCCTCCCCCTATCGTGACATTCCACGAGACAGCGCAGAAAGCGCCCACAGTTGCATTTATGATCTTTGTATTGCTCCCTGTATAAGAATGTCTTCCGAGAGAAGAACCGAAGATATAATTAAGGCGGTCTATCCTTACAAAGGCATCAAGTTCAGACGCTTCAACCTTGGAAAAATCGCCCACACTGCAGCCGTCTCCGATCTGCGAATCAATGATTTTTGCTTCTTTATATATTTTTGCCGAATCTGATATCATGACTCACTCAACTTCGATCTTTACTTTAGCAAGTGTATCTTCCATTTCAGCCACAGCGCCTTCAAGAGTATCTCCCTTTACTATGATCTGGCCGATCCTGTCAGGACCGATACGGAATTTGTTAACCTTGTGTCCTTCTCCAAAATCACATGATAATTCAAGCACATTATCGCCTAAATCTTCCGAGAAGCTTATGCTCTTTATATAACCTGTCCTGTCGCTTGTAAGAAGCTTGCAGACATTAGGTATACCCTTAGCCGTATTGATATCGTCTATCTCTTCACCAAGTGCAAGGCGGATTATAACTTCATAATAATCAATCCCGTAATAGATGGAAACCATCTCAGGAAGACAGGTTGCGCCCGCTCTGGCACCTACTTCAAGTGCATATACCTGATCACCCTTTAAGATATAGTCCATATTGATCGCACAGTTATCGATGCCAAGAGCCTTCACGCACAGTTCAGTCTGACGTATGCTCTCCTCAAGTATAGCCGCATCCACCGCATACGGAACGTAGTGTCCTACGGGAACTCCTGTGTCTCCCTCAAAAACATAATCACCGTGAGGAAGCACAAACTTGATCTTTCCGCCACACACAAGTGACTGAGCGCCAAACTCGATTCCCTCTATACATTCTTCAACTATGAATTCTTCTTTTCCGGAAAAATCTCTTACTTTCTCAACTGCTGCCTTAACAGCATCCTTATCAAAACTGTGTACTTTGGAGATACCTCTGCTGCCTGAAAGATCGGCAGCTTTGATCATTATGGGAAACTCCATATCCTGCGCAGCTTTCAGCGCCTGATCATAATCGCTTACCACTTCAAACTTTGCCGTACGCACACCGCCTTGAAGAAATTTCTGCTTCATAAGTATCTTGTTTGAAGCAGCCTTCGCAGCATCATAACTCACACCAGGGAGTCCCATCGCATCACAGACTTTTCCAAGTGTTGGAATACCCACATCCGAACCGGTTGTTGCGATAGCATCGATCTGCTCAGTCTGTGCAACTTTGAGCACCGCTTCAGCGTCGGTTATATTCTCATAATAAACTTTATCAGCAAGTTTAAATCCCGGATAATCACCGTCTATCGAACAGGTAATGGTATAGAGCCCCATCTCCTTTGCTCTTTTTATAAGCGGCACCTGATAGCGGCCGGCTCCAAGGATCAGCAGTTTCTTCATTGTTCAGAATCTCCTCTCTCTTTCCCTGAACGTATCTCACCTTCCATATACGGCGGAAATCCCATCGTTTCCTTAACTATCTTGCCTATGTATTTGCCTGTGGCACCTATACTGAAGATAATGATACCCGAGAAGAACGTAAGCAGCAGTATGGTGGATGCATACCCCGGTACACCTATACCACCGAAGATATATTTCAGCAGATAATAGATCAGCAGACCGAAAGAACACATCGATATGATAACTCCAAGCCCCGCTGTGAAATCGATGATAAAAGTACTTCCGTTTAAAATAATATTGAAAGTTTCAGAGATAAGCCGGTACAGAGAATAACCGGACTTACCGTATTTTCTTTTCTTATGCTGTATCGTCACCGTTGCGATCGAAGGTTTAAGTGAAAAGATCATCGGTCCTATCTGCGGGAATTTTCCGTGATAACCGATCAAAGTTTCAACAAGTCTGCGTTTCATTATCCTGAAACTGTTACTGGTGACATCCTTAGGCTTTGAATAAATGCCTGCATAGATCTCATTTGCAAGATGAGAACCAAGTTTTCTCAGAAGTGAATGTTCCTTTATATCATACTGAGCGATGACAACATCGGTATCGCTCTCTTCCATCTTTGATACAAGAAGTTTTATATCATCGGGATCATGCTGAAAATCATCATCCATTGTGATAACAAATTCACCCCTGCTGTGCTTCAGTCCGCACATAACGGCATTCTGCTGGCCTGAATTGTACCGGAGGTTAATGATCTTCAGTTCTTTATACTTATCAGACAGACCGCACATAACTGACCAGGTCTCTATCTTCGGCGAGCAGTCATTCACCATCACGATCTCGAAGTTTCCGTTAAGTGAATTCATCACTTCTTCAACTTTGCTTATCAATTCCTCAAGCCAGTCTCCGCTGTTATATACAGGGATGACTACTGAGTACTTTATCTCGTCCATGACTGTCTCCAAAACCTGATCTATGATGTCTGTTTATAAATATTACACAACCGCTTAATTCTAACACGACAGGAATATAATTACAAAAACAGACACTATATCTTCTTATACTTCTTTCTATCCAACAACCACGTAAGAATCAATATCCCCATGCCTAAAGCAAAAGAGATAATACCTTCCTTTTCGCCGGGTGTTTCATAATCAAGAACTATCTGATGTGTTCCCTCATCTGCTCTTACACCGATAAAGGCTCCTTCAACGAGTTTCACAACCTCCGCCTTTTCCCCGTCAATCCAAGCATTCCATCCTTCTTCATATGGAATAGAGAAAAAAATCATATTCTGTCCGCTTCCGACAGTTACATTTCCTTCTATATGTCCATCGCGCTGATCCGTAATATTCACCCCTCCGGGTGCAAGTATGTCATGATTATCCTTTAATGCATCCGGGTCAAAATATGCAAAACATGTTGAATTTTCAAGATAAAGCTCTTCATCTCCGAGCCGGTCAAATTTCAGATATACTATATCCCTGTCACCGTTTTGCTCTCCATGCACTGCATAATTAACATCTTTATTTAATCTAAAGACTCTCGTTTCCCTGTTATCTGTGTTGCTATTTACTGCCCTTACACGTTCACGGTATCCGTTTGTAAAAGAA
>JAEEGJ010009780.1_pt1 | contig 25376 bp, 15 predicted proteins | sample 8958761 | NCBI WGS metagenome assembly JAEEGJ01 (sample SAMN16246546, study PRJNA631951) | gut metagenome | biome: gut microbiome; feature: rumen; material: RS-attached | host: Bos | place: Iran: Karaj | collected 2018-10 | reverse complement strand
CACCGTCACCTTCCGCACCCCTGTCATCGCCTTCTGGAGTCCGTTCGGCAAGCAGGCACCCTTCGTCTGCATCGAGCCTTGGTACGGCCTTGGCGATCCTCGCAGCTTCAAGGGTGAGTTCAAGGACAAGCCCCTGATGAACCATCTGCAGCCCGGAGCCTCGTTCATGTCGAGGTATGACATCACCATCGGATAAGCCATCGTCACACCATGCGGATTATTGTATCACAGGAGATAGAATCGGTTTGCCCTGCGTTTGTGGGAGCTGCCGTCGAGGCACAGGTAGTCAACACACCCTACTCAAAGGAACTCTGGGATGAGATCCATGCGCTGGAAGACCGTTTCCGGCAGGAGCTGACCACAGAGAGTCTGAAGGATCTGCCCAGTATTGCAGCCACCCGCCGAGTGTATAAGGCCTGCGGCAAAGACCCTTCACGCTATCGTCCTGCCAGCGAACAGCTTATCCGAAGGATGCTGCAGGGCAAGGAACTCTATCAGATCGACACCCTTGTAGATCTCATCAACCTCGCCTCCATCGCCTACGGCTACAGCATCGGAGGCTTCGATGCCGACAAGTTTGTGGGCGACACGCTCACCTTGGGCGTGGGGCGTGAGGGAGAGCCATACGAGGGCATAGGCCGTGGCATGCTCAATATTGCAGGACTGCCCGTCTATCGTGATGCTGAGGGAGGCGTTGGCACACCCACCAGCGACCATGAGCGGACGAAGATGACGCTGGCGACCACCCATCTCGTGGTGCTCATCAATGGCTACGACGGCCATGAGCAGCGTGTCGTAGACAATGCACACTTCATTCAGGACCTGCTGCGCAAATACGCAAAGAGTGACGGGGGCACCGTCACTCTCTACAGATAATCAAAATTCCATTATAGTTTCTTTTTCGGATAGAGGGCGTCCCACCATGTTGGGTCGTCCTTTAGCCATTTCTGGAACCAGGCCATCTGCGTGGCAAGCCACTTCTCCTTCTTCGTGTAGTCGAGGATATGATGGTTCTCGCCCTCCACTTCGACGAGAGCCACCTCCCGGCCTAAAAGTTTCAGGGCCGTAAACATCTGCAGGCTCTCTATCAGCGGGACGTTCGTATCGGCATTGCCATGCAGCAGCAACAGCGGCGTGTGGATCTTGTCGGCATTGAAGAGGGGACTCTGGTCCACATACAGCTGCCGGTGGCTCCATGGATAACTGTTGGCCATCGACACCTCACTGTAATTATACCCCCAATAGCCTTCACCCCAATAACTGGTGTGGTTAGCGATGCCGGCATGCGAGACTGCTGCGGCAAAGATGTCCGTCTGTGTCTGCAGATACTGAGTCATGAAACCGCCATACGAAGCACCCATGCAGCCGATCTTCTTCGGATTGATGAAAGGCTTTGCTTCGCAGAGTTTCTTCGTCCCCTCGATGATATCCTCAGCAGGACCTCGGCCTGCCGTATTCACATGACGTGAAGCCCACTCCTGTCCGAAGCCTGTGGCTCCGCTGGGCTGAAGGATATAGGCCACATAGCCGAGGGAGTTCCAGTACTGGGGGGCGTATGGCGACTCGAAGTAACGACTGACGGGAGAACAGCCACCATAATAATAGACGATCATCGGATACTGTTTCGAGGCGTCGAAGTCTTTCGGCAGATACAGTCGGCCATAGACGGTATCGCCCTTCGAGTTGATGTAATTCCAGTCCTCACAGGTGCCCACTTCTGCATCACCCAATGCGGTCTTGCCGTCAAACAACTTTTCACTTTTCACTTTTCCTTTCTCACTCCTCATCACGTACGCCGATGCCGGTTCCAATGTATTATAAGAAAGGTACGCGAGAACAGGGGCATGCTCAGCGATGTCGGCACGATAGATATCGTCGCCATTTGCAGCAAGCTTTCTGATGGCACCTGTCTTCGGATTCAGCGAGAAGAGATACACATAGTCGCGGTCTTCTGCGGTGAAATACACTTGTCCGTCAGCTTTCGACCATGCAAGCAGCTTGGCGATGGAGGGGTCGAAGTCCTTGGTAAGGGGCATCACCTGCCTTGTTGCGAAATCAAAAAGGAAGAGTTCGTTCTCCGTCATGCTGGGGGTGATGTCTGCAGGCAACTGACAGCCGATGCGGTTGAAAGCCTCCGGCGTACCGGTTATGAGTATCTGCGAGCCATCAGGCGAGAAGCAGCTCTCGCCAATAAAGCCCTCACTAGCGAAGATAGTATCAGCCTTAAAGGTCATGGCATCGACCAGCATCATATCCATCACCTCTGTAGGGCGCTTAGCCAGCCTGCTGTAGGAGGAGGCCACGAGCCATGTCTTTCCGTCTGCAGTCATATCGAGCAGGAACGTATTGCGTGGACTGAACGTGATGCGCTGGCAGACGCCTGTCGCCAGGTCGTATTTCATGAGATAGTTACGCTTACGCCAATCTGGCTGACGATCGTCCATCTCCAACACTTCAAACACGTCGGCATCCTCCTTCGTTCCCTCTTCCTCGGCAGTGATGACGAGATAGTCCTCCGTAGGGCTGACGGTGATGTCACCGTCTGGCAACCAGGATGCCAACAAGGTGCGTTCGCCTGTCACAGGACTGACCTTATAAAGAGAGCGTTTGTCACCGACCTTCTCATCGACGGTCCAGGCGATGCTCTTAGGCATCCACTCTACATTGGCAGGCAGCACGGAGAGCAGATGCCCCGTCCTGGTGTCGCACAACTCATACGTCCACTTGTCCTTGCCACCCCGTTCCGTGGTCTGATAGCCCACCACCACATAGGCACCGTCGGCAGAAAGTCTGACGCTACGCACCCTTTTGCCGTCAAACAGGTCATGAGCCATATAGGGATGGGTCTTGTCGAGCGTATAGGCGACAGCCTTGTCTGCCTCAATCACCACACTGATGGAGTCTGTATCCTTCGCTGCTGCCAGGTATCTGATGGCGAAGGTGTGATGCTCTGGGGCCAACTTCAGTTCTTCGCCGGCCTCCTGACCGTCAATGAAAAGTTTACAGTTCTTGGGTCCCTTGACGGCAATCTTGCCTTTCAAATAGTCACTGTTGTTCACATAAAAGGTGAGCAGCCCCACACTCTTGCTGTCAGCAAGTGAGGGAATCCTGGTCAGGTGGGTCATAGGGGTGGCCACCATTCCGTGGTCTACGGCAATGGCACCCATCATCGTCGCCTCATCGAATTTCTTTCCCTGGGCGTCCACGGTGTCGAGAGCCAGCGGAGCTGTCACGGCATAAGGGCCAGCAAGGTTAAACATACTAATCTCGGTCTTCACTTGAGCCTGCGCGCTGAACATTGTCAGCAGCATGGCGGATAACATCAATTGTCTCATATTCTTCATTTCGTGTATCATTTTGCTGCAAAAGTACAAAAATAATCTGATGAATCTGCGGAATCTATGGTTTATTTTATACCTTTGCACCCGAATTTATACCGAACCATACAAAATGAGACAAATAAGAAAGATTTTTGGGTGTATCCTTGTCTTGCTGACAACAACCATCCTGCCAAGCGATGCCGACAACCATACCTCATCCAGATTGGTGATCAACGAACTGATGCAGTCGAACATCGACTGTATCATGGACGACCTGAACGAATTCCCCGACTCATGGGTGGAACTCTATAACACCAGCGACGAGACCGTATTCCTGAGAGATTATCAGATCGGCAACGGTGCCGGCGACCCTTGGCAGCTGCCCTTGATGACTGTCGAGCCCAAATGCTTCGTCCTCGTCTACTGCGACAAGGAAGCATCCGGGCGCCACACCGACTTCCGTTTAGAGACGGGCAAGGGCTGCACGGTCTATCTGTACCAGGGCGGCGAGAAGGTCGACAGCCTGCCTGAGGCACTTCCCAAAATGCCGGCCCCCAATATCGCCTACGGGCGCAAGACCGACGGCGGAAGCGAGTGGGGTTACCAGCTGACACCCACGCCGGGAACCTCCAACAGCGGGGAAGTGTGCGACGGGGGCCACATCCTCGGCGAGCCCGTCTTCAGCCAGAAAGGATACGTGCAGAATGGCATCCAGACCTTCCGTCTCAAGCTCTCGCTCCCTGAGGGCGCACCCGAAGGCACGGAGATACACTACACCACCGACGGCTCAGAGCCCACCGCTGCCAGCACCAAATGCCCAACCTCCGGCTTTGCCGTCAGGAGGTCGACGACCGTCAGGGCCAAGCTGTTCTGCGACGGTTGGCTCTCGCCCAGAAGCACCGTAGAATCCTACATCTTCCACGACCGCAGTCTGAAGATGCCCATCATCAGCATCACCATCGACGACAGATTCCTCAACGATGCGAATATCGGCATCTTCGCCAACAACAACGACCATAACGACCCCCACGATTGGCGGCGCCCAATGACTTTCGAGTTCTTCGACACCCTGGGCGAGCCGTCCCGGCTGAACCAACTCTGCGAGACCCGCATCAGCGGCGGATGGTCAAGAGACGCTTCCCGCAAGTCGATGGTCCTCTACGCCAACAAGCGCTTCGGCACGAAGACCTTCAATCATGAGTTCTTCCCCGACCAGAAGCCCGGTGTCACCGACTTCAAGTCCATTGTACTCCGCAATGCCGGCAACGACCGCGACGGTCTCTACATGCGCGACGCCATCTGCCAGCGCAGCATGGCCGCCCACTGTCCTATCGACTGGCAGGCCTGGCGCCCCGCCGTCGTCTACATTAACGGCCAGTACCACGCCATCCTTAACATCCGCGAGCGCGCCAACGAGGTCAACATCCTCACCAACTACGGCCTGGAAGACATCGACCTCATCGAGAACGGCATGCTGAAAGAGGGCACGATTGACAAGTACAACGCCTTCACCAGATTCTACAAGGAGAAGGGCCACACCCTCGAGGAGTATGCCCAGTGGATCGACTTGGAGGAGTACATCGACATCATGGCGATGAACCTCTACTTCTGCAACCTCGACTTCCCCGGCAACAACAACGTCATGTGGCGTCCGCGTACCGACGACGGTCGCTGGCGCTGGATTGCCAAAGACGTCGACTACGCCCTGGGGCTCTATAGTCACCGGCCGACGCACAACATCCTGAAGCAATACTACAATGCCAACAACGCCGAATACAAGAACATCAACTTCTCCATCACCGAAGCCTCGACGCGACTCTTCCGCAGCATCATGGAAGACCCCGACTTCCGTCGCGAGATGATCGACAGACTCTGCATCTACATGGGCGACTTCCTCAACGAGAAAGGCGTACGGGCCATCTGGGATCCCATGTACGAGTTGTTAAGATACGAATGGGACCATCATCACGACGCTGTCTACGGCAACCCCTGGTGGCCCGTCTACGACAATGACCTGGGCGAAGCCCGCAGCTGGCTCAGCAAGCGCACGTCAGAGATGTACAAGCACATCGGATTGCAGTACGACCTCGGCTCGCCCATTCCTCTCACCGTCAGCACCGAGACAGAGGAAGACGCAAGTCTCAGCTTCAACGGCGTTACCCTTTCACAGCCCACATTCAACGGCAAGTTCTTCTCCGGACGCACTATCAGCCTTGAGAGTAACTCTGACGAACAGCCCATTGCCGGCTGGCGCATCGTCGAGACCCTCAACGGCTCCACCACCACACGTGAAGTATCCGGCGCACGGCTCTCCATAGAGATGCCCGCCTGCTCCAAGCTGGCCATCACCGCCATCGCAGGCACTCCCGACGGCATCAGCACCGTCGAGACCATTCCCGACCTCCGTTCCGGCAACGTCTACGACCTCAACGGCCGACTCATCCGCCAAGGTACCACCTCGCTCGACGGGCTGCCCCACGGCATCTACATCGTCGGAGGAAAGAAAATTGCTCGTTGACACAGTGTCAAATTACTTCTAATATGCCTCACGGTATTTGCTATCATCCTTGTCGTTAAGCATGGAGAGATAGCTTTGGTAGCGGCTCTGGGCGATGTAGTGGTCCTCAAGGGCCTGGAGCACGGCACAGCCGGGCTCATGGGTGTGGGTACAGTTGGAGAAGCGGCAGTCCTGAGAGAAGCGGAAGATCTCCTTAAAATAGGATGTGAGCTCTTCGGGCTCCATATCGAAGGTACCGAATCCTTTGATGCCCGGGGTGTCGATCACCCATCCCCCGCCCAATGGAATCATCTCGGAGAAGGTGGTGGTGTGCTGGCCCGTCAGATGAGCATCGGAAATCTCCGCCGTACGGAGGTTGACACCGGGCACGAGGCGGTTGATGAGGGTGGACTTCCCCACCCCGCTGTTGCCGCTGAGCAGCGTAATCTTGTCCTGGAGCATTGGCAGGAGGGCGTCAATGCCTTCACCAGTCTCGGCAGAAACGACCCTGCACTCGTAGCCAACGGTCTCGTAGAGACGGATGAGCATCTGCTGATAGTGCAGCTCGTCGGCGTCGAGCAGGTCGGTTTTGTTAAACACGAGCACCACGGGCACGCGGTAAGCCTCTGCCGAGGCGAGGAAGCGGTCGATGAACGTGGTAGAGGTCTGAGGGCGGATGACGGTTACGACGAGCAATGCCTGATCGACGTTGGCGGCAATGATATGACTCTGCTTCGAGAGGTTGATACTCTTGCGGATGATGTAGTTGCGACGGTCCTCGATGTCAACTATCCAGCATTCGTCGTTCACAGTCACACGGTCTCCGACAGCCACAGGATTTGTACTCCGTATGCCTTTGATACGGAAATTGCCCTTGACTTTACAATCAAGCAGCTGGCCATCGTCTGTCTGGACGGTGTACCAGCTGCCTGTGTTTTTGATGACGAGTCCTCTCATAAAAAGGTAAAAGTGGACTTTTACCTGTTCCCTTAAACTGTCATAATCTCCTTGTTCTTTGCAGCAAGGAGTTCGTCGATCTTCTTGATGTACTTGTCGTGGATCTTCTGGAGTTCCAGCTCGGCATCCTTCTCGTTGTCCTCGGAGAGTCCGTCCTTGATGGCCTTCTTCAGCTTGTCCTTAATGTCACCGCGGACGTTGCGAACCTCAACCTTCGCCTTCTCGGCAATCTTGGCGCACTGCTTGGTGAGGTCGCGACGGCGCTCCTCGGTGGGGATGGGGATGTTGAGGCGGATCACCTCGCCGTTGTTCTCGGGGGTGATGCCCACGTCGGAATCCATGATGGCCTTCTCGATGGCACGGATTTCCTTGCGGTCCCACGGCTTGATGGCGATAGTACGGGGATCGGGCACACTCACGTTTGCCACCTGGTTCAGAGGCACTTTCGAACCATAGGACTCGACTCTCACGCCATCAAGGATGGCCACGTTGGCACGACCGGCACGGATGCGGTTGAGCTCGTCTTCGAGGAACATGGCAGCCATCTCCATGCGTTCCTCACTTTTCTTCAATGTGTCTTTAACGTCGATCATATCATTTACGATTTAGATTTTCTGTTGACAAAAGTACGAAAAAGAAGTGAAAAGTGAAGAATGAAGACTAAAGAATTTGCTGCCGCTCGGTGAAAATTAACCTTTTTTTGGGTATTTCGCACTATATATAAATAAGGTGTAAGGGGAAAAAGGTACAGAATACCATATTTGTGGTATACGGAATAGCCCACGTGTGGGATTTCACGGCAGCGGAAATCGCCGTACCTTTGCACCCAGATAAGACAAAAGTACATAAGAACATATTAAAAAAGAAAAAGATTATGACAAAGATTGCAAAACAGCTGACCGAGCTTATCGGTAACACCCCGCTGCTGGAACTGGCAAAGTTCTCAGAGGCCAAGGGACTTGAGACTCCGATTATCGCCAAGGTAGAATTCTTCAATCCTGGCGGCAGTGTGAAAGACCGTATCGCCTTAGCGATGATTGAGGACGCAGAGAAGAAGGGACTGCTGAAGCCCGGTGCTACCATCATCGAGCCGACGAGCGGCAATACTGGCGTGGGATTGGCCTTAGTGAGTGCCGTAAAGGGCTATAAGCTCATCCTAACGATGCCTGAGACGATGAGTGTGGAGCGCCGCAACCTGGTGAAGGCCTATGGTGCAGAGGTGAGGCTGACGAGCGGCAAGGATGGTATGCCGGGTGCCATTAGAGCTGCCGAACAGCTGCGCGACAGCATCCCTGGAAGCATCATCCTCCAGCAGTTTGAGAACCCCGCCAACCCCGCCAAGCACTATGCGACCACCGGTCCTGAACTCTGGGAGCAGACGGACGGCGAGATCGACATCTTCGTGGCTGGCGTAGGCACCGGCGGCACGGTAAGTGGTGTGGCGAAATATCTGAAAGAGAAGAATCCAAACGTGAAGATCATCGCAGTAGAGCCCAAGTCGTCACCTGTGCTCAACGGCGGCCAGAGCGGCCCCCACAAGATCCAGGGCATCGGCGCAGGCTTTGTGCCCAAGACCTACGACGGCAACCTGATCGACGAGGTGCTCGACATTGAGAACGACGACGCCATCCGCACAGGCCGTGAGCTGGCACAGAAGGAGGGACTGCTGGTAGGCATCTCGTCTGGAGCGGCTGCCTTTGGTGCCTCAGTGATCGCTCAGAGGCCGGAAAACAAGGGTAAGAAGATTGTCGCCCTGCTGCCCGACACGGGTGAGCGCTACCTCTCGACAGTGCTCTATGCTTTCGATGAATACCCGCTATAAACCCAATTTCCTATCGATAAAGGCGCAAATCGTCCCAAAAACGGGGTGATTTGCGTTTTTTTTGTACTTTTATTTTGTTATTTGAACAGAAATACCTATCTTTGCGGACAGTAACTACCTGAAACCCGATGAGCAGTAGTAACAGACAACGACTTCTGGCCGTCGCGACGCTCCTAACCGTCAGCCTCACGGTGTTTGCCCAGAAAGAGAACATGGAGACGATTGCCGACTCGCACCATCTCTCGGCCTATCTTGTGGCCGTACTGATAATCAGCGTGTTTGTGATGATCTTTTCCAACAGGTTGTTCTATTACCGCCAGCGGGAGGTCAGCGCCCAGGCACAGCAGCTGAACACACAGCTGGGACTCGTGCTCACCTCCAACAAGACGCAAGTGTGGACATACGATGTCGTCAGACATCTCTACACCCTGCTGTCTGTGAAGGGAGAAGGGGAGAAGACCTTCGTGCCTATCGATTTCTCACAGTTTTTTGACGGCAATGAGTTCACACAGTTGCACAAGGCCGTCATCGCCCTGCCCGACAACGACAAGGAGCCAGAGCCCATTGTCATCAGAGGCAGCAAGCCGGAAGACGGATCCTCACCACGTATCTACAAGGTCAACCTGGCCATCCTGCAACGCGACAAGAAAGGCAGGGCCAAGCTGCTGTTGGGCACCCAGCGCGACATCACGGAGAACAGGTCGAGGAAGGAGAAGGCCCGCAACATGGCCCTGCGCTACCACACCGTCTTCAACTCGTCGCTCGTCGACATGGTCTACTACGGTGCCGACGGTTATATGACCGACATTAACGACAAGGCCTGCGAGACTTTCGGCATCGGCAGCCGCGAAGCCCTGATGAAACGGAGGGTGAAGATCACCGATATTCCTTCATACAGGGACCTCGACTACGACCACTTAGAGAATATACAGATGTCGTCAATTACCGACATCGACCGTACGAAACGGGAAGACGAGCGGATACCCGAGTTGACCGTCAAAGGCAAGTTCTACTACGAGTGTGCTGTCTCTGCCGTCCGTGACAAGGACAAACAGTTGCTGGGTATCATTGCCGCCGGGCGCGACATCACCGACATGGTCGACTCGCACCACCGTCAGCAACAGGATGCCCTGCTACTCGAAAACCGCACCAAGGATATCCAGAACTATATCAACAACATTAACTATTCGCTGAAGGTGAGCGGTGTGCGGTTCGTCAACTACCACCCTGACAACCACGAGCTGAAGATATTCAGCGACCTGAACCAGGTGCAATACAGTCTCTCGCAAATCCGCTGTGCCTCACTGCTGGCACCATCAGACCAGCGAAAGGCCCGTGGACTGTTGCTCCGTATGGACCATCGCACTCCAGGCAATTTCATGGCAACCGTACAGACCCGTTTCCACGACGAGCAGGGCCGCAACATCTTCCTCACATTCAACATGGTGCCTGTAGAGGGCAAAGACGGCCGCATCAGCCATTACTTCGGCATGCTGCGCAATGACACGGAGATGGTTTACACGGAGCGCCAGCTGATCAAGGAGACGAAGAAGGCCCAAGAGACGGAAGAGCTGAAGAACACCTTCCTGCTGAACATGAGCTACGAGATCCGTACGCCGCTGAATGCCGTCATCGGATTCGCACAACTCTTCAACGGGCCACACGACGTGGAGGACGAGCCTGTGTTCTCTGAAGAGATCAAGCGCAACACCAACGAGCTACTGGCACTGGTCAACGACATTCTCTACATCTCGCGCCTCGATGCGAAGATGGTGGAGTTCAATTATAAGGAAACAGACTTCGCCACGCTCTTCGAAGGCTATTGCTACATGGGTCTGAGCTCTCTGAACCCTGGCGTGAAGATCCAGGTGGATAACCCTTACAATCGTCTGATGGTCAAGATCGACGAACAGAACCTCGGAGAGGTAATCCAGAAATTGTGCGTCAACGCTGCCCGAATGACAATGTCCGGCAGCATTCGTACCAAATACGACTACCGCCATGGTGAGCTGAACATCACCATCGAGGACACGAGCAAAGGTTTGAGCGCGAAAGACCTGCCACACGTGTTCGACCGTTTCGTCAGAGACGAGAACAACCAGCGCGAGGGCACCGGTCTGGACATGGCCATCATCAAAGAGACGGTGGAACAGATGGGAGGATCAATAGAGGTCCAGTCAGAGGAGGGCAAGGGCACGGCCGTCTACGTTATCATCCCCTGCGAGATGACCGCGATGGAAAAGAAGACGGAAATCATCACATAATCAGGTTACACGAACATGATCATACTATTGTCACATATCCGGATACTGGCTGCCATACCGCTCGACGTCTCGTCGGTGCTGATGGTAGTTGTCACTGGTATCGCCTTCGTGATAACTTGGGCCGTCAACCGTATCAGCCTGCTGCGTATCCGTCAGGGGGTTGACAAGATCAAGGAGACCTCTGCCATCATGCAGCACACCCTCGACATGGGCAAGAACTACGTGGTGAAGTTCGATCTCCGACAGCGGCACGCTGTCAATATCCACGGCCATCTGCTGCCCGACAGCGGTATGGACTATCAGGAGAGCTTTGAGATGATCCACCCCGACGACCATCATATCTACGAGGAGTTCATCAAGCGCCTGGCAACAGGTGAGACAGAGACCGACGAGTGTGTGTTCCGCTGGGACATGAGCGGCGAGAAGAAACTCAGACAGTGGCGCTATATGGAAGACCAGGGCATCGCCGAGTATGCCAATGCTGCAGCCATACGGCCCATACACATTTTCTGCACCCTGACAGACCGCACGGAGCAGATCCTGATGGAGAAGGAAGAACGGGAGATGGCCGACAAGTATCGCCGTATCTTCGAGCAGTCGCTGATAGGCCTGGCCTTCTACGACAAGGACGGCCGTCTGCTCACCACCAACCAGAAGATGCGCGAGATACTGAAGTTCCAGTCGGAAAAGGATCCTTACTACTACGAAAGTTCGCTGTACGACATGCCTACCTTCCGCGACCTCCTGAACAATCGTCACGTGGAGGAGCTGTATTTCTGCACGAAGAGTATCGTCATCGAGCGTGGTGTCAACTGCTACACAGAGATGCGCGTACACCCCATCTACAAGGACGACGGCGAGCTCTACTGCATCACCTTCTCCATCCGTGACGTCACTCAGGAGCGTGAGCTCTACCTGCAGAGCAAGAAAAACAGTCACGACATACGCCAGGCCAACGAGGCCATCCGTCAGTACGAGAACGAGATCCAGTATCTGATGGACACCTGCAACATGCGCTTCTTCCGCTGTTCGAGGGCCGAGCGCACCTGTACGTTCTACAAGGGCATGACCACAGAGGTCAGAAAGATGAGCTTCGACAAGCTGATAGAGCACTTCGTCGACAGCCCCTTCCGTCAGGGTCTGGCGGATTACGAGACCTATTTCAATGTGCAGCGCACCGACCTCACGAAAATGCACCCCCTCTTCCACGAGGGTGATGAGATGCAGTGGAACTTCATCGACAGCGTGCCGTTCTTCGACGAGAACGGTGAGATGCTGGGCACATACGGCATCGTGCGAAACGTGAACGACCTCATCGAGAAGCAGGAGCGGCTGAAACAGGAGACGGAGCGTGCCAACGACTCAGGACGCCTGAAATCGGTATTCATGGCCAACATGACCCACGAGATCCGGACGCCGCTAAACTCCATCGTAGGCTTCTCCGACGTGCTGCCCATGCTCTCTACCCAGGAAGAGAAACAGGAGATCATCCGTGTCATCATGAACAACTGCGACATGCTCATGCGACTGATCAACGACATCCTGGCTATCTCGTCGCTCGACACCGGAGGCATACGTATCGAGCCTGCTGAGGTAGACTTCTCCAGGAGTTTTGACGACGTCTGCGAGTCGCTGAAAGATCGCGTCCAGAATCCGGGAGTGGAGTTCATCAAGGACAACCCCTACAGTAGCTTCATTACCGTTCTCGACGATGCACGCATACAACAGGTCATCACCAACTTCGTCACCAATGCCGTGAAGTACACCAACGAGGGCCACATCAAGGTGGGGTACCGGTATGAGGAGACAGGAGAATTGTATATCTATTGCGAAGATACGGGCGCCGGCATCCCCAAGGAGCACCAGGCAAAGATCTTCGAGCGTTTCGTCAAGCTCAACGACTTCATCCAGGGTACAGGCCTCGGACTCTCCATCTGTCAGGCCATCGCCCAAGCCTGCCATGGTGACATAGGTGTCGAGTCGGAAGGCGAAGGCCACGGATCGACATTCTGGATACGCATCCCCTGCGAGAAAAGGTGAAAAAGTGAAAAGGTGAAAAAGTGAATAACAAAAGAATTATGAAAGAAAAGAGATATAATATATATAATAAGGTGCAAAAGTGGACGAAGTATCTCCCGATACTTTTCGCCCTTTCACTTTTTCACCTTTTCACCTTTCCAGCCTCCGCCCAGACGAAAGACAGCGTCAGGGTGTTCACCGAAGAACACCCGCTGATCTACGAGGACGCCTGGGACCTGTGGCCCTACGTGTTCCTGAACGAGAACGGCGAGCCTGACGGATATAACATCGACCTGCTGAAGATGATCTTCAAGCGACTCGACATCCCCTTCATCGTCAAGCTGAAGCCCACCCTTGAGGCACAGGCAGACCTTAAGAACGGCAAATCGGACCTCATGCTGCGTATGGACGCCTCTTTCTCCAGAGGCAACTCCCTCTACAGCAACACCATCATCCAGCTGTTCACCCATAGCGTGGTGTCGCCACAGTCGTCTAACGTCGTGCTGCGGACGGGAAAGGACCTGAAAGGCCATCAAGTGATCGTCCACGAAGGCAGCTTCAGCCACCACATGATTATTGACGAGGGCTGGACGAAGGATGTCAAGGCTTACGACGACATGAAGGAAGCCATTCAGAAACTGCGTGCCGACGAACAAGGCGTAATCATATGGAACACCATGTCGCTGAAATGGCTCATGAGGAAATACAAGACCGACAATCTGGTCATCTCCCCCATCGACATCCCAGCCGGCGAGTATAAGTTCATGTCGAAGAACCGCCACCTGCTCGACCAAATTGACAGCGTCTACGCGGAGCTTAGTGCCGACGACCAGCTGGAATCCATCCGCAACAAGTGGTTCTATCCCGAACATGCCGACACGGGCATTCCTGCATGGGTATGGAACATTGCCGCCGTGTTGGCTGCCCTCGCCTTGGTCTTCCTCGCCTACTATGCATACTACCGCATCCGTGAGCGGCAGATGACGCGTGATATCCGTCAGAGCAACGATCGTCTGTCGCTCGTGCTGAGCACCAGTGAGATAGGCCTGTGGGTGTACCACACGCTGACACAGACCATCGATTTCCTCGACGAGTTCGGCAAGACACGGCAGACGCTCCACATGCACGAGACGGTGAACCGCTACAGCCAGAACGATTTTGACACACTCCGCGAGGCTCTCTCCGACATCGTCCATCAACGGAAGGAGTCTGCCAACATCACCCTGAAAGTCAGAGAACAGAAGGATAATCACTTCGTCGAGCGCAACTACAACGTCGACATCGGCGTCCTGCGCCGTGACCGCAGCGGCAAGCCCACCGAACTTCTCGGCACTCGAGTGGATGTCACTAACGAGCAGATGCGCCAGCTGCGCATACAGGACAGCATGCTGCGCTATCAAGCCGTCTTCAACTCTGCCATGATAGACATGGTGGTGTACGACGCCGACGGATACATCATTGACATGAACGAAAAGGCCCTCAACGGCCTCCACATGAGCCGGAAAGACATAGCCGCGGAGCATATACACCTGAAGAGCGTATTAGGTATGGAAGGCATCAACCTCGACACGTTCGAGCCGATGCACATCACACAAATTTTCCCTGCAAACGACGACCGCTCCCTGCCCCAGCACCTGCACCGTCCGCAGATGTTCTATGAGTTGAAATTGGTACCCGTGCGCGACAGCCAGGGCCGTCTGTTGAACATCTTCGGCACAGGTCGCGACGTGACCGAGGTGGCCATGTCATACCATAAAATCAAGCAGAATGCCCGCGAGTTGCAACGGAGCAATGACGAGATCAACCACTACATCCGCAATATCGACTACGTGATGAACGTGGGAGGCATCCGCATGGCCCGCTACAACCCTGACACCCACATGCTGACGATCTACAACGACTCGAACAACGTGCAGTTCACCCTGACACAGACACGTGCCCTCAGCTTCACCGACGAGAGTTCTCAGCGCCGTGCCCTGAATATCATCAAGAGCATGGACAGCTATACCACCAAGCCCATCCATGCCGATATCAAGACCACCCTGCGCAAACAGGGCGGCGGGGGACGTCTGTACCTGCAGCTGCACTTCATCCCCGTGTACGACGGTCATGGAGGCGTGAAGGAATACTTTGGCATGTGCCGTGACATCAGTGAGATCAAGACCATTGAGGAGAAACTGGCTGCCGAGACCCTTCGTGCCCAAGAGGTGGAAGTGGTGAAGAATGCCTTCCTCCATAACATGAGCTTCGAGATCCGCACGCCACTGAACACCGTGGTAGGTTTCGCAGAACTCTTCCAGATGGAACACAGCCAGGAAGACGAGGTGGTGTTCATTCAGGAAATCAAGGAGAACTCCGCCAAACTGCTCAAACTCATCAACGACATCCTGTTCATTTCCAGACTCGATGCAGAGATGATTGAGTTCAACAGGCGCATCACCGACTTCTCGAAGACCATCGTCATGCAATGTGAGTCCGTCTGGTCAGCCATGAGGAAGCCGGGCGTCGATTATACAGTCGTCAGCCCCTTCAGCAAACTGATACTCGAGATCGACAGCTCGAATGTGGGCATCATCATCGACAAGATAGTCACCAACGCAGTGCAGTACACGAAGAAAGGTTCCGTCAACGTGCGCTACGACTACCTAGGCGACAGTCTCATCGTCTCCGTCGAAGACACGGGCTGCGGTATCCCCGAATCAGCCTTAGGCAATATCTTCGACCGCTTCGTCACAGGCGCCAATAATGGTGCCGGCCTCGGACTCGCCATCTGCAACGAACTCATCAAGCGGCTCAATGGCACCATCAATATCAAGTCCGACGAGGGCAAGGGCACCACCGTCTGGTTCACCGTACCCTGCAAGGCCATCGAAATAGAAAGAACGTGAGTAAAGGTAAAAAGGTGAAAAAGTGAAAAGAATAGGATTATGAACGAAAAGAGATATATTAAATATAATAAGGTGCAAAAGTGGACGAAGTATCTGCCGATACTTCTCACCCTTTCACTTTTTCACCTTTTCACCTTTCCTGCCTCCGCTCAGATCGATCTTGACTACACGAAGGACAATCCCCTCATTATTGCCAGCGACTGGGACTTCCCGCCTTATGAATACAGTAACGACGAGGGCGAGCCGGCAGGCTACAACATTGAACTGCTACAGAAGATCTTCAAGAAGCTCGACATCCCCTACCGCATCATCCTCCGCGAGTGGAGCGAGGCCACCCAGACCTTTGAGCGCCGCGATGCCGATCTCATCATCGACCCCACCTACCGCTTCCATGGCAGGCCGTATATCCGCTCTACCAACATCCTGAACTACTACAAGGTGCAGCTTGTCACTGCCGCAGACGCCAGGAAGGTGACGGCACTCGATGACTTCACGCCCGAAGACACACTCGTACTGAAACTCAACGACTATGCCGCCAACCGCATCGTCGACGAGCGCCACCTCGACATCCCCATCATCTACCGCTCGCCCAAGGAAGCCCTGGCAGGCATCAGCGAGGGGCGCTACGACTACTTCATCTGGGGCGAGGGACCACTAAAATGGAAGAAGAAGGAGCTGGCCATGGACACCATGTTTGTCTCGCCCATCGACATCCCCGACGGCGAGATACGCATCGTGGGATATGACAAGGAACTCATCGACGCCATCGACGATGAATACGCCCGTCTGGAACAGAGCGGCGACCTCGAGGCGCTGCGCGACAAGTGGTTCCATCCCGAGCGCCAGCACGACGATACGTCGCCCATGGCCCTCATCGTGCTCGCCGGCGCCATCATCGCTGTCGTCATCGGCGTGCTCATGGCCCGCCTGGTCCGTGCCCGTGTGCGCCAGGCCGTACACAAGACGGAAGACCTGAACAACATGATGGAACAGGCGCTCAACATGGGTAAGTACTACGTGTTCACCATCGACGTCACAACGGGCCGCATCCACAACATCCACGGCGATCTGCTGCCCGAAGGCGAGATGGTGAGGGAAGTGTTCATGCCACGAATCGACAAGAGCGACCAGGAAGACTTCCAGAAGAAAGTCGATTTGCTGGTCTCCGGCGAGCTTCAGCAGGCCCGCTACACCAAGCAGCTGAACATCGGCACGCGCAAAGATCCCAACTGGATCTGGCTGAGCGGACTGGCAAGCCTCGAATACGTGGACTTCAAGCCGCGCTACATCACCAATACCGTGCGCGACATTACCCAGCAGGTCAAAGACGAGCGCATCAACAGCGAGCTCAGCGCGAAATACATGCAGATCTTCCAGACAAACATCGTCGCCATGTCGTTCTACGACAAAGACGGCAACCTCATCGACATGAACGACAACATGCGGAAGCTCTGCGAGGTCACCGAAGAGACCGAGCTCTGGTTCCACAAGACTCTGCTCTTCGATGCCGGCCTCTTCAAGGACCAGTATCCGCGCAACAGCCGCGAGCAGTTCCATGCCTGCCAGCATACCTACATACCCGAGCTGGGCATCAACAAATACATTGAGCTGCGCGTCAATCCTATCCGCGACGACAAGGACGAGGTGAAATACTACGTGATTACCGCCCGCGAGGTCACCAACGAGCGCGAGGTATATCTCGAACAGCTGCGCCACAACCGGGAGATGGAGAAGACCAATGCAGCCATCAACGACTACGAGAACCGCCTGCAGTACCTGCTGGAGAAGTCAGACATGTTCGTCTGGACTTTTGACCTCGCCATGCGCCAAATCCACTTCTCCCGTTCGCTGCGCGCGAAAGGCTACACGATGAGCCGCGACGACTACGTCAACGCCATGTATGAAGATGAGCGTGAAGTGGCAGACCAGAAGATTATCGGCATGATGCAGCGGGGCGAGGACTTCAATGCCATCCACCACTTCTGCTACCTCCCCTCCAATCCCGACGAGTGCTGGTATGCCCTCAGCGGTGTGCCTGAGTACAATAAAGACGGCAAGATAACCTCCTACTTCGGTGTGGCCCGCGACGTGACCGCCCTCATGCAGGCCCAGCAGCTCCTCAAGCTGGAGACCAGCCGTGCTGAGGACTCCGGACGCATGAAGAGCGCCTTCCTGGCCAACATGACCCACGAGATCCGCACGCCGCTCAACGCCATCGTAGGCTTCTCAGACCTCCTGCCCGTCATCGACACCCAGGAAGAGCGCATGGAGTTCATCCGCATCATCCGCAACAACTGCGATATGCTCATGCGACTGATCAACGACATCCTCGAAGCCTCGTCCATGGGTCAGGCACTGGCCATCAGGCCTGCCGAGTGCGACGTCTCGTCCGTCTTCGACGACATCTGCCAGACACTGGCCCAGCGCGTGCAGGAACCCGGTGTGGAGTTCGTCAAGGACAATCCTTACCTCACTTGCCCCACCGTACTCGACAAGGGCCGCGTGCAGCAGGTGCTCACCAACTTCGTCACCAACGCCGTCAAGTACACCCACCAGGGCTTCATCAAGGTGGGCTACCACTGGGACCGCCGCGCGAAGTTTGATGGCAGCGGAGAGGCAGACGGACTGACCTTCTACTGCCTAGACACGGGTGCCGGTATCCCCAAGGACAAGCAGGCGAGCGTCTTCGAACGCTTTGTCAAGCTGAACGATTTCGTGCAGGGCACCGGCCTCGGACTCTCCATCTGCCAGAACATCGTCGAGCGCTGCAACGGCCACATCGGCGTCACCTCAGAGGGCGAGGGCCACGGCTCCAGCTTCTGGTTCTGGATCCCCTGCGAGCGGAAAGTCATCAGCCTGCCCGGCTACGACAATTCAAATTCAAAGGCTTGAAACTCAGGGTTTCAAGCCTTTGAAGTCTGTCTTTGCTGGCTGAAATAATAACCTTATCCCATAATGAATGAGCGCATAACCCAATAACAGAAGATACCAGCGAGGTAGCCCGTGAAGGCTACCCACGTGATCTTCTTCATATACCAGCCGAAGGTGATCTTCTCCAGACCCATGACGACCACACCGGCCGCAGAGCCGATGATGAGCATCGAGCCGCCCACACCGGCACAGTAGGCCAGCAGCTGCCAGAAGACGCCATCGACGGCCATGTCGCCAGCAGCCTGAACGGGATACATGCCCATGCAGCCAGCCACGAGAGGCACATTGTCGACAATCGACGAGAGTACACCGATGATACCGGTGACGAGATAGTGGTTGCCCTCGAAGGTGACATCGAGCGTCTGACCTAACATCGTCAGGGCTCCGATGGTCTCCAGACAGCCCACAGCCATCAGGATGCCGAGGAAGAAGAGGATGGTGTCCATGTCGATGCGCGACAGCATCTTCGACACACGCTTCTGTGTATTGGTATTATCGGCTGTGTCCTCGCTCTCCTGATGAATACTCGTGTAGAAGATTTCCGTCACCGTCCAAAGCACACCCAGCACCAGCAAGATGCCTACAAACGGCGGCAGGTGGGTGATAGTCTTGAAGATAGGCACGAAGATCAGTCCGCCCACGCCAAGGAAGAAGATGGTCTTACGCTGACGATCTGAAAGACCGTCAGATTCCGAAGCAACCACTTCCTCCTGCTGCAACTCCAGTTTCCCCTTCAGCGAAAGGGAGAGAATATAAGCAGGAATCACCATCGACACCACCGAAGGAATAAAAATCTCCATGATGACGCCCGCAGCAGTGATCACACCCTTGTTCCAGAGCATGATGGTCGTCACATCGCCAATGGGAGAGAAGGCACCGCCGGAGTTGGCCGCGATTACCACGAGGGAGGCATAGATGATACGGTCTTTCTGGTCGCTGACAAGCTTGCGCAGAATCATGATCATCACAATCGACGTGGTCAGGTTGTCGAGGATGGCGGAGAGGATGAACGTCATGCAGGCGATGCGCCATAGCAGCGCCCTCTTGCTCGTGGTCTGCAACGTGTCGCGCACGAAGTTGAAGCCGCCGTTCTGGTCTACCAGCTCGACAATCGTCATGGCGCCCATCAGGAAGAAGAGCGTGGTGCCCGTGCTGCCGAGGTGGTGCTCGATGACCTGACTGACCGCCGAGGCCTTCATCTCACCTACGGCGGCCGCAATATAACTGCCGGGATCAATCATGAAGAGTGTCCAAGTGGCCACAAACATCAGCAGCGCGATAGCTGCCTTGTTGATTTTCGTCACACTCTCTATGGCTATAAAGAAATAGCCGATACAGAAGACGATGATAATCGCAATCGATAATGTTGACATTTTGAATCTGAGTTATTAAATTGTTCGTAATTTGACTGCAAAGGTAGTAAAAAGAAGTGAAAAGTGGGAAGTGAAGAGTGAAAAGTAATGTCCTTTAACTCCCTTTAACTCCTTTATCTTCTTTAACTTCTAAAAAAATCTTATCTTTGCACCTCAGATATGAACAACAACCAACAGGAGACGAAATGGAGTGAAAATGTGATGCTCGTCGATGCGGACTATGTAGACAAGGTCGCATTCAATCTCATCGTGAACTTCGAGCGCATGCTGGGCCGCAGGATCCCTCAGGCAGACCTTGCGAGATGGATTGACTGTGTGGCCCTCGACGGCGGTCTCAGGCCCCTCAGTCCTACGGACAGCTCCTATCAATCAGGGGAGCAAACGCTCGAAACGCTCGTGGTGCTGGTGCACAGGAAGGACAAAACACGGCTGGAGAACTTCGTACCAGCCGACTATGCTAATGAGCTCGACGGCAAGGCCTTCAAGGACCATCTGGGAGAGTTTCTCATCAGTGCCGTCGCCATCGAGCCCATTGCCGACGGCGAGGACTATTTCCAGGAGGCGCTGCAGCTAGTGACGGCTCAGAAGGAAGTGAAGCGGGTGATGGTGATCCCCAACGCTGAGGATGCCACAATATATAATAAGGTACGCGCGACGCTGAACCGTATCGATGATGACGAGAAGCGCATCACAGTCTTCGCCATGGAACCCCAGCCAGGAGGCAACTTCCGTCAGGAGCTCCTCGGCTATTCGCTCATGGCCGCTCTCGGCATCCGTTCAGAAGAGTTAAACAAAATGTCGTAATAACGATATAACGTAATAATGAAAACAAAACACGATATAACACTATGTCAAGAGTATTAATGATTGGCGCCGGAGGCGTCGCTACGGTAGCTGCATTCAAGATCGCACAGAATGCAGACGTGTTTACCGATTTTATGATTGCCAGCCGCCGCAAGGCCAAGTGCGACAAGATTGTAGCCGACATCCACAAGGCCGGCTACAACATGGACATCCAAACTGCTCAAGTGGATGCCGACGATGTGGAGCAGCTGAAGGCGCTCTTCACGGACTACAAGCCTGAGCTCGTGATTAACCTCGCCCTACCCTATCAGGACCTGACCATCATGGACGCCTGTCTGGCATGTGGCTGTAACTATCTCGACACGGCCAACTACGAGCCGAAGGACGAGGCACACTTCGAGTACTCCTGGCAGTGGGCCTACAAGGACCGCTTCGAGCAGGCTGGGCTGACGGCCATCCTCGGCTGTGGCTTCGACCCGGGCGTCAGTGGTGTCTATACCGCATACGCCGCCAAGCACCACTTCGACGAGATCCACTACCTGGACATCGTCGACTGCAATGCCGGTGACCATCACCACGCCTTCGCAACGAACTTCAATCCTGAGATCAACATCCGCGAGATTACCCAGAAGGGGCTCTACTACAAGGACGGTCAGTGGATTGAAACCGAGCCGCTGGAGATCCACAAGCCGCTCACCTACCCCAACATCGGGCCGCGTGAGTCGTATCTGCTGCACCATGAGGAGCTGGAGTCGCTGGTGAAAAACTATCCCACCATCAAGCAGGGACGCTTCTGGATGACCTTCGGCGAGCAGTATCTGAAGCACCTTGACGTGATACAGAACATCGGCATGAGCCGTATCGACGAGATTGAGTACGAGGCGCCGTTGGCCGACGGTTCAGGCACAGCCAAGGTGAAGATCGTGCCCCTGCAGTTCCTGAAGGCCGTACTGCCCAATCCGCAGGACCTCGGAGAGAACTACGAGGGTGAGACATCCATCGGCTGCCGCATCCGTGGCATCAAGGACGGCAAGGAGCACACCTACTACGTCTACAACAACTGCAAGCATCAGGAAGCTTACAAAGAGACTGGCATGCAGGGTGTGTCGTACACCACTGGCGTACCGGCCATGATCGGTGCGATGATGTTCGTGAAGGGTATCTGGAAGAAGCCGGGTGTGTGGAACGTGGAGGATTTCGATCCCGATCCGTTCATGGAACAACTGAACAAACAAGGTCTGCCTTGGCACGAAGTGTTCGACGGCGACCTCGAATTATAGTATTAACTCTTAAATTTCTAAAGCTATGGCAAAGAAAGAAGAATCAACGGAGCAACTGACTCCGCAACAGCAGAAGCTGAAGGCGCTGCAGGCTGCAATGGCCAAAATCGAAAAGGACTTCGGCAAAGGCGCCATCATGCGTATGGGCGAAGAGAAAATTGAGAATGTGGACGTGATTCCCACGGGTAGTATCGGACTGAATGCTGCGCTTGGCGTGGGCGGCTATCCCAAGGGACGTATCATTGAGATCTACGGTCCGGAGTCGTCTGGTAAGACCACGCTGGCCATCCATGCCATCGCAGAGTGTCAGAAGGCTGGTGGTGTTGCTGCGTTCATCGATGCTGAGCATGCCTTCGACCGCTTCTACGCAGAGCATCTAGGTGTGGACATCGACAACCTCTACATCTCACAGCCCGACAACGGTGAACAGGCCTTGGAAATTGCAGACCATCTGATCCGAAGCAGTGCCATCGACATCATCGTCATCGACTCTGTGGCAGCGCTGACCCCGAAGAAGGAAATCGAGGGCGACATGGGCGACTCAGCCGTAGGCTTGCAGGCCCGACTGATGAGCCAGGCCCTGCGTAAGCTCACCTCGACGATTGCAAAGACGAAGACCACCTGTATCTTCATCAACCAGTTGCGTGAGAAGATTGGTGTGTCGTTTGGCAATCCTGAGACCACGACGGGTGGTAACGCCCTCAAGTTCTACTCTTCCGTGCGCCTGGACATCCGCAAGGTGACCACATTGAAAGACGGCGACCAGCCCATCGGCAACCAGGTGCGCGTGAAGGTCGTGAAGAACAAGGTGGCTCCTCCTTTCCGCAAGGCAGAGTTTGAGATCACCTTTGGCGAAGGCATCTCCAAGATCGGCGAGATTGTAGACCTGGGCGTCGAGCACGAGATTATCAAGAAGAGCGGTTCGTGGTTCTCCTACGGCGATTCCAAGCTGGGCCAGGGCCGTGATGCCACGAAGAATCTCCTGCAGGACAATCCAGAGCTCTGCGAGGAGATCGAGAAAAAGATCATGGACGCCATCAAAGACAAGTAAGTATCTTCTTCCCCTCCTAATTAGGAGGGGTGCCCGAAAGGGCGGGGTGGTCTGATCCGCCTTCTGATCCGCCTCCCATCAAAAAACCGCCCCTCAATCGAGGAGCGGTTTTTTATCGAATTCTGACAGTCTGTCAGTAATGTTCAATGATTAATGTTCAATGACTTAAAGCGGAGTGCCCTTGCCGTTCTTCCAACTCGACGAACTCTTCTTTTTCTTCACAGCAGCCCTGCGCTTGGCAGCTGTCTTAGCCCTGGGAGCATCGCCTGTATAGGTCTTCACAACGATACCAGAACCGTTGAAGTCCACAAACAACAACTTGTTGTTCGAACGGTTGAAAATCCATGTGTACTGGCCGTTCTCGCCATGCTTGACTTCATCAGGCTCACCGGCAGCCAGCATCACCTCGTCCTCAGAGAATCCCACACCGACGTGACCCATACGGATCATGCCGCGGCTGCCCTCTGTTGTCTCGATACTTTTTCCAGGACCTGGGGCGAAGAGATAGGAGAAGTAGTCGTCAGGCTCTTGCTCAAAGTCCTTCGAGGTGCCCGATATGCTCTTCTGGTCGAGCGTCACGTCCTTATAAAAATAGATACCCAGGATGGTATGCTTGAGCTTAGCCGTGAACTTCGTATCGTTCTTATGCGGCGTGAGGGACTCGATCTGGAAGCCGATCATGCGCGGAATGTTCTGATTCTTCTTCGTGGCCTCGTTGAGCATCGCGGTGGGGAACTTCGTATGAATGACCCTGCCGATGTAGGCCTTGTAGTTATAGCTGTTGACTGCCATAATGTCATCTACCAGCTCGAAAGAATTGCCGAACAGATACTTGGCGTTGTCCATGATGAACTCATCGTCACGCATACCGCAGTTGGTCTTCGAGATGGCCACGTTCTGATAAAACTCATTGCCGTCTCTGTCTTCCACGATGATTTTTACGGGATAGGCACGAGTGCCGACACCCACAGCAGTCACCTTAACCTCCATGTCCTTATCTACAATGACATCCTGGAATCCATCACCATCGTACTCGGTATCCACACGGTAATGCTGCGTTTTGGTATACATCGTCTTGCCCATCAGTTTCTCACGGGCGATGTCAACATCACCCAAGTAGGCCAGCGTGGGTACACCTAACTTATTATAGCAATAGTCTTCGAACGTGCCGCTAGGAATCTCGTAATAATAATCTCTGTCGTTGTCCTGACAGTAGAAATTAATACGATGATGTCCATCGGAACTCTCCGTATGACCTTTATAGATCAAGATCTTGTGACGGAGTGTCATGCTACTCACGTCCTTACCCGTAGCAGCATCGGCAAAGGTCTTCACCACAAGGTCGTACTTCTCGGGCATTACCATGAACTTCATACCCTCCTGCCAGTCGCAAAGGCTGTAGAATCTGAAGTTGTCACTGATAAAGTCGCGTGCTGTCTCATCCTCCATATTGGCAGCCAACTCGTCACCAGTCATCTCAATCTGTGCTTTCTTCTTTGCCCCACGAGTCTTTACAATATAAGGATTCTCCTGGGCAGTGGCTGTTAGAAAGAGAAATGCCACACATGTAGTCAAAAAAGATCTTTTCATCTCTTACGATCGCTTTAATTTAGAATTCTGAGTGCAAAGATAGCACAATTCCGAGATATAACAAAATAATTTATGCCAAAATGACGCGAAGAGGGCGTTTTTTTATATAAAAAGCCGTTTTGGCACATGCTTTGCTTTCCGTTTTGCGGAATTTTTGTTCAAATTAACATGTTTGATGCCCCTTGATAAGGGGCTGGCGTAAGCCAAGGATTAGAAAATATAAAAAATTAATAAATTATCGTTTTATGGGAAAGATTATTGGAATTGACTTAGGAACTACGAACAGCTGCGTTGCCGTCTTCGAGGGTAACGAGCCTGTAGTAATCGCCAACAGTGAGGGTAAGCGTACGACTCCCTCTGTGGTTGGTTTTGTGGAAAACGGTGAGCGTAAGATCGGTGATCCTGCCAAGCGTCAGGCTATCACCAACCCGAAGAACACTGTCTACTCTATCAAACGTTTCATGGGTGAGAACTGGCAGCAGACCGAAAAGGAAATCTCGCGCGTTCCTTATTCTGTAGTGAATGAGGGTGGTTATCCCCGTGTCGACATCAATGGTCGTAAGTACACGCCGCAGGAAAT
>JAEEGJ010009778.1_pt1 | contig 25376 bp, 16 predicted proteins | sample 8958761 | NCBI WGS metagenome assembly JAEEGJ01 (sample SAMN16246546, study PRJNA631951) | gut metagenome | biome: gut microbiome; feature: rumen; material: RS-attached | host: Bos | place: Iran: Karaj | collected 2018-10 | reverse complement strand
CATCGGTACATCATCAGTGAAGGCTTCACTCGTTGATGCAGAGACAGGAAAGACAGTTGCTTCTGCTCAGTATCCTGACGCAGAGGCTCCAATCATGGCAAAGCAGGCTGGTTGGGCAGAGCAGGAACCAGAAATGTGGTGGGATGAGCTAAAGCAGGCAACAGCCCGTGTAGAGGCTAAGGCAGCAGGCTCACTTGCAAAGGTAGCAGCTATCGGTATCTCTTATCAGATGCACGGTCTCGTATGCGTTGACAAGGAAGGCAAGCCACTTCGTCCATCTATCATCTGGTGTGACGGTCGTGCCGTTCCTTACGGTAACGCAGCATTCAACGCTATCGGTGGTGACAAGTGCCTTGAGCACCTTCTGAACTCTCCAGGTAACTTCACAGCAGCAAAGCTCGCTTGGGTTAAGGAAAACGAGCCTGAGACATTCGCAAAGATCGACAAGATCATGCTCCCTGGCGACTATATCGCACTTCGTCTCTCTGGCGGCGACAAGAAGACAACTATCTCAGGCCTCTCAGAGGGTATGTTCTGGGACTTCAAGAACAACTGCGTGAGCAAGGACGTGATGAACTATTTCGGCTTTGACGAGAAGATCATCTCTGAGATCGTTCCTACATTCTCTATCCAGTCACGCGTTTGCAAGGCTATCGCTGACGAACTCGGCATTCCAGAGGGTACACCTATTTCATATAGAGGCGGCGACCAGCCAAACAACGCTCTCTCTCTGAACGTGATGAAGCCAGGTGAGATTGCTGCTACTGGCGGTACTTCTGGTGTTGTATATGGTGTTCTCGGTGAGGTGAACTACGACAAGCTCTCTCGCGTAAACACATTCGCTCACGTTAACCACAACCAGCCAGACACACGTCTCGGTGTGCTCCTTTGCATCAACGGTACAGGTATCCTCAACGCATGGGTTAAGCGTACAGTTGCTCCAGAGGGCATTTCTTACGGCGAGATGAACGATTTGGCAGAGTCTGTTCCAGTTGGCGCAGAGGGCCTTTCAATCATCCCATTCGGAAATGGTGCAGAGCGTGTTCTCCAGAACGAGAACCCAGGTGCTTCTATCCACGGCATCAACTTCAACATCCACAAGAAGGCACACATCATCCGTGCTGCTCAGGAGGGTATCGCATTCTCATTCGCTTACGGTATTGAGATCATGCAGAAGATGGGTATGGAGATCAGCACAATCAAGGCAGGTCACGCAAACCTCTTCCTCTCTCCATTGTTCCGCAGAACTCTTGCAGCCGTTACAGGTGCTACAATCGAGCTTTATGAGACAGACGGTAGCGTAGGTGCAGCTTACGGCGCAGGTATCGGTGCAGGTATCTACAAGGATAGCGACGACGCATTCAAGACTCTGAAGCACATCTCTACCGAGGCTCCAGTTGCTGAGACAGCAGAATACAAGGCTGCTTACGAGCGCTGGAAGAAGGCACTCGGAAAGTAAATATTCTTTAGGAGTAATAAGGAGTACAAGGAGTGACGCTCCTTCGTCGCTTAAGGAGTGCAAGACGATAGTCTCTTTTCGCGAAAAATACATTCGTCTTGTACTACTTGCGTAGCTTGATGAGTTTTACGAATAACTCCTTATTACTCCTTATACTTCCATATTGCAATAGTTAAATATTCTTAAAATTACGGACTGCAAAGGAACTCGATGCACAGAAGTGCGGAAAAATGAGTACCTTTGCAGTCCGATTATTATGTGGGTACACTTAGAGCCCCGCGAACGATGGTGTTAATAGTCATGCGTTTGGCCGCGCAGACGGTTAGTGAATCCGCGTTCGAAACAATTGTTTTTTAGTAGTATTTTTAAAAGATTTTTAAAGTTAAATGAACACTTTAAGTTACAAGACAGTCTCTATTAATAAGGAGTCTGCTAAGAAAGAGTGGGTTGTTATCGACTGCACAGATCAGGTTGTGGGTCGTCTCTGCTCTAAGGTGGCTAAGATACTTCGTGGTAAGTACAAGCCAACATTCACACCAAATGCTGATTGTGGTGACAACGTAATCCTCATCAACGCAGCAAAGGTAGTCTTCACAGGTAAAAAGGAAACCGACAAGCTCTACACACGTTACACTGGTTACCCAGGCGGTCAGCGTTTCAACACACCTGCACAGCTCCGCACAAAGGAGAACGGTATCGACAAGATGCTCCGTCACGCAGTTAAGGGTATGCTGCCAAAGGGTCCTCTCGGCCGTAGCCTGTTGAACAACCTCTACATCTACGAGGGAACAGAGCACAAGCAGGAGGCTCAGCAGCCAAAGGCAATCGATATTAATCTGTACAAATAAAAAATTAAGGAAAAATGGCAGAAGTAATTAATGCAATCGGTCGCCGTAAGAGCGCTGTAGCTCGTGTATATCTCACAGAGGGCACCGGTAAGATCACTATAAACAAGAAAGACATCACAGAGTTCTTCCCATCAGCTATCCTGCAGTATGTTGTTAAGCAGCCTCTGCAGCTTCTTGAAGTAGCTGAGAAGTATGACATCAAGGCTAACCTCGACGGTGGCGGTTTCACAGGTCAGAGCCAGGCTCTCCGCCTTGCTATCGCTCGTGCACTCGTTAAGGTTGACGCTGAGGATAAGAAGAACCTCAAGGATCACGGCTTCCTCACTCGCGACTCTCGTGAGGTTGAGCGTAAGAAGCCAGGTCGTCCAAAGGCACGTCGTCGCTTCCAGTTCTCTAAGCGTTAAAGTGATTTACTATTTGACGATTTACTATTTACTATTTGTAGGTTGTCGGATAGCAGATACAAAGAGAACAACAGTTTAGTATCTAAACCAGCGAGATCCGTTTGGCTACTCACTGGCTGATTCTAACAAACAATAGAATTAAAAAGAAAGTAAACAACTCGTGCCCCAAATAAAGGCACACTAAAAACAAAAGAAAGACAATGTCAAGAACAAATTTTGACCAGTTACTGCAGGCAGGCTGTCATTTCGGCCACCTTCGTCGCAAGTGGAACCCAGCAATGGCTCCTTACATCTTCATGGAGCGTAACGGCATCCACATCATCGATCTCCATAAGACCGTAGCTAAGGTTGACGAGGCTGCAGAGGCACTGAAGAATATCGCAAAGTCAGGTAAGAAGATCCTGTTCGTCGCTACTAAAAAACAGGCTAAGGACGTTATTGCTGAGAAGGCAACAAGCGTAAACATGCCTTACATCAACGAGCGCTGGGCTGGTGGTATGCTCACCAACTTCCAGACAATCCGTAAGGCTATCAAGAAAATGGCGAACATCGACAAGCTGATGAATGACGGTACATTCAGCAACCTCTCAAAACGTGAGCTCCTGCAGATTACTCGTCAGCGCGCTAAGCTCGAGAAGAACCTCGGTTCTATCAGCGACCTGACACGTCTTCCTTCTGCTTTGTTCGTTGTTGACATTTGCAAGGAGCACATCGCTATCAAGGAGGCTCAGCGTCTCGGTATCCCAGTATTCGGTATCGTTGACACAAACGCTAATCCTAACGAGGTAGATTTCGTTATCCCTGCAAACGACGACGCAAAGGATTCTATCGATACAATCCTTTCTGCTTGCTGCGCAGCTATCGCTGAGGGCTTGCAGGAGCGTAAGGTAGAGAAGGCTGACGAGAAGGCATCTGCTGAGCAGGCTGAAGAGGCTGCTGAGGGCAAGAAGCGCAACTCTCGTGCTCGCAAGGAGGCTGCTCCTGCTGCTGAGCAGGCTGAAGAAGCTGCTGAGTAAACATACTATAACATTATCGGGCAGTACGAAAATGCTACTGCCCGGTAATGATTTGTCGTTATCACGTAAATATTCCACGATGGTGAATCGTCATCTCGTAACTGCGTGATAGCGACAAATATATTAAAACTGAATTCTTTAATTTTTAAAACCCAAAGAAACAATATGGCTATTACAATGGAAGCCATCAAGAAGCTCCGCGCTATGACTGGCGCAGGACTTGCTGATGTAAAGAAAGCTCTCACAGAGGCTGAGGGCGATATGGATAAGGCTAAGGATATCCTCCGTCAGAAGGGTCAGGCTATCGCTGCAAAGCGTGCTGACCGTGAGACAGCAAACGGTTGTGTACTCGCTAAGGTTGGTGACGGCTTCGCTGCTATCATCGCTCTCAAGTGTGAGACAGACTTCGTTGCTAACAACGCTGACTATATCAAGCTCACTCAGGAGATTCTCGACGCTGCTGTTGCTGCTAAGGCTGCAGACCTCGACGCTGTTAAGGCTCTCACACTCTCTAACGGTCTCTCTGTAGAGGCTTCTGTTACTGAGCGTTCAGGCGTAACAGGAGAGAAGATGGAGCTCGACGGCTACCTCACAATCACAGGTGAGAACATTGAGGCTTACAACCACATGGGCCGTAACGGTCTCTGCACACTCGTTCAGACAAACAAGCCAGCTGCTGAGCAGGCTCACGTTATCTGCATGCAGGTTGCTGCTATGAAGCCAGTAGCTCTCGACGAGAACTCTGTTGATCCAAAGATCGTAGAGGAGGAGTACAATGTTGCTGTTGAGAAGTCAAAGCAGGAGCAGGTACAGAAGGCTGTAGAGGCTGCACTCAAGAAGGCAGGCATCAACCCAGCACACGTTGACTCTGAGGATCACATGGAGTCAAATATGTCTAAGGGCTGGATCACAGCTGAGGACGTTGCTAAGGCTAAGGAGATCATCGCTACTGTTTCTGCAGAGAAGGCAGCTTCTCTCAACATGAACATGATCGAGAACATCGCTAAGGGTCGTGTAAACAAGTTCTACAAGGAGTCTTGTCTTCTCAACCAGGAGTTCATCCAGGACTCTAAGATGAGCGTTAAGCAGTACCTCCAGGCTGCTGATAAGGATCTCACAGTAGTAAACTTCAAGCGTTTCACTCTCGTAGCAGACTAAGCAGATTCTCTTATCCCTTCACAGGGAGAAGAACAATAAATATAGCGTCAGTGCCCAAAAGGCGCTGGCGCTAATTCTTTTTATGTATAGGCCGGAGATTCCGGAATAGCCGGATTGCCCGGAATAGCCGGATTGCCCGGAATAGCCGGAAAAGCAAGAAATCCCGGTCTCACCAAAACTACCCGCAACTATGAAAATCTTCGCCGTGGGCATGAACTACCCACAACACAATAAAGAGATTAAAAACACGTTATTACAACAGAGTGTTTCCGACTCTGCTGACAGGTCTCCTGTTATCTTCACCAAGGCAGACTCCGCACTTCTAAAGGACGGTAAACCATTCTTCATACCAGACTTTATGGGAAGAATCGACTACGAAACTGAAATCGTAGTTCGCATCTGCAAGCTCGGCAAATCAATACCGGAACGTTTTGCACATCGCTACTATGATGCCGTAACCGTTGGTATTGACTTCACCGCCCGTGACCTTCAGAAGACACTCCGCGAAGAAGGACAGCCTTGGGAAATATGCAAGGGCTTCGACGGATCAGCAGTAATAGGAGAATGGATTTCAAAGGATAACTTCCTTAACATCCAGAACCTGCGCTTCGCACTTGACATCAACGGCAATCGTGTTCAAGAAGGCAATACCTCTGACATGATATTCTCCGTTGACAGGCTTATAAGCTATACAAGTCAGTTCTTCACCCTAAAGACAGGTGACATCCTCTATACAGGAACTCCGGTAGGCGTTGGTCCGGTCAATATCGATGACCATCTGGAAGGGTATCTCGAAGGCAGGAAAGTACTCGAATTCAACTGCAAATAACAGTTACGAAATTTAATGAGAAAGCTATACACCATAATATTACTACTCACCTGCATCATCACGGTTCAGGCGCAAAAGCGATTCTACAACCTTACCGCAGAAGATTTGCGCATAGACTCGTCTCTACCCAACGTGGCGTATAGCATTACCCTACCCCACAACTATCAGGATTCTACTTATACACTTAGCATCAGATACCCGGAATATATCGACATGCCGGCATCTGACGTAAGGAAATACAAGGCTATCTGCAAAGAGCCAAACACAGAGAAGAATCCGAAAATACAACACGGCATTTCAATCGACAGGAAAAAGGCTACATTCGTGGCTCATATCTGTCCTATCGTCTTTCGCAATGGGAAATACCAATACCTTGTTTCCTTCCTTGCAGACCTCAAATCTTCTCCTGTCAGCAAAGCCAAGGCAAAGCGTCTTGCCAGTCCTAATGGTGAAAGATATGCAGAGCATTCTGTTCTTTCCCAAGGAAAATGGGCAAAGATACGTGTTTCAAGCTCTGGCATTCACCAACTGACGGCAAGCACAATAAAAAGTGCAGGGTTCTCGGATTTATCCAAAGTCAGAATCTACGGCTATGGAGGATTCCTTGTTCCAGAGGTTCTTACCGACGAATATCTGCGCGATTATGACGATCTGAAGGAGATTCCAACATGCACCGTAGGAGAGAAAAAGCTCTTCTATGCCAAAGGCTCTGTATATTGGGATTCCAAAGATTCAAGGATAAGAGTCCGCAATCCATATTCTGACTATGGCTATTATTTCATCACACAAGATGATAATGAGCCTCTAACATGCACAGAAGAAGAACTGCTGAATACCGCATGGCCAACACCTGATGCCTACCACACGCTCTATGAAGAAGACAAATCTACATGGATGTATGGTGGCAGGAACCTCTTTAACAGCGAAAAGATAGAAAGCGGGAAGACCAGCAAGAATTATATCATAAACATACCTGAAGGCAACACGAAAGCCGATCTTACGATTAGCGTTTCAGCTAATGCCAGAACTGAAATCAGGATTTACCTAAACAACAAGGAACTCGGTTCACGAAGAATCTCCCTTGAGACCAATGACGTGGCAAATGGCTTTACCGACACTTGGAACGTGGACAACCTTCACGGAAATGACACAGTCATTATCAAGAACGTATCTGGCGGTACAGCAAGACTCGACTATATCTCACTTCGCTACGACTCTCCGAAGCCTGCACCTGTATTGGCAACTGACAACTTCCCAACTGCAGAATATGTCCATAACATCACCAACCAAGACCTTCATTCAGAAAAGGACTATGACATGGTGATTATCATCCCTACTTCACAGAAACTTTTAAGGCAAGCACAAAGACTCGCAAAACACCACGCCGACTATGATAAACTTAATGTGAGGATTGTACCTGCCGACGAACTTTACAACGAGTTCTCAAGCGGAACTCCTGACGTAAGCGCATACAAGCGCTATATGAAGATGCTCTACGACCGTTCTGACTCTCTTCATGCGCCCAAAAGCCTGTTGCTCTTTGGCGATTGCACTTACGACAACAGGATGCTGACAGCAGAATTGAAATCAGCATCCCCTGACGACTATCTGCTTTGCTACGAGAGCGAGAACTCTTTCAGTTCTGTAGATTGCTATGTCAGCGATGATTTCCTTACCTATCTTGAAGATGGTGAGGATATCTCAACATTCGCAGGTAAGCCCGACATAGGTGTCGGACGATTCCCATGCACCACAGATTCCGTGGCAGCGAAATTGGTTGACAAGACTATCAACTACGCCCTGAATGCGAATGCAGGTTCTTGGCAGAACACCATTATGTTCTTAGGCGATGACGGCAACAACAACATCCACATGAATGACGTGAATAGTGTTGCCGAACAAACCATTAGCAATCACCCTGGATATTATGTCCGCAAGGTTTACTGGGATGCCTTCAAGCGCGTGGCTTCATCAACAGGTAACCGTTACCCAGATGCAGAGAGCATAATCAAGCAGCAACAGAACAACGGAGCCTTGATTATCGACTATGCCGGTCACGGTTCTCCAACAAGCATATCTCACGAAATAGTTCTTAGCATAAAGGATTTCGAGAAATTCAAAGGCAATAACCTACCTCTATGGGTTACCGCCTCATGTGAGATAATGCCATTCGACAGCAACCAGGAAACCATAGGCGAGAAAGCTCTCCTTAACCCGCAAGGCGGAGCTGTTGCCTTCTTTGGAACAACACGTACTGTCTATGCTCCTCAGAACAAGAAAATCAACGAAGCCTTTATGAGATATGTTCTGACCTATGACGAAAACGGCAAGCCTATCACATTAGGCGAAGCTCAGAGACAGGCAAAGAAATATCTTGTAGATAGCGGCATTGAAACGTCAAAGAACAAGCTTCAGTACTCTCTGTTAGGCGACCCTGCGTTAAGTCTTGCCCTTCCTACATATACCGCAGTTATCGACAATATCAATGGCATTGCCGTAAAAGGTGACAGTCTGCCACAGCTTCGTGCAGGCGACAAGGTCAGTATCAAGGGACACATTGAGTTTGCAGGTAGCAAAGTCGATAACTTCTCTGGAACCTTAGATGCAATGGTGCGCGATACAAAAGAGACTATCAAATGCAAACTCAATAACACCACAAGCGAGGGTGCTGATACTGCCTTTATTTTCACAGACAGAAAGAACACCCTTTATCACGGAACAAACAAGGTTGAGAATGGCGAGTTCACCTTCACATTTGCCGTTCCTAAGGATATCAACTATGCTGACGGTACAGGTCTCATCAATATCTATGCCTACGACTCCACGCTCAAAGCCTCGGCTCACGGAGCTTGTGACAGGTTCACGGTCAATGGCTCTAACATAGCAGAGAACGACTCAATCGGTCCCTCTATATATTGCTATCTCAACTCCGAAGACTTCACATTTGGCGGAGAGGTTAACAGCACTCCTTTCTTCGTGGCACAGATAAGCGACAAGGACGGAATCAACGCCTCTGGTGCAGGAATCGGTCATGACATGACGCTTATCATTGACGGAGATACAGAGAAGTCATACAACTTGAACGACAACTTCACATTCGACTACGAGTCATACACTTCCGGCCAGACATACTATGTTCTTCCTACCCTCTCCGAAGGCAAGCACACGCTGAAGTTCCGTGCATGGGATATCCTCAACAACTCTTCAACAACCACTCTCGATTTCGTGGTGAAGAAGAACATTCAACCAAATATCGTTGATGTCTATGCTACCCCAAATCCTGCACGAGAAAGCACTACTTTTGTAGTGGCACATAATTTCTGCGGAGCAGAACTGAATCTCGAAATTGATATAATGGACGCATCGGGAAGACTTCTCTGGAGTACTTCTACAACGGAAACAGCCACTACAAACACACTGCCATATAAATGGGATTTGCGAACAGACAGCGGAGCCAAACTTAATACAGGAATATACCTCTATAGAGTAAGGTTAAGTAGCAATGGAAGCTCATACGCAACCAAGACGCAAAAGCTGATTATTATATAAGGCCCCTCCCCAACCCTCCCGAGGGAGGGAGTTGGAAGGATTCAGGCAGTTCTATTATCTAGTAAACATTAATCATTTATAAAAATGTATATCGCAATAAATACAAACTTCTCCCTTGCCCCTTCATGGGGAAAGGGTGCCCGCAGGGCAGGAAAGGGGTTGTTGTTAATCTTTTTCCTTGCATGTAGCCTTACTACAATGGCACAGGACAAGAAGGATTTTTTCAACCCTGAGAATTTCTCTGTCACATCACAGACCATTGCACCAGACGCCCGCTCGGCTGGTATGGGTGACGTGGGTGCTGCTACCGATCCTGATGCTGTTTCACAATACTGGAACCCTGCTAAATATCCATTCTGTATCTCCAGAGCAGGTGTGGCTCTCAACTATACCCCTTGGCTCCGTCAGTTGGTAAGCGATATGGACCTTGCCTATCTCGCAGGATATTATCGCATAGGCGATTACTCTGCCATAAGCGGCTCGTTGAGATATTTCTCTCTTGGTGAGGTTTTCACGTCTATGGATGAGAATGCAATGACTATCAACCCATACGAGATGTCTTTGGACGTAGCTTACTCAATGATGCTTTCGGAGAAATTCTCAATTGCAGCAGGTGTGCGTTGGATATACTCTGACCTCACCTACAGCTACAATGAGGACACAACACCAGGAAGTGCTTTTGCAGCCGACCTCTCATGCTACTATCAGGACTATCTCAATCTCGGCGAGCGCGAATGTCAAATTGGACTTGGTCTTAATATCTCCAATATAGGTTCTAAGATAAACTTCGGCGGTTCTGAATATAGCGAGTTCCTACCAACCAACCTCCGTTTAGGAACATCATTGATGGTTCCTGTGAACGAGTACAACCGTTTCACTATCGCATTTGATGCCAACAAGCCTCTTGTTCCAACTTATCCTGTGCAAGGAGATGATGAGGATGATGCCACACACGATGAAAGATTGGAGAATGAATATTATAATATATCAAGTATCTCTGGTATCTTCAAGAGCCTCGGCGATGCTCCTAACGGATTCAAAGAGGAATTAGAGGAGATTCGCTGGAGTCTCGGTGGAGAATATGTGTATAATGACCAATTCTCAATTCGTGCAGGTTATCACCATGAGGCAGAGAACAAGGGTAACAGAAAATACTTCACCGTAGGTGCAGGATTCAAGATGAATGTATTCTCGCTCGATGCCGGTTATGTTATCGCAACAGCAAAGAGTAACCCTCTTGACCAGACACTCCGCTTCTCCCTCACATTCGACATGGACGGAATCAAGGACCTGTTCGGTAGAAGATAATAGTCCTAAATATTAATCCCAAATATGCCGCTTAAAGGAACATCCCCTTAAGCGGCATTTCTGTATTTGCAACCTATTAACGTGAGTTCGACGAAAAGCGCCGAAGGTGCGACACCTAACAGGACAGTCCGTAAGGGCTGTTATCTATGATGATGTTTTTTAGTGAGCGCCGTAGGTGCGACACCTGTTATATATAATAAGTGTCGATCCTTCAGACCTCAAATTACTATAATGTCCATAATATAACGGCTCTTACGAACCGCCCTTTTAGGTATCGAGCTTACAGCCCTCACTAATTCACAGAATTGTTCGCAATCACCCGATAGCGCCCCGAAGGGGCAATGAGCTACTAGCCCATGGCATCGCCATGGGGAAATAGAGAGATAGTTAACGCCCTGTAAGGGCAATAGCATTGATACGTGTTAGTGCTTTTGCCCTTACAGGGCAAAAACACAAAACTTCAGGTACCTATGGCGATGCCCTAGGCTATTAGCTTATTAGCCTTTCAGGCTGTCTGTCAGGAAAAAAACTAATAATCATTTTTATATTTTTTGTAATCAACAGAAAAACTTTTTCACGAAAACCCTACACCCCTACACCAACACCCGATATATTCCTCTATCTCTCAACAACTTGCAGCGTTTTCAAATATCCGCAAACCCTACACCAACCCTACATCAACCCTACACCCTTTCTGCATTTGTAATGCAGAAAATTAATAATGAATATTGAATAATGAATAATATGGTTAGTATTTGAAGTGCTCATTTACAATCTAAATTATAAATTATTCATTATCAATTAACCTGAATTTCTGAAAAATTCAGGTTCGGGTGTAGGGTTGATGTAGGGTTGGTGTAGGGTTTGCGAATATTTGAAAGCCACGTAACACACTAACATCGTGCACGTTATACAGGTGTTGGTGTAGGGGTGTAGGGTTTCTTCAAAAAACTTTTTTCAGGATCTCTATTTTTCATTTTCACTTTTAACTTTTTAATTTAATTCACCTCCGCTTCTCCTTCGCTTCAAGTCCGTTTCAAATCCGTTGCAAGTCCGCTCTGCCTTCGCTATGCCTTCGTTCTGCCTTCGCTCCTAAAGTCGAACAAATAGCGGACTTTCACAGGCTTCACTCCATTGGCACGACATAGGTATAACAAAAAAATAGCCTAAGAAAAGCATTTTTTGAACATTTTTCTTGGTAATATGTGTTTTTTTTACTACATTTGCCAATCGAATGACTAAAACACTTATACAATTATGGAGAAAACTGATACTAACAAGAAAGAAATGAAGATGAGATTGGCGGTTAGATTGATATTTCGTATGTCTGCTGCCCCATCGTGTGATATCATAGAAATGGACAACGACACATGGAACAAGTTCCTGCGTTTGGAGTCTATGACAAGCAGAATCAACATGGTTCTAAAGATTCTGGATAGGGAATATATGGCAGAGACAGTTCGTGAACTTGCATGGATCCCTCTGGATGACAATATGGAATTGGTCGTACACACGGAATAAAAAGCTCTATGTTTTGGCGTATTTCATGGCCCGCTCATTATGAGTGGGCTTTTTGTTTCTGAACACGGAAGAAACGGAAATATCCATGCGTGAAAAATTGTAACTACTCAGCACCCCTATTTTTTGCCTTCGGCGAACGTAAATGTCCGTGAATTATCCGTGAATTTAATCGTAAATTCTTTTTATTAATATGTAAACAACAATAATTTTCGGACAATTTGCGGTTAATTTACGGAAATTCGCGTAAAAAATAATACCCTACGAGTGGGGGCTGAGTAGTTACAGAAAATTAATGCGGTATTAATGTGATATTAATGAGATATTATATGTTTTCGCTCTGCGAACCTACATTAATTAGCACAAATGTCACATTAATATCGCATTAATTTCTTCTTGTAGTAAGCGGGGTATTTTCGTCGAACTCACGTTAAATTACAAACAATACATTATTCCTCTTATCCCCATACCGTCAAGCAACAACCTTGACAGTATGGGGATTTTCATTTCTCTCTTTCTCGTTTTTTCATCCCATAAACAGAGGTTCATCCTTGCAAGAAACTCTGCTGTTTGTTCGCTCTTCCTCCGTAGTTACTCCATCGTTACTCCATCGTTAGTCCATCGATTCGATGGAGTAACGATGGAGTAACGATGGAGTAACCTCGGTATTTCTGCTATGTTTACGCGAATTTAAAATCATCAACAGGGACAAAAAAATTGTATCGCAAATATTTTTTGTGTTTTTTGCAAATATGAAAAACTTTTACTACATTTGCACAGATTTTGCAAAAAGAAAGACCTAAACCTATAATTCAACATCAGTATGAGACGAATAGCAAACATCTTTTTCATGTTTATGGCCACTACGGCTATCGCAAGTAATAACAGCTCAGAAGACTCAGTAAAGACGGTTTCACTCAGAGGAACACGAGTGGAAATACCACAAGAGTGTTTGGATAAAAGCCCCAAGCTTTTAATCAACGACATCTTAATATCCCGAAGTCACAATGGTTATGTAAATAGTACCTTAACCCCACAGAAATGGAGCGGGTTAGATACGTTCATCAATATAAATGATTACCAGATTCCGATTCTTACCAAGGGAACTGATAATTCATTGATGATATTTGATATACCAGCAATGACAGTAGTAAAGGATGCGTCAACCGAAGGTACGCTTAGTTCCTTGACTGTTATAAAGGAAACAAATAGCATAAACGACATTAAGGATAAGACGAAATGGATGAAATATGACCTTACGAAAGTGCCAGCCTTCTCGAGTGGAATATCCCTGGTTTCATTGCCCAATAATTCAGTCCTTATAGTTGGCGCACCGTTTTTTAGCACGAAGAATATTTTTTCAATAATTGACTATAAGAACCAGAAGGTTACACCACTAAAATACTGGCCTAATGACGGGGTGAAATGTGCCAGTCACCCCAAACGTAGGGTTTATACTGATGATGCCTTGCTTTACGGCAACGGCAAAGGGCATTTTCTTTACCAATGTGAATGGTCGAGGTTTGCATTCATATTTTCAATAGAAGGAAAGAATGTTAATGTGATAAAGGAATTGTTTACCGATTATCCAAAATACAAGAGTGACGAACAGGAACTCAACTATGAATTTGAGCCAGGAGCAAGGCCAACACAAGGTCTTTATACTGCCGCCAATAACGACAACATCTATATGCTTCTCAAGGATTCGGACAGGAAGGGTAATAAGCTCCAAACGCGGGAAGAGCCTTATATATACGGAAATACGGTTGTAGAATATGACTGGGAGGGCAACAAAAAGCGAACAATACACCTTGACCATTATGGTCAGAAGACATTGCTCTCTGATGACAACAAGACATTATATCTCCTGACTGGTGGCTATTCCGAAAACATAGTTCCGAAAATCTGGAGCTACGACATCAGTAACCTTGACTCGCTATCTGATGCAGAGCCATTGCCAGAGGTAGTCCAGAGCGCAGAGTCAGACGAGGACGCACCTCTGGTCAAGACGCTTAAAGAGGGAGATATAATGGAAAACTTTGTGCTCTACGACTATCAAGACAAGCCTCACCAACTCTGTGAGTTTGTAGGTACAGGGAAATATACAGTCTTGGAGTTCAGTTCAATAGGTTGTGGTCCTTGTCAGGCAGCCAGACCGCTTCTTGAGCTATTCTATGCGAAGCACAAGGATCAGATAGAGATGATTACGATTTCGCAAGATAAGGAGAGCTTATGGAAGACGAAGCCGACGGGCGAAGTGAGTTGGCACGAATGGAACGACCACGATTTTGCACATAAGATAAGCAAGAAATATGGAGTTAATGCCATTCCCACGTTTATCGTTATTGATCCGTCAGGAAAGATCCAGAATATTCTCCCAGATGCAAAATCACTCATTGAAACGGTGGAGAAGTATCTAAAATAACATGAGGATATAGAAAAGAGCCATACAACCTCACGGCTGTACGGCTCAGCAAACTTAAACAACCAATAAAAGAAATAGATTGTTTATTTGTATCTTTTAAGTGAATAGTGAATAACGAATAGATAATAATACTTAGTGAAAAATACTGCTGTCGCCGTGTGGGAAGCATAACGAATACCTCATGTCGGTGGCAACCAGTATTAAGTATTATTCGTTATTCACTTTTCTCTATTCACTAATCAAACTAGCGGATGAAGAGCATCTCGCGATACTTAGGAAGTGTCCAAACCTCGTCATCAACCTTAGCCTCGAGCTTGTCGATGTGGTAACGGATCTGATCCATAAGTGGCTCAACAGTATCGTGATATGCAATAGCCTTCTCACGCTCAGACTCAATCTTGTTAGCTACGCGACGTGACTCTGTGAGTGCCTCGCAACCTTCCTCGATTGCCTTAACGCGCTCTGAGATTTCAGAGATAAGAGCGAGGTTGCTTGCTGCAAGTACCTTGAACTCGTCGTCGCTAAGGATAGCCTTGAGGGCTGCTACATTCTGAGCGAGCTTTGTCTGATAAGCTACAACCTGTGGGATGATATGGTTGATAGAGAGGTCACCGAAGATACGTGCCTCAATCTGAATCTTCTTTGTATAGGTCTCCCACTTGATCTCGTTACGAGCTGCAAGTTCCTTGGCGTTCATAACGTTGAGTGACTCAAACATCTCGATTGACTCCTTGTCGAGGTAACGGTCGAAGATCAGCGGACAAGACTTCTCTACGTCAAGACCGCGCTTTGTAGCCTCTACTACCCACTCGTCAGAATAGCCGTTGCCGTCGAAGCGGATTGGCTTACAGGTCTTGATATCATCACGGAGAACAGAGATGATAGCAGCATGGAGATCCTTACCGCCTGCTACGAGAGCGTCAACACGCTTCTTGAAGTTTACGAGAGCCTCAGCAACAGCAGAGTTGAGGGCGATCATAGCAGATGCACAGTTAGCCTCAGAACCTACAGCACGGAACTCGAAACGGTTACCTGTGAAGGCGAATGGAGATGTGCGGTTACGGTCGGTGTTATCAATGAGGAGCTCTGGGATTGAAGGTATGTCGAGCTTGAGACCAGCCTTACCAGAAATAGCGATTGTATCATCCTTTGAGTTCTCAAGGTGATCGAGCACCTCTGTGAGCTGCTTGCCAAGGAATGAAGAAACGATTGCTGGAGGTGCCTCGTTAGCTCCAAGACGGTGAGCGTTGGTAGCTGACATGATAGAAGCCTTGAGCAGACCGTTGTGCTTATATACACCCATGAGAGTCTCTACGATGAATGTAACGAAGCGGAGGTTGCCAACCTCGTCCTTTGCAGGAGCGTGGAGGAGGATGCCTGTATCGGTAGAGAGTGACCAGTTGTTGTGCTTACCTGAACCGTTAACGCCGTCGAATGGCTTTTCGTGGAGGAGGCAGCGGAAACCGTGGTGACGAGCCACCTTCTTCATGAGTGACATGATGAGCATGTTGTGGTCAACAGCGAGGTTTGTCTCCTCGAAGATAGGAGCAAGTTCGAACTGGTTAGGAGCCACCTCATTGTGGCGTGTCTTACAAGGGATGCCAAGCTCGAGAGCCTGAATCTCAAGGTCGCGCATAAATGCACTTACACGCTCTGGGATAGAACCGAAGTAGTGGTCGTCCATCTGCTGATCCTTAGCAGAAGAGTGTCCCATGAGGGTACGACCTGTAAGGAGAAGGTCAGGACGTGCAGAATAGAGGCCCTCGTCAACGAGGAAGTACTCCTGCTCCCAACCGAGGTTTGACTGCACCTTCTTAACTTCTGGGTTGAAGTACTTAACAACGTCGGTTGCAGCCTTGTCAACAGCATGGAGAGCCTTGAGAAGAGGAGTCTTGTAGTCAAGAGCCTCACCTGTGTATGAGATGAAGACAGTAGGAATCATCAGAGTATCGCCGATGACGAATACTGGTGATGTAGGATCCCAGGCAGAATAGCCACGTGCCTCGAAAGTAGAACGGATACCGCCTGATGGGAAAGAAGAAGCGTCAGGCTCCTGCTGAACGAGAGACTTACCCTCGAACTCCTCAATCATACCGCCCTTCCAGTCGTGCTCAACGAATGCGTCGTGCTTCTCGGCTGTGGTGTCGGTAAGAGGCTGGAACCAGTGAGTACAATGTGTTACGCCAAGCTCCATAGCCCACTTCTTCATACCTTCAGCAACCTTGTCGGCTGTTGCACGGTCAAGAGGTGCGCCGTTGTCGATTACGTCAAGCATCTTGTCGTAAACCTTCTTAGGGAGGTACTTGAACATCTTCTGCTTGTTGAATACATACTTGCCGAAGAATTCTGATGGACGCTCTGCTGGTGCAGGGATTTCAATAGGCTTCTTCTTGAAAGCCTCAGCTACTACCTGAAATCTTAAATTTGCCATTGTCTTAATCTTTTATTGAGCCTCTTGCCACCTTTCCCGAAGGGGATAGGCTTTGAGGGGCAAAGTTATAAATTTGTTGATTTTTTTTCCTAAATAACTTTTGGTCTAAGTTTGCGAGTGCAAAATTAGTGATTTTTTATGAGTTAACCAAATGATATCATGTACAATGTACAATTTACAATGTACAATTATCAATTGTCAATTTTCAATTGCGTATCAGCCTTATGGCTGGAGTGTGAATCCGAGGGCGAAGTATGCCTTGCCATTGCTTGGGTTGGCTGTGATCTGACCGAATACTGGAACGCTGAAGGTATCAGTTACCTTGATGTCCTTGGTTGTCTTTATTGAGAGGTTGGTCACAGCGAAACCGTCTGCGTCAGAATAGAAACTTGTTGCGAATGGAACTACGCCTAATGATGCGCTCCAGTCGAGACCTCCAAGCTTGAATGGTGCTGCAAGCTCCATGTATGAAGAGTATGCACGCTCACCGTCCTTGTTGTATCCGTCAGCTCCAGCGAAGTTTGTGAACCACTGAACTGAGAGAGGTCCGAAATCATATCCTACATTGAACTCAAATACGTGAGCTGTTTCGTGAGCATTATATTTGAAGTACTTAGTACCATCATACTGATCGGTGAAGAAATAATCGGTTATTCCGACGTTGAATCCGCCTGTGGTGTAGGCAACAGTAAGATCGAACTCCTTGGTGTCATCAGGATTTGTGATGCCGTAGCTACCCCAAGCACCAATGCTAAGACCATTATAGCTAATACCGAGAGTTGGCTGTATGCTTCCTTCTCCGAGCTTCTGACCACGCCAGAGATAGTTGGTTACTACATCAGCCCCTACACTAACCTCTACTTCATCCTGTGCGTTTGCTACGCCTACGCTCAACACTCCGGCGAGTGTAAGAGCCATTACCTTGAATGTTCTCATAATCTTTTTCCTTTCTTTTGTGTTTGTAATGTCCCCGCTGGTTATCCCAGCGGGAACCGTTGTTGTTTTATGTGTGTGTATGTTGTTGAATTGTCGTTTTCAACTTTCGCATAGCTCAAGTTGCTGGTTTGGAGGTTTATCGGTTTTAAGGTTTTCAGGTCGGAGTGCTTATAGCGATACAGACCTCTAACCTTATAACCTCTTAACCTTATAACCTCTTAACCTTATAACCTCTTAACCTTATAACCTCTTAACCTTATAACCTATGAAGTAGAGCTTGCGAAACTTCACTTTGCCATCCACTCTGCCATGCGGCGCATTGCCTCCTCGCAATCCTCACGATTGCCGAATGCCGTCAGACGGACATATCCCTCACCTGATGGTCCGAAGCCTACGCCTGGAGTGCAGACGATACTTGCTCCGTAGAGAAGTTGCTCGAAGAACTTCCATGACTCCATGCCGTTAGGAGTCTTCACCCAAAGATATGGAGCATTTCTTCCGCCGAAGACCTCAAGTCCCATGTTGGTGAGTGCGCGATGCATAATTGCCGCATTGGTCATATAGTAGTCAATGACCTCTTTTACTTGCTGCTTGCCCTCTGGAGTGTAGATAGCCTCTGCTGCTCGCTGAGAGATGTAGCTGGTGCCATTGAACTTGGTTGACTGACGACGATCCCAGAGATGGTTAAGCTCAATGCGAGTACCGTCGAGAGTGGCTGCTGATAGTTCTTTCGGAATGACCGTGTATCCACATCTTACGCCAGTGAAACCTGCCGTCTTTGAATAAGAGTGGAACTCGATTGCCACCTTACGTGCTCCCTTTATCTCATAGATTGAGTGTGGGATATCATCATCCTGAATGTAAGCCTCATAGGCCGCATCGAAAAGGATGAGAGTATCGTTATGGAGCGCGTAGTTAACCCATTTGCGAAGCTCTTCCTTTGGAAGTACTGTGCCTGTAGGGTTGTTCGGATAGCAGAGGTATATCATATCCACACGATGATCTGGAATCTGTGGTGTGAATCCGTTCTCTGCCGTGCATGGCATATAGTTGACATTGCTCCATGATCCGTTCTCGAAAACTCCAGCTCGTCCGCACATCACGTTTGAGTCGATATATACAGGATAGATTGGATCGGTCATGCCGATTGAGTTGTCCCAACGAACTATGTCTCCGATGTTACCGGTATCACTCTTTGCACCGTCGTTGACAAAAATCTCACTTGGATCGAGGTGGATACCACGTGGAAGGAAATCGTTCTTGATGATTGCCTCACGGAGGAATTCATATCCTTTTTCTGGACCATATCCACGGAATGTTGCCTTTACAGCCATCTCGTCAACAGCCTTGTGCATTGCCTCTATAACAGCAGGTACGAGCGGACGGGTTACGTCTCCGATACCGAGGCTTATCACTTTTGCCTTTGGATGTGTGGCCTTGTAGGCGTTCACCTTCTTTGCAATGTCTGCGAACAGATAGTTGTTCGAGAGCTTGAGATAGTGTTCGTTTATTAATGCCATGTCGTAATTTTCTTTTTGAAGTAATGAAAGTCCAAGCGCGGCCTTTCTAACTTCGTGGTTGTAAGTTTGCTTTTTTCTTTATCCTTTACCCTTTTCTCTTTACTCCTTACCCTTTACTCAGGAAGAGCAATCTCTCCTTCGAAAGAGATAGCTGCGGGTCCAGTCATAAGGATATGGTTGGTTGCCTCATCCCACTTGATGTTAAGGGTTCCGCCATCCATTTGGATGTTGCTTTCGCTTGGGCGTCGGCCTGTGAGTTTTGCCGCTACTGCCGTTGCACAGGCTCCAGTACCACAGGCAAGGGTTATTCCGCTTCCTCTTTCCCATACTCGCATTCGGATTGTACCGTCAGGAAGTATCTGTGCGAATTCTATGTTGCATCGCTGAGGAAAGACGTCGTGATGTTCGAGAATCGGTCCGAAGTGATTGATAGGAAAGAGTTCCTTGTCACTATCGGGATTAGCATCCAGCTCGTATTTGTCATCGAGGAAGATCACGAAATGTGGATTTCCCATTGAAACGAATGTTCCGATAAACTGATGACCGTCGGCTGTAAGTTCCCAGTTGGTTGCCTTTCCGCCATGAACGCCAAACTGTGCTGGCTGCTTGAGGATTGGCTCTCCCATATCTACCGTGACCGTTTCTACTTTGTTGTCGGCATTGAGATGGAGATTGAGAACCTTGATGCCAGAGAGAGTCTGAAGGCGGATTGGATTCTTATCGGTCAATCCTTTGTCATGAAGGAACTTTGCAACACATCGCGTTCCGTTTCCGCACATCATTGCTTCCGAGCCATCGTTGTTGAATATCCGCATCGAGAAATCTGCGTCTGGCTCTGTAGCCTCTCCTATGAGAATCAACCCGTCACTACCAATTCCGAAATGAGGCTTGCTCCATTCGATTGATGCTTTGGCTGGATCCTTTATTTTATATAATAATGTATTAACATATATATAATCATTACCCGCGCCATGCATTTTGGTAAATTGTATAGTCGATTTCTCCATTCGATTGCTTTTTGTTTATTTCTGAGTGCAAAATTACTACTTTTTGTCGGAAAACAAGCATAAATAGTGACATTACTGCATTAAAAAATCGCATAACTTACAATTTGCAATATTTTTATGGCATAACGCTTTCAATTTGTAATATATTTTAGAAAAAGTTTTTACAAATAGTAATATTGAATATTTTCTTAAACCCAAAGTGATAGCAAAACCTTTGAAATATTGACAAAATGTAGTAATTTTGCACTCAGAAAGTTACAAAGTGACATAAATATTCACATTTTAATTAGTTTAAGGTATGAAGAAGATTGAAGCAATCATCCGTAAGACAAAGTTCGAGGATGTTAAGGAGGCTCTCCTTAATTCAGACATTGACTGGTTTGAGTACCACGATGTACACGGAATTGGCCAGAGCCGTCAGGAGCGCATTTACAGAGGTGTACAGTACTCAACTGATGTGATTGAGCGTGTAAAGATAACCATTATCTGCCGTGAACAGTTCGCTGAGCCAACCATCAAGGTTATAATGAACGTAGCACACACAGGCAAGGTTGGTGACGGTCGTATCTTCCTAAGTGACGTAATCGACTGCTACTCTATCCGCACAGGCGACCATGGCGACACGGTACTGGCAGACAAGAAATAAAAAGATGTACAATTTACCATTTACAATGTACAATGTAAATAGGTAAAGCTCACAACAACGCAAACACACACGGACAAACACAACACAATCAATTTAAAGCTCTTAACCCATCAAGAGTAAAAAGATGGGATACGATATGATAACAACAACACTTTCCACAATAATGCCTCTCGCCGCAGTTGCGGAGGAAGCTAAAGACTATGTTAACGGTCTTGATACCCTCTGGGTATTGCTTGGTGCAATGCTCGTGTTCTGGATGCAGCCTGGTTTCGCTCTCGTAGAAGCAGGCATGACACGATCAAAGAATACTGCCAACATCCTTATGAAGAACTTCTGCGATTTCATGTGCGGATCTGTTCTGTTCTGGATTCTTGGTTTCTCTATAATGTACGGAAGCGGAAACCCATTCATCGGCTGGGATGGTTTCTTCGCTATTGGTTCTGACTCTAACGTACCTGCAGAATGTACTTTCATCTTCCAGACTGTGTTCTGCGCAACAGCAGCAACAATCGTTTCTGGAGCTATGGCTGAGCGTACAAAGTTCTCCATGTACTTCATATACTCAATGCTGATTTCTGCCATCGTTTACCCTATCGAGGGTCACTGGTCATGGGGTGGCGGCTGGCTCTCTGAGATGGGCTTCCACGATTTCGCTGGCTCAACAGTAGTTCACCTTTGCGGTGGTGTTCTTGCCCTTGCTGGTGCTATTGTTCTCGGTCCACGTATCGGCAAATATGACAAGGACGGCAAGTCACGTGCTATTCCAGGTCACAACCTCGCACTCTGTGCTCTCGGTGTGTTCTGTCTCTGGATAGGTTGGTTCGGCTTCAACCCTTGTTCTACAGTTGCAGCAACAGGCTTTGACAACGCAGTTAGCATGTCACATGTATTTGTAACAACCAACATGGCAGCAGCAGTAGGTGGTCTCGCAGCTCTCGCATATACTTGGATTGTAGATGGTAAGCCATCACTCTCAATGGTATGTAACGGTGTTCTTGCAGGACTGGTAGGTATCACAGCAGGTTGCGACTGCGTAAGCATCGGTTCAAGTGCTATCATCGGTGGTGTAGTCAGCGTAGTTATGTGTCTCTCTGTTGCATTCATCGATAAGGTCTGCAAGATTGACGATCCTGTTGGTGCAGTATCTGTTCACGGTGTAGGTGGTATCCTCGGTACTATCATGACAGGTTTCTTCTGCGACTCTTCAATCAACGGTACAGAGTGTTCTGTAGGTGTTCAGACTCTCGGTGCACTTGCAGTTGCAGCATTCGCATTCGTAACAGGTATGATTATCTTCCTTGGCATCAAGTACACTCACGGTCTTCGTTGCGACAGAATCATTGAGGAAGAAGGTCTTGACATCTATGAGCATGGTGAGGCTTGCTACAACTAAGCCGAAACCAATTGAAAATTGAGAATTGAGTATTGAAAATTAATTGACAATTGGGTCGGCAACGGCTCAATTATCTAACGAAATAAAACGCAAAGTCGCAGAGACACAGAGATTCAACACAAAGTAAAGCTTTGTGTCTTTGCGTCTTAGCGTTTAAATAAGAAAAAAAAGGCAAAAGACCTTAGACTTTAGTCCTTAGCCTTTAGACATATAAAAAAAACAGCAAACTTATAATCAACTAAAGAAAAATTCAGAAAACCATGTGTGGAATTGCATGTATCCTTGACATTCAGGAGCAGACTCCTGAACTCAGAAAGAAAGCATTGAAAATGTCGCAAAAGATCCGTCATCGCGGACCTGACTGGAGCGGTATCTACGAAGGTGGATCCGCTATTTTGGCGCATGAGCGTCTTAGTATCGTTGACCCGGAATCAGGTCAGCAGCCACTATTTTCTCCAGATAAGAAAGTTGTGCTTGCTGTCAACGGCGAGATATATAATCACCGTGATATTCGTAAATGGTACGAAGGCCGTTATGAGTTCCAGACAGGCTCAGACTGTGAGGTAATCCTTGCGCTCTATCGTGACTGGAAACGCATGGGCATCGAGGATCCATCTTGGATTTTCGAGAAACTCAACGGCATCTTTGCTTTCTGCCTCTATGACGAGGAGACAGACAAATACCTCATTGGCCGTGATCCTATCGGTGTTATTCCTTTGTATATAGGTCATGATAAGGATGGCAAGACTTACTGCGCCTCTGAGCTCAAGGCTCTTGAAGGTTTCTGCGATGAGTACGAGCCATTCCTTCCTGGCCACTACTACACAAGCGACAGTAAAGAACTTAGAAAATGGTACACCCGCGAATGGATGGAGAAAATGCCGACTGAATGCTCTGACAAAGAGATCAAGGAGACTGCAAGTCTCTCTTACAAGCAGAGCGTAGAGGCTATCCACGACTCTCTTGAGGCAGCCGTTAAGCGTCAGCTTATGTGTGACGTGCCTTACGGTGTGCTTCTCTCAGGCGGACTTGACTCTTCAGTAACCTCTGCAATCGCAAAGAAATTCTCTGCCCATCGTATAGAGGCCGAAGGCGACGAGAAGGCATGGTGGCCACGACTTCACTCATTCGCCGTTGGTTTGAAAGGCGCACCTGATTTGGCAAAGGCAAAGGTGGTAGCCGACTATATCGGAACTGTTCACCACGAAATCAACTACACAATACAGGAAGGTCTCGATGCTATCCGCGACGTGATCTACTATATAGAGACCTACGATGTCACCACAGTCCGCGCCTCTACCCCAATGTATCTCCTTGCCCGTGTCATCAAGTCTATGGGTATCAAGATGGTACTTTCAGGCGAGGGTGCTGATGAGGTGTTCGGTGGCTATCTGTATTTCCACAAAGCTCCTAATGCCAAGGAGTTCCATGAAGAGACTGTCCGTAAGCTCGGTAAGTTGCATCTCTATGACTGTCTTCGTGCAAACAAGAGTCTGTCAGCATGGGGCGTGGAAGGCCGTGTGCCTTTCCTTGACAAGGAGTTCCTTGATGTGGCAATGTCGCTCAATCCAGAATACAAGCTTTGCCCAGGCTCTACAATGGAGAAGAAGGTTGTGCGCGAGGCATTCGCCGATATGCTTCCTGAGTCTGTGGCTTGGCGACAGAAAGAGCAGTTCTCTGATGGTGTAGGATATTCTTGGATTGACACCCTGAAGGAAATAACCTCTAAGGCTGTTACCGACGAGCAGATGGCTCACGCATTAGAACGTTTCCCAATCAACACACCTCTTTGCAAGGAGGAATACTACTATCGTTCAATCTTCGAGGAGCACTTCCCTTCAGAGAGTGCCGCTAAGGCAGTTCCTCACGAGGCAAGCGTTGCTTGTTCAACAGCCAAGGCTTTGGAATGGGACGAGGCTTGGAAGAATATGAACGACCCTTCAGGCAGAGCCGTTGCAGGTGTTCACGAAAAAGCATATTAAGTTAAAAGGAATACATATTTGACAGTTTTTTTAGACTCATCTCAATAAAAAGGGAATGGATAATACACGAAACGGAATGGAGATAGTCTGTATTTACTAATACCATGTATTTGAGATAAATTATACACTCACGACAAATAATTCTGAGGAATGATTTTGCCGTGAGTGTTTTTTTGTGTACCTTTGCAATAGCAAAATGTAAAGGTCAAAAGTCAAAAGCCTTAGACCTTAGTCCTTAGACTTTTTTTTTTCAAAAAATGAACATTAAACCCATAGCATATTTCCGTTCGCCATTGACGAGTAAGTTCGGTATTCCGCGCCAGAGTGGTGTGGTAAAGGATCTTGTTGGTGAGATTGTATTCGAGAAGGAATTCTCTTCGCCAGATGCCATACGAGGCCTTGAAGGCTTCGACTACATCTGGCTTATCTGGGGATTCTCGGCCAACAAGCATGAGCAGAGGGGCCTCACAGTTCGTCCTCCACGACTTGGAGGAAATGAACGCCTCGGAGTATTCGCTACACGTTCCCCATTCCGACCAAACCCAATAGGATTGTCTTGCGTGAAGATAGCGAAGCATACAAGCGACAATACTATATCGCATTCCTCCCTTCGGGAGGGTCTGGGTAGGCTTTTCGTCCTTGGCGCCGACCTTATGGACGGCACTCCTATCTACGATATCAAGCCTTACATTCCATACGCCGATGCCCATCCCGATGCCCGCGGAGGTTTCACCGACGATACCGACTGGCAACCTCTCGAAGTTATCATCCCAGAGGAAATAGCCAAGACATTCACAGCAACTGAGCTTTCATCGCTCAAAGGTGTACTTTCGCAAGACCCGCGCCCACAATACCACGATGACCCAGAACGTATCTACGGAATGCCATTTGCAGGAAGGGATGTGAAGTTCAAGGTCAACGGCAATATCCTTATGGTTATCAAATTC
>JAEEGJ010009777.1_pt1 | contig 25377 bp, 25 predicted proteins | sample 8958761 | NCBI WGS metagenome assembly JAEEGJ01 (sample SAMN16246546, study PRJNA631951) | gut metagenome | biome: gut microbiome; feature: rumen; material: RS-attached | host: Bos | place: Iran: Karaj | collected 2018-10 | reverse complement strand
CATTCTCTGTCTTTTTTGGATATATCTACGACGAAACTGGTATTACACAGAAGATACTTGACTGGGTTAAGAAGCTCAAGGGTGAAAAACGCGGTCGTATCTCTGAATATGTTAAGAAATTCCCAGAAGCTAAATACTTCGCTGGAAAGAAAGTTTGGGAAGTTAAAGTTGACTGTGCTTTCCCATGTGCTACACAGAACGAACTTCTTGGTGAAGATGCAGAAAAGCTCTTGAAGAACGGTGTAAAACTTGTTGCTGAAGGTGCTAACATGCCATCTAACATCGATGCTGTAAACAAGTTCCTCGCTGCAAAGATTCTCTATGCTCCAGGAAAAGCTTCAAATGCTGGTGGTGTAGCTACATCTGGTCTCGAAATGTCTCAGAACAGCGAACGCCTCGCTTGGTCTGCTGAAGAAGTTGACGAGAAGCTCCACAACATCATGATTAACATCCACAACAACGCTTACGATACAGCTGTTAAGTTTGGTGCTAAGGAAGGCAACTGGGTTAACTACGTTGCTGGCGCTAACATTGCAGGTTTCGTAAAAGTAGCAAACGCTATGGTTGCTCAGGGATTGGTTTAATCTTAATATTCGCCGGGTTTCGGCTCGGCTTAATCTTTACGCTGTCGCAGGGTTTGCTCGGTGAAGCCTGTGGCGGTCAGTTTATTTTGAGTGTCGGTCACTTTGCTGGCCGGCACTTTTTTTATGGCCACGCGGGTTATGCCTTTACTTGCGGAGGTCTGGAGAACTATATTCTTAAAGCCGGCGCGGGAAACTTTTCGGGCGAATTCTTTTGCGTTTTCTTTTGAGCTGAAGGCACCGAGCTGGATATCCCAGTATGTGCCAGGGGCGAGGTTGGCGGGCTTTTTTGAGTTCGCAGCGGTCTTGCTGTTCGTCGGGGAGCCGCCACTGAGTTTTGCCATTATCTTTGAGGCGCTTGCAGCGGTTTGCTGACTTATTTTTGTGTTTGCGCCTTTTTTTATAATTTCCAGTTTTACTTTTGTTGTGCCGCTGCCTATCATTCCAAGTTTAATTGCAGCGGCTTTTGAAAGGTCTATTTCGCGGGATGCGACGAAGGGGCCTCGGTCGTTTACGCGGACTTCGCAGGTTTTTCCATTTGCTAAATTAGTTACTTTTAGGACTGTGTTGAAAGGAAGAGATTTATGAGCACAGGTGTAATCGTTCATATTAAAGCGCTCTCCGTTCGAGGTTCGTTTACCGTGGAAGTCTTCTGCGTAGTATGAGGCGGTTACGCCGGTTTTGTAGACTTCGGAGAAGAGTGGGGCGAGGATGAGAAGGCCGATAATCAAAAGGGAAAAACGTTTCATGTATTGATTATCGGAGGTTTTGGAGATTTGCGTTAATCCAGTGCCTGAAGCTCAATCGCAATTTCTTCCATCTCGCGGTCGGTCATGGCGATTGTTTCGGCAACGCGGAAAAGCTCGCGGCGGATACTGTCTGGAACCTCGGCGTCGTTTTTGTAATGCAGCTGATGTTCAAGGCTTGCCCAGAAATCCATGGCAATTGTACGGAGCTGGATTTCAACGCGGACATGGTGCTCGGTCTTTGAAAGGTAAACGGGAATCTCCATTACAAGGTGAAGGCTTCGGTAACCGGATTCTTTTGGATTTTCGATATAATCGTTCTGTACGATAAGCTTTAGGTCTGGCTGCTTGAGAAGCATGTCCCGCACTGTATAAATGTCGGAAATATAAGGACAGATAACACGCACTCCAGCAATATCGTTGAGATTTTTCATCATGGAATCAAAACTGATGTCGAAGCCCTTTTTTTCAAGTTTTTTTGCAATGCTTTCCGGACTTTTCAGGCGGCTTTTTACTGTGCTGATAGGGTTACGTGTTCTGTTTACGCTGCTTTCTTTATTAAGAATGTCGAGTTTTGTTTCAATCTGTTTAATTGCGCTTTCATAAATCATCATAATCTGCTGAAACTGGAAGGCCATTTTATAAAAATCGCCAGAAACAGCCATGTTATTCATCAATGACGGCGGAAGCGCTGTCGCCTCATCAATTATCGTTTCTTCAAGAATTTCGTCGCTCATAATTGTTACTCAAAAATTTTGTCTCTATATATAAAATATACTAACAAGAGAAAGGTTTCGGCAAATGAAAAAAAACATCCGTTGCTCGTAAAATGCGTTTGTGATATTCTCTTAATACTATGAAAAAAGCAGTTGGAATTTTTGTTAATTTTATAAAGAAGGAGCCTGTGCTTTTTGCGGCTCTGCTGCTGGCGGTGATTTCTGTTTGTGTAATTCAGCCGGCACCGCTTGTCTGCTATCAGGCTATTGATTTTCGAACGATTGCGATTCTTTTTTCTCTGATGATTGTGATTAAGGCATTCCAGAGTCAGAACTTTCTGGATGTGATTGCAGCAAGACTTTTGCGTCTTTGTAAGACTCGCCGTTCGCTTTATTTTCTTTTGACTTATCTTGTATTTTTCAGCTCTATGTTTGTAACAAACGATGTTGCACTTTTGACTTTTGTACCGATTTCACTTTTGATTTTTAAGCGCATAAATCTTTCGTCGCTGCATCTGATTGTACTGGAGACTCTGGCGGCAAATCTTGGTTCGTGCATTACTCCGATGGGAAATCCTCAGAATCTTTTTCTGTTTTCGTATTACGGATTTTCAGCGCTAGAGTTTTTTGCTTTGACAGCAAAGATTGCAGTACCGTCGCTTTTTATTCTTGCTGTGATTATTATCTTTTTGACTCGCAGAAAGGTTGCTGAGCATGGAGGATTTGAAGAGCCTCATGAATTATCTGGTAACGCACTGCAGACTCAGAGGGCAAGTCTTAAGGTTGATTTCCGTACTTTCTTTTATTTTACAGATTTTATCCTTTGTCTGCTTACAGTTTTCCATGTTGTGAATTATCTGATTATGCTGGGCATTACGGTTGTTGTGATGGTAGTCTGCAACTGGAGACTTTTCAAGAAGGTTGATTACAGTCTGCTTTTGACTTTTGCGGGCTTCTTTATTTTTACTAAGACTATTTCTACGGTGCCGGCGTTTTCTAACTTTATCCAGTCGCTTTTGTCATCTCCGCTTAAGACTTATATTACGGGAATTGCCGCAAGTCAGGTTATAAGTAATGTGCCTGCTGCTCTGCTTTTGAGTGGCTTTACACAGAATGGTGCGATGCTGCTGCTCGCTGTAAACGTAGGTGGCCTTGGAACTCTGATTGCATCTATGGCGAGTGTGATTTCGTTTAAGCTGTATACAGCAGAACAGCACGACAATTACTTTGCAGTATTTACTGCGTATAATGTCGTGCTGCTGGTGATCTTAGGCGTAATTGTTTATCTTATCTAAATCTGAACCACTTGAAGTCGAAGTTGCTGCCAGGGAGGAAAACAAAACTGATTTTCTGTGAGCCTGTTACTGGTACAATTTCAAACGTCTTTTCCTCATAATCATCTGTATGTGTAAACTCGATTACCTGAGTTGATGTTGTACCGTCTGCGCTAAAGAACTTGATGTTGATTGTATTGTTCTCGGTGTTTGACTTTCCGCAGATTGTGATTGAGGTGGCTGATTTGTCTCCAAAATCCATATTCGCAAAATCAAGATTTACGTTGTTTCCGATTTTCTCTACTGCGATATCGGTCTTTGTGAATGAGTCACCGGCGATTAAGTCTGCATCGAGGGCTCCCAGTTTTGCAAAAGCCTTTTGTGACTTTTCAAAATAAAAGCCATGCAGATAGAGATCATAGTCAAAGGCAATTGTGATTGTGTGAACTCCGAACAGTCGGCGATCCAGTGTAAACACATTTTCTGAATATGTGTTGTAGATCGATTCGTGTTTGTAGGTGAAGCGGCCGAGGAGTTTTGAGGTGTCGGGCTTTGTGCCGGTGCCATCCCAGATTTCAATAGGGAACTCTGTTGAGAAACTGAAAATAGGAAGATGAATAGTATCGGCGCCATCTGCACCAAAATCTACCTTATCAAAACTAACCCAGGTTGCGCCGCACTTACGGTTTGAGATTCCGCTTTCGAGAGACATTTCAGGTTTTGACTTATTGTTTGTGTCGTCATACTTATCGAAGCGGCAGGCTTCTATGAGTGTATAAGGATTTCGCTTCTGAGTTCCGATGCCGCTTACGGTGAACGGCAGGTCGCTGATTACTTCGTCATACTCTGTGTTATTGCGGGCGGTACAGCGGAGAATACATTCACCGTCGCCGGCAGCACGGATGAGTCCATCACACACCTCAATATTATCACTCGCTACGCATTCTTTGAGTACCGGATTCCATTTTATTTCTTTGATGCTTGCATTTTCCGGGAGAACTTTTGCGGTAACGTGCACTTCTCGGTGTGCTGCATCGAGTTTTGTTGAGCCGTCTGCAATCAGTTCAATTTTGCGGGTTGGGATAAAATCCTTTTCCGGACGGATTGCAAAATATGGAGCTGCTTCCTTCCATGCTTTGCCATCAAACTTGAGGGAAACATTCTGAAGACCTGCACTAGCGGCTGTGATTACAAAACTTGAGTTGTTGTTTTTTGAGCGGATAATTGCAATCAGTCTGTTTGCAAAAAGTCTTCTTGTCTGGCTTCGGCCGGTTGCACTAACGTATTCCTCATAATCTGTTGAGTCACCATTATCCATGCCAACAAGTTCTGCATCTCCTGCGACGTTGAACGTAATGTAGTTACGTGCGTTTTCTACAAGTGTGCCGTCCTTGTCTGCGAGCATAATCTGAATAAAGTGGAGGGATCCAGATTTTCCGCTTTCATCTTCTGTTTCCGGATTTAAAATGATTTTAGCGGGATCTCCAAAAGATTTTTTTACATCTTCTGCAATTGCGTTTCCATCTTTATCATAAGCAACAGCTTTGATTTCGCCTTTGTGATATTCTACAATCCAGTGACCAAATGGTTCTGCGCCGTCTTTATGATTTATCTCCTGACGTCCGAGTGAAGTTCCGTTAAAGAAGAGTTCGACACTCTCTCCATTGGTATACGCTTTTACATCAATCAACTGGCCTTCGTTCCAGTCCCAGTACGGAAGCAGGTGAACGAATGGTTTAGTGTTATTTGCAGCCCATTCAGATTTGAAAAGATAGAAGGTATCTTTTGGGAATCCCGCTGTATCAATTTGTCCGAAGAAAGAAGATTTTGTGTGATACGGAGTAGGTTCACCAATGTAGTCCCAGCCGGTCCAGATATACTGGCCTGCGCTGAACGGACAGTCGCGGTCATTTGCAATTACAGTCTGTGTGTTTGCGCAGCCCCATGGAGTTGTACAGTTTCCAAGAGTTGAACACTGGCCGTCGCTGAAGGTAACGAGCTTAAGCGAATCAGGGAAGTGATAGATTCCACGGCTTTGAACAGTTGAACCGGTTTCGCTTCCGTAGATTTTCCAGTCAGGATTTTTCTGATGGTGTTCGTTGTAAAGCCGTTCCAGATAATTGTAGCCGACTGTATCGATTTGAGTTGCACATTTCTGCGCACCTTCTGTCATCATATAATTTGACGCAATGGTAATCTGCGCATTTTTGTTCGGGTCGCTTTTTGCAACTGCGGTGTAAAGTCGCTTTGTGATTTCAAAGCCGTTTCCCATGTGAGTATCATAAATCTCATTTCCAACTGACCACATGATAAGGCTCGGATGATTTCGATCCCGACGCACCCAGTTTGTAACATCGCGTTCACACCAGTTGTTGAAATAGTTTCCGTAATCAAAAGTGGTCTTCGATTTTTCCCACATATCAAAAATCTCATCATCAACAAGAAGTCCCATTTCGTCACATAGGTCCATCCAGGCAGATGGCGGCGGGTTATGAGAACAGCGCACAGAGTTTACACCCATTTCCTTGAGTTTTCTGAACTGACGACGGAGTGCATCAATATGAAAAGCAGCTCCAAGTGCGCCCTGATCATGATGCTGACAGGCACCGTAAATTTTCTGATGTCGGCCATTTAAGAAAAAGCCTTTGTCTGCTGTGAATTCTGCAAGTTTAAAAGCACAATGCTGCTGAATCTCATCAATTACAACATTGTTTTTATTCATAAGTTTTGTAGTCAGTGTGTAAAAGAAAGGTGCTTCGAGTTCCCAGAGAACAGGCTGTTCAACAACGAGTTCTTCCTGTGCTCGGGAAATTGAAGTGGTTGCAAGAGAAGGCACATTCTGATGCAGCCAGTCAGATTCTTCTTCACGAACAGGTACTGGCGACAACGGGAATTCAGTTTTTGCAAAAACAGTTCCATCTGGAGTAGAAATAATATTTTCTATTTTATGTCCGCTGATTGCACCTGAAACTTCAACTGAGATTTTGATATTCCATTCGCCATCAAGATTTGCTGAATCGGCCGGAATTGCAGTGAAATAAACTCCGTCTGTCGGAAGATAAACTCGATCTGTATTTATAAAATAAACATCACGGATAATTCCAGCACCGGAATACCAGCGTGTGTTACAGTTCTGGTAAACTGCAATCACGAGAACTTCATTTTCGCCTTCATGAACTAATGAAGAAATATCAAACTCAAAAGTAGAGTAGCCGTACTTCCATTCACCGGCCTTTTTTCCGTTTACCCATACAGCGCTGTTCATATAAACAGCCTCAAAACGGATTGCGCAATGACGGCCATTTATTTCTTTTGCAGTAAGTGAAAAACTCTTTTTATAGAAGCCTACGCTGTTTTTATACAGTTCATTTACATGATGAATCTGCCAGTCATGAGGTACGCGAACTGGCTCATAATTTTGCTCCGCTGCTGAATCATAAAACTGATCGGGAGTAAAGAGAATTGGTTTTTCATCCTTATACATCGAAGCTTCGTCTAAAGCAAGCTCGGCAAACTGCCAGTCATCATTGAATAATTTCTTCATATTTAGAAGTATAATGCTGAATTTTGAATCTGTGAATAAGAGAAAAATATGACACGCAGTTGTCATATTTAATGTTACATAATATACACAGAAAGGAGACCAGAAAATGACGTTTGATTACAAAAGAGAATTCAAAGAGTTTTATCTGCCTAAGGCAAAACCGCAGATTATAAAGATTCCAAAAATGCAGTTTGTAGCAGTGCGTGGAAAGGGAAATCCCAACGAAGAGGGCGGTGAGTATAAAAGCGCACTGGAGCTTCTCTATGCAATTTCCTACACAATCAAAATGAGTAAGATGGGTGATCATAGAATTGAAGGCTATTTTGATTATGTCGTTCCGCCGCTGGAAGGCTTCTGGTGGCAGGATAAAAACGGCGTGAGAATGCCTGGAATTAATTATTCTCTTAAGAAAGAGTTTCAGTGGATTTCGCTGATCAGACTTCCGGACTTTGTAACTAATAAAGATTTTGAATGGGCGAAGGAAAGTGTGAAACAGAAGAAGGGTCTGGATGTATCTCGTGCAGAGATCTTTCCTTTTGAAGAAGGGGAGTGTGTCCAGCTTATGCACTTAGGTTCGTATGACGACGAACCTGCTTCGGTAAAGCTAATGGATGATTTTGCAGCAGCAAACGGTTATGCTCTGGACTTTTCAGAAAACCGTTATCATCACGAAATATATCTTAGTGACCCTCGGAAGGCAGCACCTGAAAAATGTAAAACAGTAATTCGTCATCCAATTAAAAAGGCAGGTAAAAAATGAGTTGTTGTGTAGATTCTCTATATATTTGTGTTGATGATATGGACCGAGCTGTTCAGTTTTATGAAGATTTCTTTGAACAGAAGGTTACCGAAAAAGGCAATATAGGAAGTCGTTTTGAAATAGATGGCTTCAGGTTTAATTTGTTTGCTTATAATGAAGTGAAAGAAAAACATACGTTCGGTAGTAATTGTCTTCCGAGTATTCATTTTGATTCTCTTGAGAATATGGAGAAAAAGCTTCTTGGCAAAGAGCTTTGTTTTCCGCTAACACAGATTGGGAAAAACTGGGTTGCTGAGTTTGTTGATTCTGAGGGAAATCATATAGAAGTTTATACGGCGGTTTAGGTGCGGGAACGCCCTTATAGTTTTTCCATATTACTAATAAATTTATAAATGTGGTATAATAAGGTAGAGGTGAAAAATGAAAGACGTATACGAATTCATCAAAAAATGTGGAACTTATTATCTTGCAACTGTTGAGGACGGACAGCCTAGAAACAGACCGTTCGGAACTGTAAATATTTTTGACAACAAACTCTACATTCAGACAGGAAAGAGCAAGGATGTTTCAAAGCAGATTCAGAAAAATCCAAAGGTCGAAATCTGCTGCTTTGACGGTTCAACTGGACAGTGGCTTCGTCTCGCAGGCGAGCTTGTTCGTGATGACCGCCGCGAGGCTAAGGTTGATATGCTTGAGCACTATCCTGATTTGAAGAATATGTACTCAGCAGATGACGACAACACCGAAGTTCTTTATTTCAAGAACGCTGTAGCTACAATTTACAGTTTCGGTGGTGCGCCTAAGGTTGTTAAGTTCTAATCCAGGACTTTATTATTTCACAAGTATCTGTTCGATTTCTGCAACATAAATTGTGTGCCAGTCATCGTCAGCGTACATTTTTGATGGAATATCTTTTCCATATTTTGTAAAGCATTCCGGTTTCATTTCCTGTGCATAGAGTTTTTTGCAAACCAGGACAAGTCGGGATTCTGCAAAATATGGAACTGAAAAATTATTTCCATCTGATTCAAAATCTGAGTGTTCAACTGTAAGACCACTTGCAGCAATCTTATCTTCATTACGGCCGCTGGCTGTTCCACAGTATGAAAGCTGCTTTCTATATTCTTCGCCGAGAACGCAAAGTGAGAAACTGTCACCATCATCAACAAATCCTTTTGTAAAGCGTGAACGACGGATATAAATTGTTGCAACCTTCTTTCCCCAGAGAATACCAAGTCCGCCCCATGAAGCCGTCATCATATTTGTGCGGCCTTCCTTTTCTGCTGTAATAAGCATCCAGTCTTTATCAATCAGTTTGAATGGGTTTTCGTTTAATTCTTCTGCTGTAATCTTATTCATTTTAATCTCCTTTTTCTAAAAATGGTTTTCGATTTATTCCCAGTCGTCGTAATTTTTGTTTACATTCATATGCTTTTTTTCGGTACGTTTTTTGTAGGGCTTTGATCCTTCTGCTTTACCGGAAAGCGCAGATTTTACATCGCCGTTTGTAAGAACACTCATTGACTTTTCACTGGCAAGGCGGCGCTTTCTCGCATCTGCAGTAAGACCTTCCGCTTTTTCTGATTGTTTGAGGAGAAGATCATTTGCAGAATTCAGGTGAACCGAATAATGCAGATTGTTTGTTTCTTCTATACTAAATGCTGCTTCTTCAATATCCTGAAAGCATAAACCAGCTTTTTGCTTTCCATTAAATTTCAGGTTTTCTCGTATTTTTTTAGCAACAGTTGCTTCTGTTATCAAGTTTTTTTCTGAAAGTTGAATTAGTGCTTTTGCAATTTCTTGTTGTATCTGATTCATGGTAACTATTTTAACGGAAGTTGAAGTTTATTAAAAGTGAATTTATCTTGCAACACAACCAAATGTGTGGTAGGTTTTCAGAAATTAAAATGTGCACAGGAGGTTTGCCATGGTACGAGCTAGTGAATATCCGGTACTGGAATTTGATTCAGACCAGGATGCAGTTGTTAATCCATTCAAATGGAATCTTGAGAAGTTTAAGACGGACAAACTGATTATTACTTTCTTTCCAGAGGTCATGGAGTCTCTAAAAAAGGACGGACTTATTGAAATTGAGCGTCAGTTTGGTGGTGAAAATCCGGTTGATATTTACCGTTTCACCGATGCCCCAGATATTCTGATTACACTCGGTTATGTTGGCTGTCCTGCCTGTGCAGGAAATCTCGAAGTCTTCGCTGCCTGCGGTCTTACAAAAGTTATGTTCTGCGGTGGTGGTGGTGTACTTGATAAGTCAATCAAAGTTGGAGAACTGCTTGTTGTAGAAGGTGCAATCCGCGATGAAGGTTTTTCATATCACTATATTGAGCCGTCCCGATATATCTATACAGATAAGGCTGTTACAAAAAAAGTAACAGATTATCTTGATGAACATAAGATTTCTTATCTTACTGGAATTACCTGGACTACAGATGCAATGTTCCGTGAAACAAAGGCTCTCGTAGAACAGCGTAAAGCAGAAGGTGCAAAAATCGTTGAGATGGAGCAGGCTGGTTGTATTGCCATTGCACAGTTCCGCAAGTTTGATTATGCAGCCATCATTTATGGTGGCGATGACGTTTCGCATGATGATTGGGATACCCGTTCATGGAATAGTCGCAAAGGTATTCGTTATAATCTTGTGATGTTGTGTCGTGAATTAGTGAATAATTTTTAGGGCGTTTCCTCACACGAACTTTGTTTCGTGTGAGGCTGCTATATCCGCCTTTCGCGAACGATCATAGTCCTCGCGCTAACGCAATTTTAATTTGAGTCCTAACATTTCTGTCTGCCTCCCATACCCCAGTTTTCAAGAGGAGGTTCATTCATAATAATAAAAATATCAGTTGGTTCTATATTAAGATTTTTATTCAGATTTGCTGTAATCATTTCAATAGCATTCTTTTTCTGTTCTTTTGTACGACCCGGGAAAATTGTCAGTTCGATAATCATAAAATTATCAGTTTTACCTGGAGCTGTTTCAAAATCTTCAGGTTCAATTTCGATGATTCTCTGGAATCTGTCCCAGTCTTCAATTCCAAGCGAACTGATGAGACCTGTGTGAATGCTTTCGAGGACAGTCTTCTTAAACTCTGCGCTCTTTCCTTTTCTTAATTCAACTTTTACTAATGGCATTTTCAATCCTCCTATATTTTTATTCTACACAATAAAATTTACAATAACAACATAGCAGTTTCCAATTTGTTAGTTTCCACAAAGCAATGAATCTGTGTTATAATTTATATAATGAAAAAGATAATTGGTATTTTAGTTCTTATTTTATGTCTGTTTAATGCAGAGGCAAAGTCGATGAAAAAAGTAAAACTGGCGTACATTCGAAGTACATGGGAATTGGCTAATGGACAATATTGGAAAGCAGAAGATATAAAAGGCAACTTGCTTACGGATCTGAATATTTCTTTTGCGCATATAGATAGAAAAGGACAGGTTCAGTTAGAGAATAAAGAATATATAAAAAAACAGATTGTAAAACTCCATGAGATATATCCTGATTTACGAATTAACATTTCAATAGGCGGATGGGGTGCAGAAGGTTTTTCTGATGCGGCAAGCAATGAGAAGAAACGCAGCGTTTTTGTTCAAAGTACATTAAAACTCATTAAAGAAATGGATTTAAATGGTGTAGATATAGACTGGGAGTTTCCTGTTGGTCCAGACTGGGGACAGCCAATAAAATCCAGTCCAAAGGACAAAGAGAATTATGTTTACCTTCTTGAAGATCTGAAAAAAGCTTTAGATGGTGAAGAAAAATTAACCGGCAAACAATTTATTCTAACTACAGCAATTCCATCTAATATGTGGTTTATAGAAAAAAATGATGTAAAAGCAGTAAGCAGGATTTGTGATTATATAAATCTTATGTGTTATGACTATTATGGAGATTGGACTGATACAACAGGCTTTAATGCAAGTTTGTTTACAAATCCTTATGATCCAGTAGGCTGGAGTTCAGATACCTGTTTTAAGCTTTACATTAAAAAAGGAATTCCTGCTGAAAAAATAGTTCTTGGTGTTCCAACCTATGGTTTTGCCTGGAGTGGTATTGTTGATAACGGAACACACGGTTTATTTCAGAAAAAGGGTGTATTTCTTGGTAATTTTGATTACACAGAATTGGAAACAAAATTTAGCGTCGGCTTTGAAGATTATTTTGACGAAATATCAAAACAGTCTTACAGATATAATTCAAAAGAAAAGATCTTTGTAAATTATCCATCTGAAAAGTTTATGAAAGCCGCTGCAGCCTATGTTAAAGAAAATCAGCTTGCAGGAATTATGTATTGGGAATATGGACATGATATGAAGTCAGAACTTCTGCAAGCTATAAGTAAAGCAATGGAATAATAAACTGGTAGATAGAATGAAGCAGATTTTCTTGAACACTTTGAAAATTACATTTGCAGCAGTTATGGCAATTCTTATAGCCCGTTTATTAAAACTGGAGTTTGCTGTATCGGCAGGAATTGTTGCAATCCTCTCTGTACAACCTACAAAAAAGGAAACCTTAAAAACTGCTTTTTCTCGTTTTCTGGCTTTTGCCGTTGCACTTGTTATCTCCGGCTTGCTGTTTAATTTCTGTGGTTTTACTGTTCCGGTTTTCTTTATTTACCTTGCTGTTTTTATTTTAATCTGTCAGTGGCGCGGCTGGATTTCTTCTATGGCAATGGATTCAGTTTTGATTTCACATTTCTTAAGTCTGGGAAAAACTGGTCCGTCAGAAATCCTAAATGAAGTACTTCTGTTTGTTGTCGGAGTTGGTTTTGGCATACTTGTAAATATCTTTTTACATAAAAAAACAGATTATATCGAAGAACTGAAAAATCAGACTGATGAAAAAATAAAGCTTGTATTACACCGTATGTCACTGCGCATTCTCAATCCTTCTTTTGCAGATTATGACGGAACCTGTTTTGATTCCTTAAATCAAAATCTTTTTATCGCAAAAAAACAGGCAGAAGAAAACTTCAATAATCAGTTTACAAGTCGTGATACTTTTGATACCCGTTATCTTTTAATGCGCGAAAATCAGACAAAAGTTCTGTATGAAATGTTCAAATGTGTGCGTCATATAAAAACTGTTCCTGGAACAGCTCAGATGGTTGCTGATTTTCTGGAAAAGGTTTCTGTTGAATATCACAAGGATAATGATGTTCAATCTTTGCTAACAGAGCTTGAAGAAATCCGAAACAAAATGAAAACTGTGCCACTTCCAGTACATAGGGCAGAGTTTGAAGACCGTGCAAATCTGTTTACTCTGCTGGAACGTTTACAGGAATTTCTTGAAATAAAAAGAGATTTTTATCTGAATAATATAAATTAGATTGTGCACAATCTATTGACACTCCTGTATAGAGATTATATACTCCAAACTGCTGGCCGCAATATGCTAGAGTAATAGCATAAATTTTGTTACAATTGAGGTATCTATGGAAAATATAGACTGCGAAAAATTCGATTATGTAATTATTGGTGCTGGTTGTGCGGGACTTGCTTCTGCACAGTATGCTGCTAGAGGCGGACTTTCTGTTCTTGTGCTTGATGTTGCAGGCGCTGGTGGACAGGTTCTCCAGATATCTGAACTGGAAAATTATCCGGGTGTATTCCCTGCTGTTGATGGCGCTACTTATATGATGACTATGCAGAAACAGGCAGAAGCTTTTGGTGCAAAGGTTGTTCAGGCACAGGTTATTTCTATAGATAAAACTGGCGGCAATTTTATGATTAAAACTAAGAAGGCTGCTTATGAAGCAACCTGTCTTTGTATTGCTACCGGTGCTATTCACAGAAATCTTGAAGTACCAGGCGAGAAAGAACTTTCTGGTCGTGGTGTATCTTACTGTGCTACATGTGATGGTCCATTCTTCAGAAATAAAAAGATTGTTGTTGTAGGAGGAGGAGATTCTGCCTGCAGTGAAGCAATCTATCTTTCAACTCTTTCAAGCGATGTTTCAATTATCCATCGCCGCGATAAGTTCCGTGCTCAGCAGGCTGTTATCGACAAAATGCTTAATGCCGGAGTAAAGCCTGTTTACGATTCAGTTGTAAAAGAAATTAAGGGCGAAGGACGTGTTCAGTCTGTTATTGTAGAAAATGTAAAAACAGGAGAACAGTCAGAGCTTACAACAGATGCAGTATTTATCTTTACCGGAATGCTTCCTCAGACAGAGCTTGTAGATATGCTTCCAAAGGATCCTGCCGGATATATTATTACTGATGAAAATATGGAAACTTCTGTACCTGGTCTTTTTGCTGCCGGAGATGTACGCAGCAAACCGTTCCGTCAGGTAGTTACAGCAGTTTCAGATGGAGCAATCGCTGCTCATGTAGCCAGCGAAAGAATCAGAAATGCTTAAACGACGTCTACTTCTTGCTGTACTTCTTGCCGCTGTCGGCTGTAATTTTCTCTGGTCTCAGAATGAAAGGAATTCTGTAAATTTCTGGACTCAAATGCCAAATGATCAGTTAGCGCGTCAGATTACTGATGAAATGACTGATGCAGAACTCCTTTCTCAAACCTTCATGTTTGGCTGGGCAGGTGCAGAACCTCCTGAGCTTTTATATCAGTGGGTAGAACGAGGCCTTGGCAGTGTTAAAGTTTTTGGCTGGAACACAGATGATATTTATCTTGTTGCAAAATCAGTTTCCAGTTTACAGCATGAAGCAGCAGAAGGACGTTTTCAGATTCCATTATTTGTAGCAACTGATCAGGAAGGTGGATGGATTCGCCATGTAAAGGGCGATACTTCTATCACTCCAGGTAATATGGCAATTGGTGCTGGTGGGTATCCCGTTGATTCATGGAAATCTGCCTATTATATAAGCCGGGAGATTAAAACACTCGGTATCAATATGAACTTTGCGCCAACTGTAGACCTTTTTACAGATCATGATTCTTCTATTATAGGTACACGTTCTTTTGGTGATGATCCTGATAAAACCGGAATTCTTGGAGCTGCTTTTGTTTCAGGTTCAGAAGCAGCCGGAGTTCTTTCAACAGCAAAGCATTTCCCTGGACATGGCGATACAAGCCTGGACTCTCACGGAAAACTTCCTGTAATCAATATTGATTTTAATACTTTTAAAAGCCGCGAACTCACACCATATCTTTATCTCATAAAAGAAAAGGTGCCTGCAGTTATGTCTGGTCACTTGAGCTTCCCGCTTATTGAAACTTCAGGTGCACCAGCTTCGCTTTCTCATTATTTCCTTACAGATCTTTTGAGAAATCAGCTTGGTTATGAAGGTCTTATTATCACTGATGATATGATGATGGTTGGTGCAACCGTTTATGCGGGAACTATGTCTAATGCCTTTAAGATGGCACTGGAAGCAGGTAACGATATCATTCTTTCATCAACAACTGCAAAACTTAATGAAGCGCTCTGGTATAAGAATCTTGAGCTGATGACTCTGGATAAGAATTTCCGCGAGCGTGTAAAAGATGCTGCCTGTCGTGTAATCAAGGCAAAACTTGATTATTTTAAGTCTGGTAATGCAGCACCTCTTTATCCAGATCCAAATACAATTGATTCTCATATTCCTGACCGTGAAGGAGAAAAATTCTTCCTTGAACAGGCATGTCGTTCTGTTACTGTAGAAAAGCAGGGAAGTCTTCCTCTTACTGCAGATAAAGCTGGCCGCGTTCTTTTGATGGGGTCTCTTACAAGTTTCTTCAAAGCCGGAAAACAGCGCTGGCCAGATGCAGGCGAGTTCCATTACACATACGAAACTGGTCCTAACGAAACTCAGTGGGTGCTTGATAACCTTCCGTCGGTTGCACCTGGATATGACACTGTAATTATCAGTGTTTCAAGCGAAAATCATGTGAAGATTGCTGAATATTTTAAGGGGTCGGGTAAGAAAGTTGTAATTCTCTGTAATATGACTCCGACACTTACAGAAAAACTTCAGTGGGCAGATTCAATTCTCCTTGGCTACAGCTGGCGTTGCGATTATTCATTAAAGGCAATGCTTGGTGCAGTTAATGGCGAGTATGTGCCAACGGGAACAAAACCGTATAATTAGTCAAAGGTCGGAATTTCCCTCAGCTTATTATACTTTGCATCATAGCTGTGACTGTTCGGCCTTATTCCAAGAATACGTTCATTTTCTGCCTGCAACTGAAACTTAATCATTTGCTTAAATGCATTCATCATAGGTTCCGGATCAACATCTGCTGGACAAAGTCCATTCTCCTGCATTTCCTTAATCAGATAATAACAGCTTTCTATAGTAGAAATATATTCTGGGCGCGGTTCATGCTTGAATGTAAAGATAGAACGGTAATCTCCATAAAACGAAAGGCGTGGAAGTTTCAGTAAAAAAGGATTATGTTCAATCAGCTTACGCGCACAAAACCAGGTAGAATCAAGAATCAGAACAAGAAGCTTTTTTCCTTTTAATACATCTCCAAAGCCTTCTTTTTTTGCAGTCCAGGCTTCTTCTCCCGGATACATCATAACTGGAAAATACTGAGGATCTGAAAGCAGCTTCTGAAGTCTTTTATTATGTTCAAATTCAAAACCTACAAGAATTTCAGAATCCTTTAGAGAAATCTTTGCGATGTGGCCTGTACCAGTGCGCTGTCTTTTTGCTTCTTTTTGATGCATCAATAAAACAAATTTAATGCCGGGATCAATTTCTTTTGTGTAAGAGCAGAGACATGCTGATTTTGGTTTAAAACAATTATAACAGAGTTCACTCATAAAATTGTACAAATATTATCAAATTTCAAGATATTATTAAAGGATAGGAACTGTTATGCGTTTTCTGTTCTTTAATAAACTACAGTCATTGACAAAAATATCATAACTGTCATAATAGGGGATAGTTTTTTTTAGAGGTGGCACAATGAATCTTGCCCATGAATATATTAAAGATTATCGCGAATATACTTCCTATGAAGACCTTAAGGCAAACTGCCGTCTTACAGCTCCAGAAGATTTTAATTTTGCATATGATATTGTAGACCGCTATGCACGTGAGACTCCTGAAAAAAGAGCTCTTGTATGGATAGATGATAATTCAGATGAAGCAAAGGTTTTTACTTTTGCTGATATTTCCCGTGAATCAAAAAGAGCTGCATACTGGCTCACCCTCAAAGGAATTAAAAAGGGTGATATGGTAATGCTTATGCTCCGCCGTCGTTATGAATGGTGGTTCCTTCTTCCAGCTCTTCACAGAATTGGTGCTGTTGCAATTGCAGCTTCAGATCAGCTCTTGAAAACTGATATTGAATATCGCACTAATGCTGCTGATGTTAAAATGATTATTTCATATGATAATCCACATGTTCAGGAAGAAATCGAAAAGGCAATGGAAAAATCACCTTCTGTTCAGTATCTTGTAACAGTTGGACCAAGCCGCGAAGGCTGGGTAAATTTCCACGAAGAATATGAAAAAATCGATCCAGAATTCCCTCGTCCTGTAGGAGAAGCTGCAACTCATAACAATGACCCTATGCTTATGTACTTTACATCTGGTACTTCGGGTTATCCAAAAATGGTTCTCCATGACTTTACATATCCTATTGGACATATTATTACTGCAAAATACTGGCACTGTGTTGTAGACGATGGTCTTCATCTTACAATTGCAGAAACCGGCTGGGCTAAAGCAAGCTGGGGTAAAATCTATGGTCAGTGGATCTGCGGTACTGCACAGTTTGTTTATGATATGAACATGCTCAAGCCGGATAAGATGCTTACTCTTATTTCAAAATACGGCCTTACAACTTTCTGTGCACCTCCAACTGTTTACCGCTTCCTTGTTCGTCAGGATCTTTCTAAATACGATCTCAGCAAGTGTCAGCGTTTCAGTACAGCCGGTGAAGCTTTGAATGGTGAAGTTTACGATAAGTGGCTTGAACAGACTGGAAAGCGTATCTACGAAGGTTATGGTCAGTCTGAATCAGCAGTTATCTGTGGAAACTTTATGGATTCTCCTGTAAAACCTGGTTCTATGGGACGTCCTTCTCCTGCTTATGATGTAGAAATCTTAAATCCAAACGATAAGCCTGTTCCAAATGGAGAAGTAGGTGAACTTTGTATTCATGTAGATCAGGGCCACCCTTATGGACTCCTTACCGGTTATCACAAGGATATTTCTCTTACCGCTGAAGCTTTTGACGGTGGTTTCTATCATACTGGTGATAATGTTTATCGCGATGATGACGGTTATATCTGGTTTGTCGGCCGAAAGGATGATATTATTAAATCGTCAGGCTACCGAATCAGTCCGTTCGAGGTTGAGTCAGTTCTCCAGAAGCATCCTGCTGTTATGGAATGTGCCGTTACTGGTGTTGAAGATGCAAAACGTGGTCAGATTGTAAAAGCTACTATTGTTCTTGTTCCTGCTTATGCAGACAAAGACAAGAAGGAAATGGAAGTTGAAATCTCTACCTTTGCAAAAGAAAACACTGCAATGTATAAGATTCCTCGAATTTATGAATTCGTAAATGAACTGCCTAAGACTATAAGCGGAAAGATCAGACGTGTTGAGATTCGTGAAAAAGACAAGGGTAAGGATCTTGAAAAAATCAAACAGGATTTTTAGTGTTTTCCTGATTACAGTTTTATCATTCTCCTGTTCTCTCAAATATGCTGAGACCGTAAATGCTGAAGATAAGGTTCCAGAATTTGTATTTGAAGATACAAAACTCGTCCGCTATGAAAATATGAAGCCTACTCTGGAAGTTACGGCTGGAACTCTTGAGCAATACAAAAATACCAACGAAACTTACGGCAAAGATATTTCTTTTATTTCATACGATGATGAAGGAAAGGCAGAGACCGAAGGCAGTTGCGGTATTATTTTTGCTGATACCGGAAAGAAAATCTATGAGCTTTATGATGATATAGAGCTGTATAATGCGCCGGAAAAAATGCGTTTTCAGGCTAATATGCTGAAATGGAACGGTAAAACTGAACAGCTCACAAGTGGCCGCAGCGATATGGTAAAAATTGAAAAAGATGATACAATAATGAGAGGAAGTGGTTTTTCTGCTAGTGGAGTTAGTAAAACTTTCTCTTTCCGAGGAAATATTACCGGTACAATAGAGACCTCTGATGATACAAATAAAGTTGAATAAACATAAACTGACTTTTTTTTCTCTGTTATTTTCTTTTCTGATGCCTTTGTGTGCTGAAAAAATCATCTTTTCTGCTAACAGAATGACGGGAAGGGCAGGAAATACTAATACAACAACAACCCTTTCTGGAAATGCTTACATCAAAACTGACACAATGGAAATTCAGGCAGAAGATGTAGAGCTTTCTGGAGATGATTACCGTTATATAAAAGCAACTGGAAGTATTTCGGGAAAAAATCTTGAAACACACATGGATTTTACCTGTGATTCCCTTGAATATGACCGTAACACTAAAATTGCATTGCTCAAAGGTAATGTAAAACTTGATGATAAAGATAATGATGTAAGGGCAGAGGCTCAGATAATCGAATATAATCAGGATACAGAAATTGCTGTACTTCAGATTCAAATAAAGTTGACCCAAAAAGAAAATGTCTGTTCAGGCTCTTATGCAGTTTATTATAAAAATTCACAGCTGCTTGAATTATCTGGAAATGCTCAGGTAAAGCAGAAGGATGATGTATTCAGGGCTCAGAATATCACGTTAAACATGGATACTCAGGATATCACTCTTGGTGGAAATGTAAAGGGTAAGGTAACTGATACAAAAGAATCAAAGCCAGAGCCTAAGACAACAGAGTCTGAACCGGAATCTAAAGACCCTGAAGCAGAAAAGCAGACTCCGGAATTTGAAATGAAGAAAACTGAGGTAAAAGATGGAGAATGAAAACAACGAAACAGAGGGAACAATTATTACTCCAGCTGAAGAAAAAATAATTACTCCAGATACCCACACTCTTCGTGTAACCAGTCTTTATAAACAGTTCGGTCACAAAAAAGTTGTCCGCGGTGTTGAATTTTCCATGCAGATGGGCGAGGTTTTAGGACTTCTCGGTCCGAACGGTGCTGGAAAAACAACTACTTTCTATATGGTAGTAGGTTTTTATAAGCCTACAGCGGGAGAGGTTTTTCTTGATGATCAGCGAATAACTGGACTTCCTATGTATAAGCGAGCCCGTCTTGGAATTGCATACCTTCCTCAGGAACCTTCTGTATTCAGAAAATTCACGGTAGAAGAAAATATCTGGTCAATCCTCGAAACCCGTAAGGACCTTACAAAAGAAGAAAAGAAACAGCGGCTTGAATCACTTATCGAAGAGTTTTCTATTGGCCGCATCCGCAAGCAGAAGGCCTTTACCTTGTCCGGTGGTGAACGTCGCCGTACAGAAATTGCCCGTTCCCTTGCCATGGAGCCGAAATTCCTTCTCCTGGACGAGCCTTTTGCCGGAATTGACCCTATTGCCGTAGCTGATATCAAGAGCATGATCCGCCTTCTTGCAAAAAGAGGCATTGGAATCCTCATTACAGACCATAATGTCCGCGATACTCTTGAAATTACAGACCGTGCAATTATCATAAATCAGGGAACTATCATGACTCAGGGCTCAAAGCAGCAGATTCTCGAAAGTGAAGTAGCCCGCGAGATTTATCTTGGTAAAGATTTTAGCATGTAGGCGATACAGGTGTCTCTATATTTTCAATTTGACATCTGACTCTTCTTATAGTATTATTAAGTTTGAACTATTCTAAAAATTTTCAATAGGAGTGAAGTATGAACATCGTGTTGTACATAGTTCTCCCTGTTGCTGGAATTGTTCTTGGATGGATTATTCGCTGGATTTATGCCAGATTTCAATTAACAGCTTCTGAACAGAAAGCCGAGCGCGTTAAACAGGACGCTATTCGGGAAGCAGAAGCACAGAAAAAAGAAATTTTGTTAAATGCAAAAGATGAGCTCATTCGTGAACGAAATCAGCAGGAGCGGGAGAACCGTGAACGCAGAGCCGAAGTGCAGCGCTTTGAGGCAAGGGTAAACAAAAAAGAAGAACTCCTTGATCAGCGTGCAGCGGAATTTGAAAAAAACGAAAAAGAACTTGCAGATAAGAAAGCTGCAATGGTAAAAAGAGAAGAAGAACTTTCTAAACAGGAAGAGCTTTATCGTCAGGAACTTGAAAAAATCTCTGGACTTTCTCAGCAGGAAGCAAAAGATTTGATTATCAAGAATCTTGAGAATGATGCTCGTCATGATGCACAGGCTCTTATCAACAAAATCGAGCAGGAAGCTCAACTTACTGCAGAAAAGAAAGCAAAAGACATTCTTGTTACCACAATTCAGAGAATTGCGCCGGAAACTACCAGTGACATTACAGTAGCCACAGTATCATTACCAAGTGATGAGATGAAAGGACGTATTATCGGCCGTGAAGGACGTAACATCCGTACCCTTGAAACTCTTACTGGTGTAGATATTATTATTGATGATACTCCAGAAGCTGTTGTAATCTCTTGTTTTGACCCGGTTCGCAAGGAAATTGCAAAGGAATCTCTTGAACGCCTTATTTCTGACGGACGTATTCATCCGGCAAGAATCGAGGAAATTGTTCAGAAGGTTACTCACGAAATTCAGAACAAGATTTACGAAGAAGGTGAACGTGCGCTTTTCGATCTTGGTATCCACAATATGAATACCGACGGAATCCGCGCTCTTGGACGCCTTTACTTCCGTACAAGTTACGGACAGAACGTTCTTTACCATTCTAAAGAAGTTGCAATGGCTGCAAGCATGATTGCTGCAGAAATTGGTGCAGACCGCGAAGTTGCAAAGCGTGCTGCTATTCTTCATGATATTGGTAAGGGAGCAGAAACAGACAGCGATCAGAACCACGCAGAAGTTGGTGCTGAAATGGCACGCAAGATGGGTGAAAATCCAGTTATTGTTAATGCAATTGCAGCACACCACAACGACGTTCCAACAGAATCACTTGAAGCTGTTGTTGTTCAGATTGCAGATGCAATTTCTGCTGCACGTCCTGGTGCACGCCGCGAAACAATTGATAATTACGTTAAGCGTCTTGAGAATCTTGAGCAGATTGCAGAAAGCTTCAACGGTGTTGAAAAAGCTTACGCTATTCAGGCCGGCCGTGAGCTCCGCATTCTTGTTAATAACGAAAAGATTGCAGATGGCGATGTAAAAGAGCTTGCCAGAAATATTGCAAAGCAGATTGAATCTGACCTGCGATATCCTGGACGAATCAGGCTTACAATGATCCGCGAGACACGAATCGTGGAATACGCCCGCTAATAAAAAAAATGACCGCTTTGAGCGGTCATTTTTTTAACCTGTGTACAATGTTTATTTAGAAGTTTGCTGCCACGTACAGCACAATCAGATTATCATAAGAATTATTTCCACGCGGCATCAGATTCCAGTAGCCGCCTATACTCGGATAGTATTTAGATTTTCCTTCATGCGCAAAATTGTATTCAACCTGAAACTTAAAGCCGTTTCCCCATGGTGTAATAGCGTTATAATCACCAAGTTCTTGTACCTTAATATTATCTGCCCTAAAACCAAGAGTATAAGCAAGTCCGGCATTTAATCCGCCGATTCCAGGATATATTTTTATTCCAAGAGGAAAACTTACATGAAGTTTGCTTGATTTATCTGATGCATTCCAGGTTATATCCCAGAGAATATCATTTCCAAGATAGAAACTTATCTGCTTTAAGACATTCAGATTTGCTGCTATTGTACTTCCAAGAATTACTCTGTTTCCTTTTTCTATTTCACTACCTGTAGAAACAACAGAGTTTTTTCCGTAAACTGGAACTCCTGATGAAAGCCCTGCTGAAAAACTGAAGAAATCTTCTTTAGCAGAAAGAGTAAAGCAGAAAGTAAATATTAAAAAAAAGATAATAGCTAATTTCTTCACTTCTAACTCCTTTATAAGGGATTGTAAATTTTAGGCTTTATACACAACCTTAAAAGTCTGGAAAACAAGTTTTATATCTGGTGTGAATTCAAAACCAAGAACTGCACCTTCATCTTCAAGATATTCCTGTTTTCTTTCTTTCCACTGTCCAAGATCTTCGTCTTCGCCTTCAAGTCGAGCCATTTCCCAGGTAACTTCATTGAAAGGAACAATTTCTACACTCTGAGTTTCAATTACACAGCGAGGATTATCTGCGCGGTCTAAAACTACATACAATTCCCCGGAAACAGGAAGCGGTTCCTGATCAATTGCATAAGTAGCCCAACTTGTAAAAAAAGCAGTTTTTCTGTCTGTGAGGACAAGAGTAATCAGTTCATCACCAACAAAACCTTTTGCTTCAAAGTTTAAGTCTCCGGCACAGCGGTCTTCTTCACTGCGACCAGTTTCTTTTATAAATTTATTCCAGTATTCATCAATATTTGTCATTTTCTTAGTTCCGTTTAGCAAGCATAATAATAAATGCTATTATATAGCAAAGAGCCGGTAGTACGGCACAGATTAAAGTAGAAACAGGAATTCCCCATAAATTATATTTTGTGGCAGTAAGTACACCAAGTTCAATCAATAGTTCGTATACTAAAGCTGCATAGTTTAGAAGAAATCCAGAAACCATGAAAGACCAGGCTACTGTCCGTTTTTTGGACATCAAAAGAATAGCGAGAAAAGCAACTATTCCGCCGGTAATCAGTTTGATAATAAACAATAAAATATGTGGATCCATATAATTATCCCTTTCTATTGTAATTTTCGACTGTTAATACACAAAAGGTGAGTTTTTTAATTTTGTAAAAACACCCTTGTCTGCTCCAAATGGAACTATGGAAGGAATATTATATTCTGGACTTATCAATATTCCACAATCGAGACAGTGAAGTACGAACTTGTGATATTCATCCTCTGGAAGTTTAGGGAAAAGATAAGGTCCTCTGCGTTCCCAGTATTTTGTAAGAACAGGATCATAAATGAACCAGTTTTTTTCTTCACGTTCCTGGAGTGCCTTTATCAGATTGTAGATTGCACGGGTATAAGCTACTTCCATTGCAAAAGGAAGTTTAATTGCACCGCGAACAAGAAGTAAAGTATCAGGATTCTCATTGAGTTTTTTGGTATCCAAGGCCAAAAGATAAACTGTTTCTGCCCAGGAAAGGGGAGGACTCAGAATAAGAGCTGGTATTTCTGAAATATTGATTTTTTCGTTTTGAATATTCCATGGCCGGTAAACACTTGTACCTTCCGGAAAAATTGAAAGACCTGCAGCTAAAGCTGCTTTTTGAGATGAAAAACATAATACTGTTCTGTCTGAAGCAAACAGCTTGCTTACTGCCTTCTGAAGTTTTAATGATGGCTTATCTTCACAGATAAAACTTCCTGTCTGTCCGCGGGAAATAGTGTTCTTCATCAGTGTGAAAGCACTTCCTCCTTCCCAGCCTAGAATTGCACGGCCTTCTTCCTGATACATGTCAGTTACACGCACATTTTTTGCTGTATATAAAAAGCATCCTCGTGCGCGTTTTACAGCACCATAGCGATTATATAATTCAACAAATAATTCAGACTTATTCATAACTATATTATAACAAAAAACTGCCGAAGTGTCTTACACTTCGGCAGCAAAGTTTACAAGAAGGACTTAAATGAAACTTTTAATAGGCAATTTATTTGCTTGTTTTCTTTCTCTTTGAAACAACGTCAAAGATTACAGCACCAAGAAGTACCAGACCCTTAACAGCACGCTGCCAGTTCATATCTACACCGAGGATTGACATACCATTGTTCAATACACCCATGAAGATAGCACCGATTACAGCACCTGAAACTGTACCAGTTCCACCGTAAGCTGAAGCACCTCCGATGAAGCAGGAAGCGATAGCATCCATTTCGTAGTTTTGTCCGGCTGTTGGCTGAGCAGAGTTCAAGCGGGCAATTGTTACAAGAGCAGCAACTGCAGAAATGAATCCCATGTTTGTGTAAGCAAAGAACATTACGTTATCTGTGTTTACACCAGAAAGTTTAGCAGCCTTTGCGTTACCACCAATTGCATAGAGGTAGCGGCCAGGAACTGTATTCTGAGTGAAGTATGAATATACTGCGATGATTACACCCATCAGAATAAGAACTACTGGAAGACCACGGTCACGTGCAAGGAACTGACCCAAAATCAAGATTACGATTGAAAGAATTACAAGTTTAGATACAAAAGATCCTGTTGAAGAAACTGTGTAATTGTTCTTAATCTTCTTGCGGCGGCTGATGATTTCCATAAGTACGAATGCAAGAATACATACGAGAGTGATGATAAGAGTTACCATCAAAGTATATTTATCAACCCATTCATCAAAGAGATCAAGTTCACCGAACTTTTCCATTGTTTCATCACTTGGGCTAGGGATGAAGCTTTCAAAAAGGTTAAGATATTTCTGTGGGAATGGAGCAATTGGTTTACCATCAAGGATGATTGTTGCAACACCACGCCACAAAAGCATACCAGCGAGGGTAGTGATGAACGGTGGAATGTGGATATATGCAATGAAGAAACCATGGAAAGCACCAATCAATGTACCCATAAGGAGACAGAGACAGATTGCAAGCCAGATAGGCATTCCAAGATTTACAATGAATACACCTGCAAGAGCACCAACAAGAGCTACTACAGAACCAACAGACAAATCGATGTTACCACCGGTAAGAATACAAAGAAGCATACCTGTTGCAAGAATAGCAACGTAAGCATTCTGACGAATGATGTTTGTGATATTTGCCGGAGCAAACAAAGATCCGTGTCCTGAAATTCTGATAAG
>JAEEGJ010009775.1_pt1 | contig 25379 bp, 11 predicted proteins | sample 8958761 | NCBI WGS metagenome assembly JAEEGJ01 (sample SAMN16246546, study PRJNA631951) | gut metagenome | biome: gut microbiome; feature: rumen; material: RS-attached | host: Bos | place: Iran: Karaj | collected 2018-10 | reverse complement strand
GACCCTGGTAAAGGACGTAGCTTTCGAGGAGGCTCACGGAAGCCTCACCCCCAGCCCCTCTCCAACGGGCGAGGGGAGTGGTAACACAGGCGGTGGTAGCCTCACCCCCAACCCCTCTCCAACGGGCGAGGGGAGTGGTAACTCAGGCGGCGGAAACGGCGGCGGTGACGACGACAACCCTAACGAGAACTGAATGATGTCTGAGGGCTGATGTCTGAAGGCTGATGTCTAAATTAACCGCAGATTTCGCAGATTATACAGATTATAGCTGCGCCACACTCTGCACCTATAGATAAAAAATCTGTAAAATCTGCGTAATCTGCGGTAAAAACTAAAAAAGAAAGGGAAGGTATTATGAAACGAGAGACATGGAAGGCGGTAATTCAGGTCATCATTACGATTCTGACCGCTATTAGTTCAACAGTACTTGTGCAGAGCTGTGGGCTATGTAATTGGAGATGAGAGAGTAACCAAAATCCCCCATTTCATCGAAAAAAGTAAGCCTGGCAATTCCTGTCAGGCTTACTTTTTTCAGTGTAAGGTCGTTTTTTGTCTTTATTACCAAATCCTTATGCGATCCTCGGGCGCACGATAGAGCTTGTCGCCGGCTTTCACGTCGAAGAGGTCGTACCAGACGTCAATATTTGTGACCGTACCGTTGATGCGCTCTCTTGACAAAGAATGAGTGTCTTTGTAATTAGCCGTTTCTATGCCTTCACCGGTGGTACGCAAGAGGGCGTACTTGGCTGTATACTTGGACTGCCAGAGTTTTGCGATTGCCAAGAAGAACCGTTTACGCTGTAACTCGAACTGCTCGCCTTTGAATCCGCTCTCAGTAAGATGACGCACATAGGTGTCGTAGGCCAGCAAGACACCGCCCAGGTCGGCAATATTCTCGGCAATGGTATAAGCACCGTCATTCTTAACATTTGGTAACGCCCAAGGCATTATCTCAAAGTTGCTGTAGCAGTCGATAAGCTGCTGAGCACGATTCTGGAACTCCTGACGGTCGGCATCGCTGGCCCAAATGTCTTCGCGGTCGCCTAACTTGTTGAATTTTGCACCTTGGGTGTCGAATCCGTGGGTGATTTCGTGTCCGAAGACCATCATGGTAGCATAGTTATGGGCGTCGTTCTGCTGCGAGTCAAGGAGAGGAGGCAACATCCAGGCTGGATAGATGTTCATGGCATTAAAGTTCGGGGAATAGAATGCGTTCATGACGGTAAGGTCATATGTGGTCATGAGTGAATGGAAACTTGCTCTTGGGGTCTCCATGCCTGCAATTTTCCTACATAAGGCCAGATTGGTGCGGCGTAGTGCCATAATGTCGTCGAGGAGTGTCTTCTCGTTGCTAATGTCAGCAAATCCTTCAGAGAACCACTCGTCAGGACTGCCGATGTTGAATGTCATGGCGTTGAGTTTCTCTTTTGCCAATTGCTTAGAGGCGTCGCTCATCCATTCGTTGGTAGCAATGCGCTGATTGAAGGTCTGGCGCAACTGAATGCAATAGTCCATCGTGCGTTGCTTCATTTCGGGCGTGATGTATGCATTGGTGAAAATGTACGACTTCTCGTACTTCAGCAAGCTATTCGCACAGTTCTGAACCATCTCCATACGCGTCTTGGAACGAACCAATGCTGTGTCTCTGGCAACTCCCATAGCCATGGTTTGTTTCAACTGGTCAAGATCAGATTGCAAAGCAAGCATCTCTGCTAGGGCGTCTTCTATATATTTTGGATCAATATTGGGATTCATGTCAATACTGCAGGCATCATCGAGATTGAAGCTGAGCTCAGTAAAGATGGTTGTCAGCATCGGCCATTTATCGTGGTCGTATGCGCGTCTGGAGCCACCACCTTTTAGAGGATGTACGTTGGCCAGCAAGTCAGGATTGCTAATCAATTGCCATTCCAAGCTTTTCTTGTCAATCGTGTTTTTGATGGGAGCATAGTCAGTAGTTTTCGGCCAAAGCGTTACGTTGATATGTCCGTTTCTTGACACCAAATTAACACCGAATGAAGTTGCATAGCCTTCATTGATCAGTTCTCCCCAAAGTTTCCACGCCTCTTCACAAGTGGTTACAGCGTTAATTCTCACCAGAGCGGCGTTAATCTTGTCCATGATTTCGGCGGAATCAGCTTGGGCAGCGTCTGCCAACAGCTTTTCATAGTTCGGGAAGGGGAGTGCTGACAGACGCTCTCCTATCATGGTCGGAATCTCTTGTGCCATGATAGACTTGAAATCGAACGATGACTCGTCAATCACTGTGCTGTTCCAGTAGCCACCGTTACAGTACATATAGAAATCATCACCAGGACGCACACTGGTGTCCATGTCAGTTTCGGGTACGTTCCACTGTCCATAGTCTGTAGTCGGTGCGGGGTTGTCTTCGATAGTGCACGATGTCAACATCGGCATTGTCATCATCAGCATTAAAGCTGCTGTTGTCTGCAGAATCTTTTTCATTATTATAGAATTTATTGATTAGTTTGACACTGATTTAACAAGTCCCTTCTCCATCAAGATGGGCAGGATGTTGGCTGCCGACTGGCGGTTGTGCTTGGCCTTGATGGCATGATATCTTTCCAGTAGAGGGGCATCGTCGGCCAGCAGTTCTGCCATGAATTCATCGTTGATGCGGGTAATCTTAGTCTTGCCTTCCTGATTGACTGTGCCGTCAACGAGGTAGCACTTCAGGTTGCTGAGACTCTCGTTGGCTATACCTAAGGCTATTGAAGTACTGGTGAAACCGAGTCTCGTGGCGGTATTGCCCGCAAAGAGGCCGACTGCAGCGGTTCCGAAAGCTGCGACTGCCGTCACTCCGTCGGTCTTGAATGCCAAGAGGCAAAGCTTATCCTTGTCGTAGCGTACAGCCTGAACATATTTTGAAGTCTCCAGGCTGACATTGCCATTTCTGAGGTTGCGGCAGTTCACGAACAGCTGCTGACCATACATCACGGCGAACGCCTCCTTCTTCAGAACCTTGTCGCTCTGCTTGTCGCCAGTCTTGAAATAAAACACGCCGTGGTCGCCGCTCTTGATCTGACAAACCTGCTTGGTGCGTCCGGCAGTCAACTCGTCGAGTGACTTCCAATTGTCGGCAACAAAATCCTCGTAACTCATGCAATACTTTGCAACCTCGGCGTTAGCCATCATTGATAAGAAACAGAAAAGTGCTAATACGAATATATTCTTTTTCATACTTGTACGTTATATAAAAGAGTTAATGTTTGCGAAGGATAAAGCGGTCTGGCTCGATAGAAACGGTAGGCAGGTTGGCAGCCGAACGTCTGCGGGCATTGGTCGTCGCATTCTCGTAGTCAACGTAACGGGCCAGGAAATCCATGATTTGCAGCTTGTCGTCTTGGCTGAAGTGCTCAGGATTGTTGAGGTCCTGATTGTGGACACCGAGCCCGCCAATGAGCATCATCGTATTGCTTTCATTGATCTTGTCGGGACGTGCACCCGTCCAGGGGTCGCCCTGTGCATAGTAGAACATGATGGGTCTGTCGGTCGTAGGTAGGAAGTTCTCGCGGATGTCCTTGATTTTCGAATTGTCGTAGGTGTCATAGAGCCATAAGTCTTGTTCGAAGAGTTCGGACGGATTAGGAATTTGCCCCACCTTACCAATCAGACTTTCGTAGCGTGAGAAGTCATGACAGTATTGTCCCAACTGCTTAGCGGTTTGAATGGAGTAGGGATAGTAAGAGTCGGCCATCCAGTAGTAGTCCTCTTCCTCAGCAGCCGGGGCTAATGGTGAGTCATACTTCCAAAGACCGTTTTGTTTCAGAATATCACGGAAATAGATGTAGTCAAGAATCACTTCCGCTTCAGCATCAGCCGATGGGATGTTCAGAGCACGCTCCTTGGCCGTATTATAGGAGAACTGGCCAAAGAAGAACTCAGGCAGAATTCCTATATAGTCGCCCAAACTGCTGTTAAACCAGGGGTCTGTATGCTCTGGGTGGAGTGCCTGTAGCTGGGCATTGTATTCCTTGCACTTCTGGACGTAAGTGTCGTAGAACGTGTTCTCGTTGGCCAACACACCGTCCAGCAATTTGAAGTAAATGGCGTGCATGTTCTCGCGCTCGGCATCGCTGCCTGACTCCTCTTGCATGTAGGTGCCTACTGGCATATAGTAGAGCGAAGTCATAAAGGGTGAGCAAAACACGGTGGTCACTGTCATGTCGTTGGGGTAGAAGTAGCGGTAGAAGAGCGACGTCATGCCGTCCTTGCTGGTGCCGGTGCTGATCCACTCCTTGGGCAGCAGAGGCTTCAGGGCTTGGAAGATGGCGTGGTGGTCGGCAGCAGCCTGCTCAATGGTGAGATAGTCCCAGCGCGTGTCGCTCAGATTCTTCGAGTCGCCAAAGTAGCGGTGCTCGACGATGATAAGGTTGGCATCCATATTGGCCGCAATGTCGAGATGGGTATAGTTTTTCCAATTGTCAGGAAGGTCGTATCCACAGGTGTACATCACGGTAGGACGGTCGAAGCCCTTAAAGAAGAGAAATGCCTTCTGCCTCATCGTGCCTGCCGAGGGATTCTCATGATCGACTGGCTGATTGAAGAAGACCTGATAGCACTCGGTAAAGCCGACATCATTAGTCTTAGGTGTGAAAGCTTCGACACTGGTCACATTTCCCACCTGACGGAGCAAGTCGCCAAAGGGGGTGGTAGATACTACCGGCGTTGGTGCGGGATTGTCTTCAATGCTGCATGACGTCAGCATTGGCATAATCATTGTCATGCAGTAGAAGACCACAGCCGCCATAAACTCTTTTTTCATTCTTCGTTTTTAAATTGTTATTACTTATAAGATAGATATTCTAGACATGTTGTTTTTTTACTATTTGATTTCGACGCGACTTTGCGATAGTCTGATGGCGACATGCCATAGGCATCGCTGAAGATGCGGAAGAACGAGCTGCGCGAGAAGCCGGATAGTTCGGCAATCAGTGCTACGGGCTCCTTCGTGGTGCCCAGCAGACGGGCAGCGTAGCGCAGACGGTACTCGTTGAGGAATCCACTCAGGTTTTTACCATTGGTACAGGTGGTAATGGCATCGGTCACATAGTGCTCATTGGTGCCGAGGAGTTGGGCCAGTCGGTTGCGGTCCAGGTCGGTGTCGGTATAGATATGGTCCGGGCCGTCCATGAGGTCGCAGATGCGGCGGAAGAGCTGTTGCTCGGCAGTGAGGCTCGCCTCCGGCTCTGCCTTCAACTGCTCAATGGCCTGCTGTTCCTCGCGTTCGCGCTGCTCTATCTCAGCCACCAGTCGGCGGTTTTTCTCAAGGAGTGTCTTGTTATATTGATGTGTGCGCCAGAAGAGGTAGCCAATAAGTAGGATGAGGAGGAGGGCAGCGACAAGCAGTACTCGATGGATGCGGGTTTCGCTTTTGGCATCGTTCAGTTCCAGTTCCTTCTCATGGGTCTGGTATATGACCGCCAGTTCGGCTGCTTCATTCTTTTTTTGCCAGATGAGGGCAGAGTCAATGGCAGCGCTGACACTGTCGGCAAGGACCAGTGCGTCGGCGTTGCGCCCAGCCTTGCGGTAGGCCATGTAGCGGGGAGAGAGACGGGTGGCGATGTTGTCGAAGGTCATCTTAGCGCCGTCGGTAGCCAAATAAGTGCTGTCAATCTGTTCATACCAATAGGCCGCCTCGTCGTAGCGACCAGCTGTCATCAGGTATTTCGCCGCCGTGGTGTAGCCATTAGGTTCCATCAGGCGGCTGCGGGGAATGGCAGCATAAGTGGCGGCGGCCTCGGCAGCATGGCCCGATTCTTGTAGGAACAATGCCCGCTGGAGTGCAATATGGCCTTTCCATTCCTCAATCACCAGCGAGTCATGATGCTCTTGCTCGGCGAGGGCAATTCCTTGTGCGCAACGGTCAAGCCACGTCATGGCTCCTTCAATGTCTCCTGTCTCATGGTAAATATCGGATATGCTCATACATACCCAGGCCATATCCCAACCTTTACGGTTCTGATGATTGGTGTTTTGTAGTTCTGCCTCGTAGACTTTCTGTCCCGTGAGCTTTGCTTCGTCGTATTCGTGCAGCTGTAATTGGACATCAGCCATGAGCATCAGCAAGGCAGACTCGACTGTTTTGGGGAATGCCTCGTTTCCCTTTGCCAAGTGCAGCAAGCCTGTGACGACGTTCATTGCGCCCTCAGTGTCGCCTCGACGATAGCGCAGGATTGCCCAGCGGTACCCGGCATCGGTATAGGTGAACCAGTCCTGGGAAGGAGTAGGGGCATAGCCTTCGTAGGACTTCTTGTAGAAATGCTCCGCTATCTTCATCTGCCACCCTTGGTCGTAGACGCGTCCGCGCAGGTAGTCGGCCCTTGGCGTGCTGATGATGTTCGCCGTCTCCATGCTGTCGATGATGGCCAGGGCGCGATTCATGTCTTTTGCATGATAGGCCTCGTCATACCGTTGCTGTGCAGCATCTGCCTTCTCATCGTGCTTCGTATCGCTACAATGAGTGCAAGCAGCCGTCATGGTCAGCACGGCGCATAGTAGAAAAATGTATAACCTCTGCTTCATTCACACATGCTTTTGGATACAAAGGTACTCAATTAATCTGTAACTCAACACATTCTATACGTTAAAAGAGTAAAAACAACACGAAAAAACTCACATCGGACTCGTGTGAGTTTAGTATCGAAATGGGAAAAATAAGCCTGGCAGAAATTGCCAGGCTTGGAAATTCCGATGAAATCGTTATAATTATAACGCAAACTTATAACCAAGAGTAAACTGGATGACAATAAAAAAAATCATTACCTTATTTACTACCATATCTTTACGCGGTCTTCAGGGGCAAGATAGAGCTTGTCGGTGGGCTTCACGTCGTAGAGTCGATACCAGTCGTCCTGTAGACGCATCATGCCGTTCACACGGTTGTGGTTGGCTGAGTGGTTGTCATTGTGATAATAATACTCCAATAGTGATTGGTCAAGTTCTTCTTCACCTTTCCATATATGTGCGAAGGAGAGGAAGAACTTCTTGATCTGCTCGTCAAACTGTGTACCTTTGAAACCTTGTTCGGTGAGTCGCTGCTTGTAACACTCCAGAGCCAGTTCCTGACCACCGTAGTCGGCCATATTCTCTTTGAGCGTCTTTTGACCGTCAGCCATCAGGCCAGGATAGACTTCCAGTTGGTTGAAGAGGTCAATCATAATCTGCTGCTTGGCTTCGAAGGCAGCCTGATCGGCAGGAGCCCACCAGTCGCGATAATAGCCGTTTTCGTCATATTTTGCACCACCGGCGTCGAAGCCATGACAGAATTCGTGGCCGAAGGTGGTGGTGACGGCGTAGACCGCAGCCTCGCTCAATTCGGTATTGTAACGTGGCTTTGTAATCCATGCAGGCAGAATGACCAGCGAGTTGGCTGTAGACAAATAGAAGGCGTTGTCGGTGGTGAACTGTGCCATGCTGGCCCAAAGGTCCCAACCCAGGACGTCGGCATTCCTGCCACGTATGCTACTAATGGTCTGTACGGCATTCTGACGCAGTTGCGTGACGGTAGCCAACAGAACATCGCCTTCAATCTTAGGTGTCAGCTTGTCGTTCCACTGGTCGGGATAGCCGATATAGAACTTCATAGCCTCGGCCTTCTTGCGTGCTTCAACCTTAGTGGAAGCGCTCATCCAGTCGAGATTGTCGACGCGACGGATGAAATTCTTACGCATCTGCTCCATGATGTCCTGACACTGCTGCTTGCTGATGTTGTCCTTGCCATAACTCTCGGTCAGCAGACGATATTTATAATACTTGTTGTACTGCAGAGCACTTTTCAACATGTTCATGCGGTCAGCTTGCTTGTTGATGCTGGGGACAAAAGGCAGGTCCTGCGCCAACACGTTGTAAATCATGTAGTCGCGTAAGACTTCTATATACAATGGATACTCGGCAACATCGGCAAAGAACTGCATCAGCTGAGCAATCTCATTTGTGCCCGAACAAATGACAGGTTCCGTCAGTTCCTGATCGGTGACACCCATCATTTTCAGGACTTTATTCCATTTCTCATCTTCTTCAGCCGCGGCGCGACGTCTAACAATTATAGGTTGCGGATGGCTCGCCATCTCAAACGAATAATTATAGGCATCCATCTCAAGTTTTTCGACCTTGATGGCACTTTCGGTAATCTGTTTGATACGTTCTTGAGAATAGCCCAAGGCATCGAGATGCGAGCAATAGGCGGTGATGACGCTATTCAGCGACGTGCTATCCTCTCGGGCAGCAAATCTCTCCACCTCTGGTGTCATAGCGCCTGCGGTAATAATATTGATGCCCAACTTGCCTTCATTGCCATAGGGAATAAAGCGGAACAGGGGGCTGTAACCCAACGACTGGAGGGTTTCAAAGGCTTTGAACAGTTGGTCGGCCGTTGTCACCTGCTCTAGCATCTGCAGACGTTCACTGAGCAGCGCCTTGTTCTTGCTGTCGTCGTTCAACGTCTGGTCGATTTGACTGCGCAATGTCACCATGACGGGGTCGGTGCTGGTGTTCAGCATATTATTTAACACAAGCTTCATTTCATTCTCAATCTGCTTGCCGATAGACGGTGCGGGGTCGCTACTGTTGAACCACTGTCCAAGGGCATACCTGTAGAAGTCGTCGCCAGGACGTACTGAGTTGTCAATCTCGCTGTCGTAGGGGAATGGCTTGTAGTCTGTGACTGGAGCGGGATTGTCCTCAATAGCGCACGATGTCAACATTGACATGGTTATTGCGCAGAAAAGGACGGCGGATAAAATCTTTTTCATTGTTTTTGGGGATTAATGATTATACCTTACTATTTATTATAGAATTCCTGCTTTTCTCAGTTTCTGGCGCAGCTCCTCGTTCTGTCGGATGAATCGCTCGATGAACACGTTCTGGTCACCGATGCGCCAACGTTGGTATATAATAATGACTACAAGTGCTAGCACCACCACAATGAAGGCGGCGGCTAACGCAACTGTGAAGACAAGTGTTATATTCATGTGCATTATCGATTTGAATTCGCTTGCAAAATTAGGCAATCTTTTGGAAATAACAGTCCTACGGTAGGAAAAAAGAGTCTTAAAACGTGAAAAACTGCTTATTCGTAGTCTCAAAACGACCGTAAAATAAAGCTTGACATGAGACAGCCAGACTACGATATATTGATGAAATGGGCGATTTTTATTATTTCCTTGCTGCTCGACATCTCTTTTTCTCCCATGTTATCGAAAAATATGTTTGATTTGGTATATTATGTAGAATTAATTTGTTATATTTGCACCCTCTAAGGAATTGTAAATATGGAATCGTTTATGTTTTTAGGCTTTGGCCTTGACGCCTGGATTACCATTGTGACGGTGCTGGGCATGTTTACTATCCTGCTGTTTACCAAGTGGCGTAGCGACATGGTCTTCCTCGGAGCCATCGGTGTGCTCTATGTCACGGGTGTGCTCGATGCGAAGGAGGCCTTTTCTGGTTTCAGCAGCACGTCGGTCATTACCGTCGGTGTGCTGTTTGTGGTCGTCGCAGGTCTGACGCATACCGGTGTGCTGCAATATATTGTGAAGTATCTGCTCGGCACGCCCAACAGCTATGCGAAGGCGGTGACACGACTGATGCTGCCTGTGGCTGTGCTCAGTTCGTTCCTTAGTAATACGACAGTTGTATCGCTCTTCGTCAATATTGTCAAGATGTGGTCCAAGAAGCTGGGCGTATCGCCCTCGAAACTGCTTATCCCCCTGAGCTATGCCTCGGGCATGGGCGGTGTGTGTACCCTGATTGGTACGCCGCCGAACCTTATCATCAGCGGACTTTACGAGGAGAAGACGGGCGTGGCCATGAACATTCTGACTACGACCATCCCTGGCCTGTTCTGTCTTGTTATCGGCGTGCTGTCGGTTATAGCCATGCGCCGGCTGCTGCCTGAACGCAAGGCACCTGAGAGTGCCTTTGAATCGACGGGCGACTACACCGTGGAATTGCGTGTTCCAGCGGACAACCCCCATATTGGACAGACGCTGGCCGAAGCTGGACTCTACCACATCAACGGTGGCAGCCTGATCAATATGTATCACTTCGACGAAACCCCAATGCCTATCTCGGAGGACGAGCCCATCTTGGGCGGTGACCGCCTGATCTATGCCGGACAGATAGACGAGATTGTCAACATAGCGGATAGCCACAAACTGGTGACTGCCGACAAACCGGTCTTTTCCATGAGTGAAATAGATTTGAAGCGTAAGATACGTACGGCATACGTCGATTTCGGCAGCAGTCTGATAGGCACATCCATTGGCGACAGTAAGTTTGAAAAGGACAACGATGTCATCCTGGCAGCTGTGTCCCGACGTGGCGAGCGCATCGAAGAGGCGCCGCGAAACGTGGTGCTAAAGGCTGGCGACACGTTGCTGTTGATATGTCCGAAGAACTTCAAGGTCGATACCCCTTCCCTCACGAAGGACCTGCACTTCTTCGATTCCGACGATGTGCCCGACATTGGGTATGGTACGCTGGCCTCCACTGCTATTATGATTGCCATGGTTGCACTGTCGGCCTTCGGTGTCATGCCGCTGCTACAGTGCGCCTTCCTTGCTGCCGCTGCCATGCTTATCTGCCGCTGTTGTAGTATGGAGCAGGCCATGCGTGCTATCAACTGGGAGATTCTGATGGTCTTCGCCGGCAGTGCTGTGCTTGGCCTTGCCATCCAGAAGACGGGTATTGCCGAGTGGCTGGCCAACGGCATCCTTGACGTCTGTGGCACCAATCCCCTGGTGGTGATGATAGCAGTCTGCTTTGTCGGTACCTTCATCACCGAGTTCATTTCGAACACCGCAGCCGGTGCCATGTTCTTCCCCATCATGTACGAGGCCGCTGAGAAATTGGGCTATGACCCGTTCCCCTTCCTCGTTGCCCTGATGGTGAGCGTCAGCAGCAGCTTTGCTACGCCTATCGGTTCGCCCACCCACATGCTGGTCTATGGTCCTGGCGGCTACCGCTTCAGCGACTTTATGCGCATCGGTCTGTTGATGAACATCATCATCCTCGCCGCCAACATCCTGATTGTGAATATCGTCTATCCGCTGACGCCATTGCCCTAAGCACTCTGCTTAGTAGATGACCTTTTTGCCGTTGACGATGTTCAGACCCTTTTGGGGCTGGCTGAGTCGCTGGCCGTGAAGATTGTAATAACGGTTATTGGTTATTGTTTCACGGTTAACGTTCTGGATGCCTGTCGCTCCACCGGTAATGGCCACGCCAAAGCGCTGTGTGAACGTCGTCTCGCCGTCGCTGACGGTGACGTTCAGCCAGCCTACACTCTGGGTGTCGGGCTTGGTGGCCTTAACGGTCAGTGTGGAGCCGTCGATACGGGGTGCATATAGGCCATTGGTTTGCTTGTCCAACGTGTAAGACGGTGTGACGCTCTGGCCGTTCTGACCGTAGAAGCCGGCGAAATGCTGCTTTAGGTCGATGGAGGCTTCGCCATTCGTTGCCACCATGATATACGGATGAGCCATAAACTCTAAATAATCCTCCAAGAGTGTCCAGCCGTCATGGTTGGGGTCGTCGTTCTGGTTGGCCACACTGGCATTGCTGCCGATGCACTGCTCCCACCAGTCAGGCATACCGTCCTGGTCGGTGTCCCAGTCAGCGGCACGCTGCTCTTCAGGATAGTCCTCCCAGCCCTTGCCTGCCGCATGTTCGGTAATGTCCTCCTCCGTGTCTATCTCGCCCTTGATTCTCGACTTGCTGCCCACATAGGTATATGTGCCGTCCAGCGTCTCGCGGACGTTACGCTGGTGGTGCTCGTCGCGCATGGGCATAGTGGCTCCGGCATAGCTGGTCACAATCTTCATGGCATCCTGAGCCGTATGGATGGTGGCATGCGAGGGGAACAGCGGTTCGCTGAGCAGATACTGATAGGTGGTGGGAATATTGCCCGTAGCATTATAGGTGTCACCCTTCTTGTCGTTGCTCAGGGTGTGGTTCTTGTTCTCGCGGATGTTGCCGCTGACGTAGGCCTGGTCGATACCGTCAGGTGCTATGGCATCCTCGAAGTCCTGCGTAAAGAGAATGGTCTTCCGCGTGTCGGCTCCCATCTTATAGTAGTTGTTGACGAAGTTCACCGCATGACAGTTGCCGTCGGTGGTACGACTATTCCAGTTATAGCAGACATTGTTGAACAGGTCTAGGCCACCGATAGGACGGTTCTGTCCATCCATGCCGCCGCCCATCGACCAGTTACGTCCTGCACAGTTGACCAGCAGGTTGTGGTGCCATGAGCCTATGCGTCCGTCGATGGTAGCCGCATAGCCGTGGTTGGTACCGTCGGCATAGTTCTTGTGGCCTGCAATGCCCAGTGCCTCGCTGATGACGCTATACTGGAACGAGATGTTCAAGGCGCCGCGTCCCGATACCGTCTCGTCGGTGCCCCAAGCCGCCGTGCAGTGATCTACGATGGCGTGGTTGGCTCCCGACATACCCATGGCATTACCCGTGTTTTCGCCATAGATGCCCAAGCCGCGCTTGAAACGTATATGGCGGCAGATGACGTCAGAACCGATGTTGATGTTCGAGGCCTTGATGCAGATGCCCTTGCCGGGAGCTGTCTGTCCAGCGATGTAGGCGTATGGCTTGACAAACTGAGCTCCGAAATCGAGTTCGATGATGCCACTGACGTCGAACACGATATAGCGTGGCTCGTCGATGTTTACCAGTCCATAGAGCAAGGAGCCGGGTGTGTCCTTGTCGCCGCTGAGGTTCGTCACATGATACACCATGCCGCCGCGTCCGCCAATGGCATAGCGGCCATAGCCCTCAGCACCCGGGAAAGCCAGTTGGCAAGGCTGGAAGGTCCATACCTGTCCCTGATGCACCTGGCCGTTGCCATCGACCTCGTCGATGCGCCACCAATACTTCTGCATGGATGACAGACCGCTCTTGACATATTGCGCCGCTGTGCCTTCGTATTCGTATGTAGTGGCAGCAGCTACTTCTGCGGAGTCGGTGCCTAAGACCATCTTATGACTGACGACACCTTCTGGAGCCGTCCACGAGAAGGTCACCGTACCCTCTTCCGTACCCGCATGGAAGTCATGGTTTACAGGCATCGGGTCCGTCGCCCCAATCGCTGCCACGTCGAATTCCAGACCGTTAATCATGACACGTGTATTGGTATAGGTCTTGCCAGCCTCTGGCACAGTGCTGTAAGTGATGACGACAGGCTGTCCTTCAGTGACGTTGAACGTGATGAACGACGTGCCGGCCTCGGCATTGCTTTGGGCGGCAGAAGTAAACTTCACGCCAGTAGCCACCACGTTGCCGTCAACCCGCACTTCGATGTCGGGCTGCGTCTGGTTCTTGTCGGAGTTGTTGTGGTAAGCCTTTAGGGTGTGCATGCCGGCTGTCATGCCCGTAATGGTCAGGATGAGCGAAGTAGAGCCTTCTGTTATCTGTGTCATGTTGCCCTTGTCCAGGTTCGTTGCCAGTACCTCGTCGGCAATAATGCGCAGTCCGTTGGTCTCTACATCGGTCTTGCTCCAGTTGCTGCCCACGGCTGAGGCTGCTCCTCCGGCAGTGATGGTGATGGTCATGCCGCCGTCGAATGATTTCGTGTCACTTTCAGCGCGAGGTACGGCCCATGAGATGTAGTTCACTTCAGTGTCCTTTCCTGGGGCAGTCTTGCCGGGCAGGTCAAAGTCGATGTTCTGTGCTGTTGAAGCCATTACTGTCAGGCTAAGCACGGCAGTCATTAGTAAATGTCGTTTCATTGTAATTGTGCTTGTTTTAGTGATTCTGCGTGCAAAGATAAGCAAAAAAAATGATATAAATTATAAGAATGTGACATTATTTTCAGAGGGGCTTGAAACATTTTTCTATATCGATGCAACAAAAATCTATGGTAGTATGGGGAATTTTGTGTACTTTTGCCGCATAAATAACATAATATGCACCGATTACTACTATTCTTCGCCGTTTCTCTGGTTTCTGTCCTTGGTTTCGGACAGGCTGGACACTTCATCCCCTCTGAACGTTTTTCGAGTGGACTCATCAATGATGTCTGTCAGGATAAGTACGGTTTTATCTGGATAGCAACGGAGAACGGTCTGAACAGGTATGACGGTTATCGTTTCATGACCTATTATCCTCAGCAGTCCGACTCGACCGCTCTGCCGAGTAAGTCCGTCACCAAGTTGTATTGTGACAAGAAAGGCCAGCTGTGGATTGGCACGCGCATGGGTTTTGTACGTTACGACTATGCCACCGACCGTTTTGTGCGCTATCCTTTCACCAACGGGGAGACCCCTCGCGTCATTTCCATCATGGAGCGCAAGAGTGGCGAATTCCTGGTAGGTACGTCGGGTAGAGGCTTGTATAGTCTGAAGGGCAATTCTTTGGTTAAGATTCCTGATGGTTATACGTCTGGTGGCGGTAACTGGTATTTCAACCAGATGCTGGAAGACAGTCAGGGACGCTTCTGGAAGTGCGGCTACGGTGAGGAAATCACGATGAAGGACCAGAGCGGCCTTCACCAGTTCTTTGTCAGCAAGGGTGTAGTCATGCTGATAACTGAGAAGGATGGCGAAATCCTGGTAGTCAGTCAGCATGGCATCAGCTGCTATCGTGGTGGAACGATGATCAATGCAGATATTGACCTGTCTGTGCTTGGCAGTGAAAACGTTGTGATTTGTAGTGCTTACAAAGATAGCAAAGACAATATATATATAGGTACGCGAGGAGACGGCCTCTTCCTGTTGAAAAAAGGCAGCACGACGCTTACCCGCGTAGAATGCAGTCTGAACGGCTTGGACTTGAATACAGCGAAGATATGGTGTATCAAGGAAGACCGTGACGGCAATATGTGGTTAGGATGCCAGTCGAAGGGTCTGGTCATGATTCCCAGTGTGCAGCCCCAGTTTACGTCTTGGAGCTTCTTGTCGCAAGGCTACCGCATCAGTTCTTCGGCCACTTCCATCTGCGAAGGCGACCAGGGCATGCTCTGGTGTACCGTTCAGGGTAGCGGTGTCTTTGGCTTCGACCAGCATGGCTGGATAGTGTCTCATCCGGCTTCTCCCCCTTCAGCAGAATACATCTACCGCGACAAGCGCGGACAATACTGGATTGGTACAGACGAAACGCTGTATTCGTACGACCCGCTGACAGGCCGCTATCAGCCACATGTATCTCTGGTCAGTGACCATATCAACGACATGACGGATACTGGTAATGGTCTGCTATACATCTCGACCTATTCCCGAGGTTTCTCTATCTATAATACCGAAACGCATGCGTTGCGGAACTATCTGGCCACACAGGAGGACCCTGTAAACGGTCATCTGTGCAATAACTGGGTGCTTGCCATGATGCCTGACAAGGAGGGACGCATCTGGCTGGCTACGGCGTCAGGCGTCTCGTGCTATAATCCTGACAAGGGCAGCTTCCGCTCTATGGGCTGGGATTGTTTGCTGGAGGGCATGATCTGTTTCTCCCTGTGCGAAACCCGTCAGGGCGACATCCTTATTGGTACGGACGAAGGCCTGTTCCGCTATCACCCCGGTGATGCCAAGGCCAAGCGTTTTCCGGACGGTGATGCCTTGTCCGATAAAGTGGTGGGCTATCTTGTAGAGGCCAACAACGGCGATATCTGGTGTGCCACATCGATGGGCATCTGGCAGTATGATGTGCGCAAGAAACATTTCATTGCCCATGTCAGCGGTAATGGCCTGACGGTCAAGGAGTATGTGAACAATGTTGGTGCCCATACCAGCAGCGACATGATTTACTTTGCCAATAACGACGGCTTTACGGTCTTCAATGCATCACAGTTGGTCGGTGGTCACAAGGATTTGCCTGATGTCAACCTGACGGGCTTCTTCATTGCCGGTCAACCAGTCAATATCCGGACGGAGTCCAACGGAGAGCAGATTACCAAGAAACCAGTGATGGAGTCAGACTATTTTGCAGTGTCCTATCTGGAAAACAATATCTCGCTGGAATTCTCGCTGTTAGACTATAACAGTCCGCTCAATATCATCTATGAGTACCGCATTAATGATGGCCAATGGATGAAAACGCCTGAAGGCCAGAATTTTATACAGTTGAGCCACTTGCAGCCTGGTCAATATGAGATAGAGGTCAGGGCGCTGTCGTCCGGTGTCTATTCTCATAGCAAGATGCTTGTGATTGAGGTGTCATACCCCTGGTATAATTCCAGATGGGCCTATTTGCTCTATTTGGCCATCGTCTTCGGTATCTTGGGCCTGATATTCTGGTTCCAGAGACGTATGGCCAACCAGCAGCTGGACGAAGAGAAGATGAAGTTCCTGATTAATGCCACGCACGACATCCGTTCGCCGCTGACGCTCATCATGGGACCGCTTGCCAAACTGAAGTCTGTTGTGACGGATGGCGAGGGAAAGGCCTATATCGACACGATAGACCGTAATGCCAACCGCCTGATGTTGCTGGTCAACCAGATTCTGGACGAGCGCCGCATCGACAAGAACCAGATGCAGTTGCGCTGTCGCGAGACCAATATGGTCGATTTCATCAGTAATATCTGTAAACTCTACCAATACAATGCCTCACAGCGTAACATCACTTTCACCTTTGAACGTGACCGTGACCATGTGATGGCATGGATAGACCGTATCAACTTCGACAAGGTGGTCAACAACCTGCTGTCAAATGCCTTTAAGTTCACCTTTGACGGTGGCGAGGTCAAGGTGGTGCTGAGTGAGATGGAGAAGGACATTACCCTGAAAGTCATCGATTCGGGTGTCGGCATTAAGCCAGAGGATGCCTCACATGTGTTCGACCGCTTCTACCAGGGGCGTAATGTCGACGACATGGGCTTACAGGGCACGGGTATTGGTTTGAATCTGTGTAAGGCTATTACCGAGATGCATCACGGCCAAATCAGTGCACAGGGTCGTGAGGACGGCCAGCACGGTTCGTGCTTCACGGTCGTGCTGCCCAAGGGTAATGCCCACTTGAAGGCTGAAGAGATTGTGGTCGATACGCCAGCCCGTGAAGTGCTGTCGTCAGGCGGTACAAGTCGCCAGTTCCGCCAATTCCGCATCCTCATCGTTGATGACGACCATGAGATAGCAGACTATATCATCAATGAGCTGGGTAACCGCTATAAGTTCGACCATGCCCCTAATGGTAAGGAAGGTTTGAAGATGCTGCTGACGTCCCAGGTAGGCAGCGATGACAGTCAATCGGCACGCTACGACCTTGTCATCAGCGATGTGATGATGCCTGAGATGGATGGTATCACCATGCTCAAGCGTATCAAGGACAACCCGCAGATTTCGCAGTTGCCTGTCATTATGCTGACATCGAAAGCCGAGGTCGAGCACCGGTTGGAAGGTTTGAAGTCGGGTGCCGATGCCTATATCGCCAAACCTTTCAACATGGAAGAGCTGCATATCCAGATAGACAATCTGATAGACAACGTACGTCGCCTGCGCGGTAAGTTCAGCGGTGCCGTCCACCAGGAGCAGCGTGTGGAGAACATCGAGGTGAAGGGCAATAACGACGCCCTGATGGAGCGTATCATGCGTTCGATAAATGCCCACATGTCGGATACCGACTATAATGTCGATACGCTGGCTGAGGATGTGGGTATCAGCCGTGCTCAACTGCATCGTAAGATGAAAGAGTTGACTGGCATATCGAGTGGTAAGTTCCTGCGTAATCTGCGCATGGAACAGGCTGCCCGTCTGTTGCGCGAGTCGAAGGTCAATGTGTCGCAGGTAGCCTATAATGTGGGCTACTCTGACTTGGCCCATTTCTCGACAGCCTTCAAGAACTATTTTGGCCAGTCGCCCTCAGAGTATGCGGAATCACATAAGTAAACAAGGGAAATGATTATAATTATAAAACCAATTTATTATGTCTAAAAAGAACTATTTGTTATTTGTCATGCTGTTGTTGATGACAGCATGGCAGAATGCGACGGCCCAACAGCGCCGTCCCATTGATTCACAGCATCCGTTGTGGCTCATCCATATTGACGTATGGAATTCGGCTGATCCTCAGAAGATCATCAATCTGATTCCTGACGACATCAAGCCGTACGTTTGTATGAATCTCTCGCTGTCGTGTCAGTTCGATACAAAGACCAGCATGTATCGTATGCCTCGCAATGCCGTCCGCACGTATAAGTCGTGGGCTACCGTCTGCCAGCAGAACGGCATGTGGTTCTCGTGTCAGCCGGCATCGGGTGGCCATACCCACATTCAGGACAGCGACCTGGAGACCTTCGAATACTTCTTCAAGACCTATCCCAACTTCCTGGGCTGGAACTATGCTGAACAGTTTTGGGCCTTTGGCGATGCAGGCGACTTGAGTTCGATGACGGCAGCCTCACGCTGGGCACTGTTTGCCAACCTGGTCGAGATGTCGCACAAGTACGGTGGCTTCCTCACCGTCAGCTGGTGTGGCGGCGACTACCACATGAGCACGAACCCCATGGGCGAGCTGAAGGCAGACAAGAACTTCCTGGAAGCCTGCAAGAAGTACCCTGAGGCTATCGTGTTCCTTTACAAGTACACCCATGCCAGCAGTTTCTACAACAACGAGAGCATCTGCTGGGGACCCTTTATCTCCGGTCTGGCCAAGAACTACGGTGTACGCTACGACAACTGCGGCTGGAACGACACCCTGTCGAAGCTGTTGGGCGAGAACCACGGCAAGAAGTACCCCGGTTCAGCCGGTATCGGTACGGTCATGGAACAGACCTGCGTCAACGGTGGTGCCGTGTGGGACGGTCCTGAGCTGATATGGCGCGAGGAGTGTTTCCTGAACCAGGGTGACACCAATGTCGATGGCTACACGCGCCGCAACTGGGCTGCCTCGCCCCACTTCAAGGGCATCTGGCTCGAAATGTGGCGCCGCATCATCGACGGCACCATGTATATCCCAACGCGCGAGGAAGTGGTGAACAAGACCAAGATTGTGGTTATCAACAACCTCTCCAGCGGCTACGAGTCGTACACCTCATGGGACGACCTCTATAATGGCGTCTATCTGCAGACAGACCCCTTCAACCAGAAGAAGGAGGCGCGTCACAACTACGGACAGTGGTATAACAACCTCTGCTACTTCAAATCGACTGGCCGCTATGGTGCCATCCCCATCGTGATTGACCTCTACGACGATGTTGCCAAGCAGATTCCCGTGCAGGTGAAGCGTTCCAACTATACGACGCGCTGGGGCTCGCAGACCAAGAAGAAGGCTGACTTCGACGCCCAGTACCCGGAGGTGTCGAAGGGCGACCTCTACGTCAACCGCTATCGCAACCAGCTGGTCACCTATACGCCGTACTCCTATCTGAACGTCAAGAAGACCGCCTCGGCCAGCATCCCCTTGCAGTATAACACTTGCGATTCGCTGAATCTGCAGTATGCCAAGCTGTCCAGCGGTGTCATCCGCGAGTATGCCGACCATATCGACTTCTATTTCAACAACTATCGCAGCGACAGTCTCGTCCAGCAGGTTGACAAGATTGTCATCTACGGCGTCACGTCAGAACCAGAATGTAAGCTGACCAAGCCGTATATTGTCAATCTTTCCGGCCATAATGCCAGCCTGACGGGCAAGTCGTACGATGCTGAGAATAAGACCTTCAGCGTCAATGTGCAGCACATGGGTGCAGCCATCCTGCGCATCGACTGCTCGGGAGCTGCTACCGACCGCCAGACTGACATCATCCCTGCCACCGCACTGGAAAAGCCCAAGCAGCCGGAGGCTTATAGAGGCCCCATCATTATCGAGGCTGAGGACATGGACCGCAAGAGCGTGACTCACAGAATGACTCATTCAGGCTGGTGGGCACAGGAATACTCTGACTTTGCCGGTCTGGGATTCATCGAGACACAGGCCAGCACGAGCAGTGCCCTGCGCCATACCCTGAAACTGTCTGAGGTTGCCGCTGGCGAATACAACATCCGCGTCCGCTACTGTAACAGCAGCAAGGCAGGCAATATCAAGGCTACTGTCAATGGTACGGCCCTGACCATGGATATCGAGAAGGTTGCCATCAACGACTGGCGCGAGGCCGTTGTCACCGCTACGCTGAAAGCTGGCAGCAACTCGCTGGTTCTGCAAAACAGCGGTGCCATCAAGATGACTATCGACCAGGTGATTTACGAACCCGTAGGCACACCTAAGGAGAAGTTCAACGTGAAAGTCCGCGAGGCTGACTTCGGTACGGTCGTGGCTGATGTCGATTCTGCCGCTGCAGGCCAGACGGTACATCTGACCATTACGCCCGCTGAAGGCTATGGCATCAAGGCGCTGAACATTGTCAACTCCATCTTCTTCACTCAGGGCAAGACCATTCCTGTCAGTAAGGATGCCACTGAGGTTTCGTTCCAGATGCCCGACGACAACGTGACCATCCAGCCCGTCTTCTACGACAAGGCTGCTGTCTATATTCTCGACTTCACTGACGTGGCTGCCGGCGCACTGCCCGAAGGCTGGCGCACCACCGATGGCAGCGATGTCCGTAACTATCCCACCAGCAATGGCAGCGGTCCGCGTACCTTTACAGGATTGACGGGCTATCAGGGCAAGGCACTCTACTGGCGTACGACCAGTGCAGAATACGGTCGTCAGTCCAACTATCCGCTGACACTGCAGCCCGGCAATTACCAACTCGTCTTTGCTATGGCAGCCTGGAAGGGTACGCCCACTTATCAGGCAAGGATTATCCGCAGCAATGGTGCAGCCGTGAAGGCATCTGCCACCATCACTGCCAAACCCGACCTCAATGGCAATGGTGCTGGCAACATCTCTACTGCTGAACGCCAGACGTTGAATTTCGAGGTGACTGCGGAGGGCAATTACATCATCCAGTTCAAGGAGATAGGCAGTGGCATGCAGGAGTTCCTGCTGGCCGAATGCCGTCTGAGAGACCTCAATACGACGGGTATCTCAACCGTCAGTGCAGCCAGCCGCTGGCCACGAGGCATCTACGGACCGACAGGTGTGCATCGTCAGACATTACAGACGGGTCTGAACATCGTAGTCGATGCTGATGGAAATGTCAAGAAGGTGATGGTACGTTAGTGTTTTCCTTCGATATCAGATATTATTTGAGCCCGCTATTTTAGTGGGCTCAAATAATATTTCTTTCCGTTCTTAATATAAATCCCCTTTCTCAGTGCAGGCGCCGACTGATTGGTTACAGTCACCTTGCGACCCTGCAGGTCGTAATACTGATCCTTTCCTGACGCTGCCTGCTTCACGGTCATAATGCCGGTGTCGTTATAGCTGTTGGCAGTCAGGCTGAGCTGACCGATGATGCAGTCACTCCATTCCGAGGCGGCAGAATAGACGGCGATGCTGTATGCGCCCTGCTCTGTGACGTCAAATTCAAAGGTCTGCTGCTCAGGTGTGCCAAAACTGTTTGATGCCGTATTGCCAATGTTGATGGACGGCGTGTAGGTCTGGCTGGCAATGCTGACGCCCGTAGTCTTCTCGACGTTCACTTCCACAGCACCGAAATTGGCCATGTTCCAGTTGCATATTCTGTATTTCAGCGTATAGTGCCCTGGTGCTAGGTTCAGCGTCGTGCCGCCGTCAGCGAGTCCGTATTTAGCCCAGCCCTGGTGTGTGCCTCCGTTGATGTTGCGAAAGTACAGACCGTAGTTGAATCCGCGTGAAGCCCCCGTGAACTGCAGCACGCGGCATCCCTGCGAGTAGCCGTTGCTATAGCCTGTGCGCCGTTCGTTACTGTCGTAGGTCGTCCATCCGGCAGGCAGTGCTCCTCCCTCGGTAAATGCCGATGAGACCGTAAGCGAGTTCAGGGCTTGCAGTGTCACCTCGACGGTGGCTGTGCTCTGTTCGCCGTCGTTATCCGTTGCCACGGCTTTCAGCGTATGTTTGCCGGCCTTGGCATCCGTCAGGACAGCCTTGTAGGGCTTGGCAGTACAGGTGGCCAGCAGTGTTGTGCCGTCATAGAACTCCACCTTTTCCACCGTACCGTTGTTGTCGTCAGCATTAGCCGTTATGGTGATGTCAGGAAACGTGCTTCCGCTGGCAGGCGCAAAGCAGAGGTGTTTCGCACCAGTCTTCGGAGCAGTAATGCTGACGTTGGGCGACGTCTTGTTCAGCGTATAGTTCTTACAGAAGTTCCAGATCTCCTTGCCCGTATATACCTGTTTCTCCTTGCATATCCAGTGTCCCTTGTCAGCCAGTTCCAGCAGTCGCACCTCGACACCGTCGTTGCCCGGTCCCCAGACGTGCAGTTTGGCACCACCGAAGCCGTTGTAGCTGTTTGTCACCCTGGCGGTTGTGGGACAGCCGTTATGTCTGATCCATACGTTCAGCGCCGGTTGTGCACCGCTGAAAGCACACGTTTCGTCGCCCGTGCCGTGGATGTGCAGAATAGGCAGTGCCCGCACGTTGGCATTGGCGTTGGCGCCGCCCATGGGATAGCCGCTGACGGGACAGAAGGCCGCAATGAGGTCGGGAATCTTGTTCATGGCGTGGTAAGTGAACATGCCGCCCATGGAGAAACCGCCCAGATAGACGCGGTTACGGTCAATCTTGTGCTGCGTCACCATCTTGTCGATAATGGCTTTGACGAAGTTGATGTCGCGGTCGCCCGAGATGTCCCACGACTTGTCGATGCCGTTGGGGAATACCACGACGAACTTGGCGGTGTCGCACACCGCTTCCATGCTGACGTTGTCGTTCTTGAACTCGCTGTTCTGCATCCAGTTGGCATCTTGGTTGTAGCCGTGACAGAAGATGAGCAACGGACGGTTCTCGCCAAGATTCTTCGGTGCATAGACATTGTACGAACGGTTGGTGCCGTTAACGGTGATGTTGTCGGCATTCACCGTCACCATTCCTGCCATGAGCAGGAAAACAGAAATAAGTAAATGTTTCATAGTCTCATAAAAAGTTTGTTATACGCTTCATACCAGTAAGTATGGTTTTCTGGTGTAAAATTACAATATATATATTGAAATCTGCGTGTTTTAGTTGTTTTTTTGCTTCTCATGAACTACAAAGCTAACCATTTGAGACGATAGCCGACTGTCTGACCGCTTTTCCCTGCGATTTCCTGCATCGTGATGAGCAATGATAAATATTTCTATTAGGCACGAAAAATGTTTCAAATAGCATACAAAAGCAGTAATGAGACGTTTTAAACAGTGAAATGAAACGTTATTATGTCGCGTTCTCTTTTATATTACCTACCTTTGCGGCATCATTTTAGGTGATTACTAACTTGAAGTTTATTCTTGATTTGTTTTATTAATAACTAATGTAATTTAATTATGAGAAAATTTACTAAATCGTTGCTTACACTGGCACTATTAGTGCTTGTAGTGGGAGGGGCAAATGCTACAAAATTGTATGCTACTTATGGCTCACCTGCAGGTGAAGGTTCTTGGAATGCGGGAACCAACACGTATTCATGGACAAAGAATTATAGTAATTTAATGCCCATTTTTACTTTCTCAAATGGTGAATTGGCAAATTATACGTCGATTAAATTTTCAACAACCAGTTATACTGATGTTTACCGCCTTTATTTTCATGGTCCAAACAAAGAAATAGCATTCTATTCTGCTGGCGATAAAACCATTGTTTTTGCAGAACGTGAAGAATTTAAGGGTGTAGATTTGTCTACAGTTACGGGTATCAGCTTTGGTGGTGCATCAAGTAGTGGTTCTATAATAATTTCAAATAAGCCCTATTTGGAAAAACCAATGTCATTGACATGGAATGACGACGGAACTGCAGATATCGATCTTAGCGATTTAACAGCTTCTGATGGTTTCACTTTCAACGATCAGACAGGCGAGCTTACAGGAACAGGTTCGAGTGGTGTACTCAGTGTCAATTTCCCTGCTGGAGGTGTTGATTTAAGTTCATTAACAGGCTTCTCAGTAACATATACAGGTGACAACTTGTTCGGTGGTTTCAAAATTGGTATTAATGAAACAACTAAAAAAGATTTTTATTCTAATCCCACGGGACGTAATGATTTGGCGCAGTATATGACTGCTGGAGAAGTTGGCGATCCTTCTGCAATAACTCTGTGGAAGTGGTGGAATAATTCAACGGCAGGCACAATGACGATTTCATCTATCAAGCTAAAGGCCAATGTTATTTCTGCAAATCCTGGAGGAATGAGAGCAATAGAATCTTTATCTAAGAAGTACTATGAAGGTGGTGAATGGAAGACAGGTTCTGTCTCTACCAGTTATGGAACAGGAATTGGAACCGCTATGGGTGATGGAAACGCTACACAGGACGAATATGCCGATATTGCTGCCTATAAAGAAATAAGGCTTTATGTTTCAAGTGGCGATCCTCGCTTGTTCTTGGTAAAGGCCTCTTCTTTTGTACCAACTGAGGATGGCTATATTCTCACTAAGGATGGCGTAAAACAAAATGGCCAGTGGAATGGTATTCAAGATACTGACCATAAACTTGTGAAGAATGGTGATTATTATTATATTACAGTAGCTGATATAAAGGCTGCTTGCGGTGGTGAAGCCAAATTGATTGGTGTAAAAGCTGAATATGGTCAAACAATAAATATTAGTAAGATAGTTGTAATGGAAGACAGTGAATATAATTATCTTCTTTCTGGTTCTGGTTCATTTTCTTCTAGTGTTATCACAGCTCTTGCCGATGCCAATGCTACATGTTACGACGCAACGGGTGTGACAGGTTCTGGTGTTGACTTTACTAGTGTTGCTAACCCCAATGCCCTCTTCGTTGCAGGCAGTGGCGTACTTGCCAACACCAAGAACGTGATAGTTTCTGGTACTTGTGCTTACCTTGTATTGGAGGATGACCATCCTTTCAAGGCTCCTGCTGACTTCACGGCAACGGATGCAAGCTATACTACAACTATTAATGCGTCGGCTAAGGCTGGTACACTTTGCTTGCCATTTGCAGCAACGATTCCTGTTGGAGTAGAAGCTTGGACGTTAGCTTATACCAGTGGCGACGCTGCTGTGGCTACTCCTGTTTCGACAACTATTCCTGCCAATACACCAGTATTGCTGAACGGTAGCGGTGATCAGACCTTCACTGGTGCTTCTGCTGCCGTCAGTGCCAGTGCTACTAATAAAGCTGGTGCTCTGACTGGTGTGTTTGCTGCAACTACAGTTCCTGTTGACAGTTACGTGCTGCAGTATCAGGATCCTAAGGTTGGCTTCTTCAAGGTGACAGGCGCTAAGACTATCAATCCTTTCCGTGCTTATCTGACTGCAGGTGGTGGTGCTCCAAGCCTGCGCATCATCTTCCCAGAGGATAGCGACGTGACAGGCATCTCTGAAATTGAGAAAATGAAGAATGCAGACAATGTGACAATCTTTGACCTGCAAGGTCGTAAGGTTGCCCAGCCT
>JAEEGJ010009774.1_pt1 | contig 25382 bp, 11 predicted proteins | sample 8958761 | NCBI WGS metagenome assembly JAEEGJ01 (sample SAMN16246546, study PRJNA631951) | gut metagenome | biome: gut microbiome; feature: rumen; material: RS-attached | host: Bos | place: Iran: Karaj | collected 2018-10 | reverse complement strand
CCCGCAAGGTCGAGATCACCGTCATCCGTGACGAGAACGAGCGCGACATGGTCAAGATGAATTACACGGGTGGCGCCACGGCGATGGCCGTCTCGCCCGACGGCAAGGAGATCGCCATGGTCATCCGTGGCGACGTGTTCGTGACCGCCGCTGAATACAACACCACGCGCCGCATCACCAACACGCCGGAGCAGGAGCGGGGCGTGAGCTTCTCGAAAGACGGCCGCGAGCTCTACTACGCCGCTGAAAGGAACGGATGCTGGGGCGTCTGGCGCACCGTCCTGACGGAAAAGAACGACAAGCTCTTTACCTATGCCGTCAAGACGAAGGAGGAACTCTTCTCCGAGCCGGGCGAGACCAGCTTCCAGCCGGTCGTCTCGCCCGACGGCAAGTGGGTGGCCTATCTGCGCGACCGCACGGAACTCGTGGTCAAGCCCACCAAGGGCGGCAAGGTCAAGTCGCTGCTCAAAGGCGCGAATTACTCCTACCAGGACGGTGACCAGTATTTCTCCTGGAGCCCCGACAGTGAATATCTGCTGACCACCTATCAGGCCGACGGCGGCTGGAACAACGCCGACATCGCCCTGATCGAGGTGAGCACGGGCCAGGTCACCGACCTGACCCGGAGCGGCTACTCCGACGGCAGCTTCCGCTGGGCCCTCGGCGGCAAGGCCATGACCTGGGAGTCCGACAAAAACGGCTACCGCAGCCACGGCAGCTGGGGCGCCCACGACGACATCTACATCATGTTCTTCGACGGTAAGGAAATGACCAAGTTCCTGCAGGACAAAGAAGACGAAGAGGTGGAGAAACTTCTCAGCGGCAAGAGCGAGAAACAGCTGGCCAAAGAAGAGAAGAAAGACAGCCTCGCACAGGAGAAACCCAAGAAGCTGGAACTGCTGCTCGATGGCCGCGAGAACCGTGTCCGCCGCCTGACGGCCTCCTCGGCCGCCTACGGCGACCACTATCTCGCGAAAGACGGCCGCAAGCTCTATTATATGACCCCGCTCGAAAGCGGACAGGGTCTTTGCGTAAAAGATCTGCGGGAAGGAAGCGTGAAGGTGCTTGCCCGCGGCGTGACGGGCCGAATCACCCCCTCGTCCGACGGCAGTTCGATCTTCGTATTCTCGGGCCGCGGCATCACCAAGGTGACGCTCGCCAACGGCCAGACCAAGCAGATCAACTTCTCGGGCGACTTCGAGTTCCGTCCCAAAGCCGAGCGCGAATATATGTTCGGCCACATCTGGAAGCAGGTCAAGGAAAAATTCTACGATCCGAACCTCCACGGCGCCGACTGGAACTACTACCACGACAACTACGCGCAGTTCCTGCCCTACATCGACAACTACTTCGATTTCCAGGAGATGCTCTCCGAAATGCTGGGCGAGCTTAACGGTTCGCACACCGGCGCCCGCTACCGCCCCGCCGGCGGTGAGTCGCTCGGCCGCCTCGGCGTGCTCTACGACCTGAGCTACGCCGGCGAAGGCCTCCGCATCGCGGAGGTCCTCCCGGGCGGTGTGCTCAACCTGGCCGACAATGATATCAAGGCCGGCGACCTGATCGTGGCCATCGACGGCCGCGCCATCGCTCCGCACGAAAACTGGTTCCCGCTTCTTGCGGGCAAGGCCGGTAAGAAGATCGTCGTCACCGTTCGCACGGGCGGTAAAGACAAAGACCTGGTGGTCAAACCTGTCGCCAACGAGTCGGGCCTGCTCTACAATCGCTGGGTCCGCCAGCGCGAAGAGATGGTGGAGCGCCTCTCCGGCGGCCGCATCGGCTACGTCCACGTCCAGGGGATGGATTCGCCCTCGTTCCGCGAGGTGTACTCCAAGGCCCTCGGCAAATACCGCAACTGTGACGCCATCGTCGTGGACATCCGCCACAACGGCGGCGGCTGGCTCCACGACGACCTGGTCACCCTCCTCGGCGGCAAAGCCTACGTCGAATGGCGCCCGCGCGGCCAGTACATCGGTACCGAGCCTTACAGCAAATGGACCAAACCCTCCTGCGTCCTGATGAACGAAGACTGCTACTCCGACGCCTCCGGCTTCCCGTTCGCCTACAGGGCCCTCGGCATCGGCAAACTCATCGGCATGCCCGTCCCGGGAACGATGACGGCCGTCTGGTGGGAGACCCAGATCCATCCGCAGATCGTCTTCGGCATCCCGCAGGTCGGCGGCTGGGTCCCTGAAAAGCAACGCTACATGGAAAACCTCCAGCTCGAACCCGACATCCGCGTCACCAACGACCCTGCCTCCCGCCTCCAGGGCCAGGACAAGCAGCTCGAAGCCGCCGTCCAGGAAATGCTGAAGACGGTAGGGAAGTAGGGTATGATACATTCATAACAAAGCCCCAATCCTTTTGGATCGGGGCTTTGTGTCAATTATGGCAATCTTATCAGAAGGCCAGGAAGGGGCGGATTTTCATATAATAATATATTTTATTTTTATCGTCATAATATCCGTAATTATTACCCTTTGGAACAGTAGCTGTTTTTATTGCTGAATAAATTTTTCCATTAAGCTTTACGTCGCTCGATATGTTAAACCGGATGGCGTTGTTGGCTCCATTTTCCGAGCAAGTTGAGTAGTTGTCATTAATGGCAAATCCATCGAATTCGCAACTATATCCCCGATCGATTAACGTTTGCAGACGACTGTTCAATTTGGTGGCCAAGGCATTGGAACCTTCAAGCACCAAAGCCTGATGAGAGAGTTCACCGCTAGTTCTCCAATTATTCCCATTTGCATTTACCCATTGATCAACGGGAAGTGCACCTCCAAATCCATTACCGCTGATGGAATACAACCATTGTCCGATAGAAGGAAGAAACCAACCTGTGGTACCATTAGGTACATTCCGTGTTCCAGCGCTTCCCCTATAATACCATGCCTTATAAGCGGCAGCAACAGCCGTTTCAGTTGTTTCAGGACTTGAGATAGGATTCTTCAAGTTTATGTTATTAATCAAATTCGATGTCATGGTATAGCCGTCCATACGTGTAAAATCCAACACATTTTCAGGCTTTTTGATCAAAAGTCCATCGGCGCACCTTTGTTTTTCCGTTCCCCAGGCTGTTCCTCCGCTTTCAACATTTTTCAACGACATTACCAGAGCGTGGTAATCATCCCCGCCAACTACCGCCGCATCCCCCTCGACATTACCTTTGACATACATGACGATGCCTATGATACTGACTCCTTCTCCATGTTGAATAGAACCATATGACCCGTCACTCCAGAAGGGATCGCCCAATTGAGGGCTGAAGTCAACGCTGCGAGCCACTTTATACTGCTTGTTCTTATCAATGACCTTGGAACTCGAAAGGATAGCTATCTCGCGCTCACAGACCGAGAGCTTAGAGCCCTGCATTTCGGTGCCGCCAGGCAGCGCCGCCACAAATGAGGCCTTATAGTCTGAGCCAACTTTAATTATTTCAGCCTTTCCAGACACTTTCAGTCCGTCGGCCGTTGCGAGCTCAACGGGCGTTTCACCTGTCGGCATGGAAGAAGTGAGCAGATTCGTGAAATTGACCGTAATCTCCAGAAAAGCAGCTTGCTGAGCAAAGGAAACACTTTGAGGACTACTTTCCGTTGTAGCGTCATTGAATAATAGGGTGGTCGTAAACAGGCTGTAATTCTCGACGGCTTCCTGCAAGGTAGCGGCAATGCCTTTCGCATAGCTGTCCCTGTCGGAATTATCTGCGTTGATCAGAGTGATTTTCAAACGAGTACTATTAGTAAGTGGTTTGTCGGAATCGAATGAAATCTTTCCCGTCAATTTATTTGTGCCGTTGAATGCCAATGTACCTTCAATGTCATCACGCTCCGACGAACCGCTCTCGACAACAAATGAGTCGCGTGTCTTGAAGGCATATTTCGCGTCAGCATACGAGACTTTCGTCATATCGGTAGCGACCACCACGCTAAAGGGAATCGTGGTCCTGGGATTGACCTCCACCACTTCTTCTATCTCGGGGGCACTGCAGGAAGCGACGAGCATAAGCGCGCCTACCACGAGGAAAACGAGGGATTTCAATGTACTGTTTTTCATTGCCGATTTCCTCCTTTCATTAGAATGAGCCACCATCTTCCAAGCCATCACCAACCCCATCGAACGGGTCATCATAAACAAGCCACCAAGTCAACCACGATTTCGTGGAAGAAGCACTCAAGAGCGGCTGATTCGTCGCCAGCGTCAGGACATCCGTCTGCGGAGTCGAGTAAACTTTTTTCATCGTCTTAATGCATGTTAATCCAAAAAAAAATAAAGATAACAAATAATGGTCCATTATTCTCGAAAAACCGATACGAATTGCATTGCGATGCTCTGGGTTCGCTGGCCGATTGCAATTGAGAGAATATTTTTCTATATTTGTTAATTGTTATATCTATAGTAATTCAAAACGATTCTATATGAGACCCAACCCGAAAAGAAACTATGTTCCGCCCCAGTCAGAGATACTGGAAGTAAACATGAATGAAGCAATTCTGCAAGCCTCTTTACCTGATTACACACCTATCCCTTGGTAATTATGAAAACACTGAAATCTATAATAGCCTTCGTGGCCATGGCGTTTTCTTCAATCGCCTGTATCAATGTGGATGATCGAAGCTTCCCGACTCAGGATTCTTTCTCTATAATTATACCTGCTAATATTGGTGACGGTTTGACAAAGGCCATAGAACCGGGTTCAGGTGGAACTACGATTACTTCTGCTTTTTCTACTAACGATAAGATATACCTTTACAAGGACAATGGTAGTGGTGAGTATACCTGGATACGGGACAAGAATGGCAATGCAGGATATCTTACCCCCAAGGAAAACGGCCCTAAATCTGAACTCGTCGGAACCCTGAAGGGAACTGTTTCCGTTGGCGACAAGCTTATTCTTTTCTATAAGAATTCGAGGTCTGTTGATGACATTACTCGTTATTACTACTCGTATTCAAGGCAAGATGGAAGTGTCGAAAAGGTTTGTGACTATGCTATTGCTGAAGTTACAGTTACATCGTGGGAAGGGAATGATACAGATGGCTATACTCTGCAGACGTCGGCTGCACATTTTGAAAGCGTTCAGTCAATCTTCCGTCAGAAGCTCACTTTTCTCAAGGATGGAAACCCTGTTACCCCTGCCTCTTTGGAAAGTTTGATCGTTTCTTCCGAAAACAATGACATTCAGGAGTCTTACTATCCTTTCGGTACTTCTACCTATTACGACCAGATTGCTATTTCGTCTCCGGTTTTGGATAGCGAGAATGCCTTTTTTCTGGGTATACGTTTCGGCGGAAGTGTAACTGCAGATAATCTGACCATTACTGTTCAGGACACCGAGGGTAATGTATTCGCTTGCACAAAAGCTTCACCGGATGGCGGATTTAAGAACGGGATTTACTATTACGGCCAAATGACGCTGAACTGGATTAAGCAGAATCTTAAGCCTACTGTTACGGGTACTACTGTTCAACCCAACGCAGAAAACAGGTATCAATTCTTTGATAGAGATGCGGAAAACAATTATATCCCTTCCAATTTTACGATCAGTGGAACCAGTTCTGGATACAGTTTTTATCTCCATGTGGGTGGTACTGTTACATTGGACAATTTAACGGCCAACCGCGACGATGATGAGTTTATTCTTTCTGCAGGCGACCTCACTGTTGATATTAAGGGAGATAACCAGATCAAATGCTCTGATTATCAATGTATAACCACAGTGGGTGATGCCGTCGTGCTGAAATTGAAGGGGGATGGAACTCTTACTGTTACAACCAAATATGATCTTTATAAAGGGCTGAAAGGAGCTAACTACGATTATAATTCAAACAGTGACCCGTCTGTGTTGGCTGTCGAGGGTTACCAAGTCACCTGTAGTGATAGAGTTGATAATTCAGATGGAACGTTTACTTGGAAATATACTGTACATCCCGTAACTCCGTGATGGTATAGGCCTCCAGTTAATAATTGCATATAGTAGCGGGGAGAAATCCCCGCTATTTTTGTAGAAAGGTTTCCGCTGGAATTCGCGGCGGATTTCGTATCTTTGCCAAAATATACTTGATCCAGCGTATTATGATGAACGAGAAGATTGTCATGGAGGGTTTGACGTACGACGACGTACTGCTCATTCCTGCCCGTTCCGAAGTCCTTCCCCGCGAGGTCGATATCCAGACCCGCTTTTCCCGCGAGATTTCGCTGCAGGTGCCGATCGTTTCGGCGGCCATGGATACCGTGACCGACGCCAATCTGGCCATCGCCATTGCCCGGGAGGGCGGTATCGGCGTGATCCACAAGAATATGCCCATCGAAATGCAGATGGAGCACGTCCGCAAGGTCAAACGCGCCGAGAACGGCATGATCTACGATCCGATCACGATCGATGTGGAAGCGACGGTAGGGGATGCCCTGCGGCTGATGAAGCAGTACCACATCGGCGGCATTCCGGTGGTCGATCCCCACAAGCACCTGATCGGCATCGTCACCAACCGTGACCTCCGTTTCCAGGACAATCCGGCCAAGCCCATCCGGGAAGTGATGACGTGCGAGAACCTGATCACCGTCGGGCCGAAAACCACGATTCCCGAGGCAACGGAAGTGCTGCGCAAGAACCGGATCGAGAAACTCCCGGTGGTGGACACCGACGGCACCCTCGTCGGCCTGATCACCTATCGCGACATCACCAAGATCAAGGATAACCCGAAGGCCAGCAAGGACAGCCTCGGCCGCCTTCGCGTAGCGGCGGCCGTGGGCATCAACTCCCACAGCCTCGAAGACGTGGAGCGCCTGGTGAGCGTCCACACCGACGCCGTGGTGCTGGACACGGCGCACGGTCATTCGCTGGGCGTGCTCAATACCATCAAGAAAGTCCGCGCCGCGTTCCCCGACCTGCAGATCGTGGCGGGCAACATCGCCACGGCAGAGGCGGCTATCGCACTGAAAGAGTGTGGCGTAGATGCAGTGAAAGTGGGCATCGGCCCCGGTTCCATCTGCACCACCCGCATCATCGCGGGCATCGGTGTGCCGCAGCTGACGGCTGTGATGGAGACCACCCGCGCCCTGGAAGGCACCGGCATCCCCGTGATCGCCGACGGCGGCATCCGCTACTCGGGCGACATCGTCAAGGCCCTGGCGGCAGGCGCGAGCACCATCATGGCCGGCTCGCTCTTCGCCGGCGTGGAGGAGGCCCCGGGCGAGGCTATCATCCTCAATGGCCGCAAGTTCAAGTCGTACCGCGGCATGGGTTCGCTCGAAGCCATGCAGAAAGGCTCGAAGGACCGCTACTTCCAGGATATGGAAGAGGATATCAAGAAGCTGGTGCCGGAGGGCATCGTGGCCCAGGTCCCGTACAAGGGTACGCTCGCCGAGGTCATCTACCAGCTGATCGGCGGCCTGCGCGCCGGTATGGGCTACTGCGGCGCGAAGAACCTCGAAGCGCTGCGCCAGGCCAAGTTCGTGAAGATCACGGCCGCGGGCATGGCGGAAAGCCATCCGCACGATGTGACGATCACCCGCGAGGCCCCGAACTATTCCACGCGCTAGAGTTTGGCGCGGGACTTGTTGCTGACGCATCTGTCCGCGGCTTCGGCCGCGGCATTTTTCCCGATAATACTGTAAGAAATGAAGAAGATCCTAACGCTCACCCTGCTGCTGTCCGTGCTGCTTCCGGCCCGCGCCCAGAAGTACGAAGGCGTGGTCGAGAAGACCGTGGCGCTGATCGGCAACGACATCGTGATGCTCTCGGACATCGAGTCCGAAGCCCAGATGCAGCGGGCACGCGGCCTGACGGTCGACAAGAGCGCCCGTTGCGAGATCCTGGAGGGCTTCCTGGTCTCGAAGCTGTTCCTCACCCAGGCCAGGCTCGACTCCCTGGTCGTGAGCGAGGCGCAGGTGTCCAATATGCTCGACCAGCGTATGAACGAGGTGCTGACCACCCTGGGCGGCGAGCAGAAAGCGGAAGAATATTTCGGCAAGCCGCTCTACAAGCTGCGCCAGGAGTGGCACGACGCCCTCTCCGACCAGTCGCTGATCCAGGAGATGCAGCGCAACGTGGCCTCGAATACCCCGAAACTCACCCCGCGCGACATCAAGAAATACGTCGAAGAGACCCCGGCCGAAGACCTGCCGATGGTCAGCACGAAATACCGCATCCGCCAGATCGGCATCTATCCCGACCGCGAAGCGGCCGAACTGGCTGTGAAAGAACAGCTTGTGGGCCTACGTGAACGCGTCGTCAACGGAGAGAAGTTCTCCACGCTGGCGCGCCTCTATTCGCAGGACCCGGGCAGTATGAACAAGGGCGGCGAGCTGGGCATGGCTTCCCGTTCGATCTTCTGGCCTGCGTTCTCCGACGCGGCCATGTCGCTCAAGGTGGGACAGGTGTCGCAGGTGGTCGAGACGCCCGACGGCTTCCACATCATCCAGCTCATCGAGCGCGACGGCGACATGTTCAACGCCCGTCACATCCTGATCAAGCCGCAGTACACCTCGGCCGACCGCGACCGCGCCTTCCAGAAACTCGACTCCATCCGCAACCTGGTGGTGCTCGACAGCATGTCGTTTTTCGACGCGGCCCGCTCCTTCTCCGAGGAGCGCCACAGCGCCACGAGCGGCGGCCTGATGGCCGACGAGTACACGGGCTCCTCGTATTTCGAGAAAGACCAGCTCAAGCCCAATGATTACAACGTGCTCCGCACGATGCAGGAAGGGGATATCTCCGAGCCCTTCGAATCGCTCGACAACGAGGGCCGCAACGGCAACACCATCTACAAGATCCTCTACCTGGAGAAAGTGATTCCGGCCCACGTGGCCAATTTCCAGGACGACTACAACTCGCTCATCGACGAGGTCAACGCCAAGAATGCCCAGAAAGCCATCGACGATTTCATCGCCGATAAGCAGAAGAGCACCTACATCGTGATCGATCCGATGTTCCAGGGTTGTGATTTCCAGCGGAAAGGCTGGATCAAGTAAACGTATGCGAGGAATCGGCCGCATAGCGACGCTCCTGCTGCTGCTTCTGGCGGGCGGCTTCCCGCTCTTCGCCCAGCAGAAGAAAGCGCCCAAAGACAGCCTCTTCCGGCTCATCCAGGCCGACCGTGCCGAACAGTACGAAAGGTTCGGCATGCAGTACCGCCTGGTCCAGGGGCATGCGCGCTTCCTCCACAACGACACTTATCTGCTCTGCGACTCGGCTTCCTGGAACGTGGACGCCAAGTTCATCGAGGCCTTCGGCAACGTGCAGCTGATCCAGAACAAGACCATGCTCAAAAGCGAGGAGATGCAGTACTGGATCGACGAGAGCCGGGCCCAGTTCCGCGGCCAGATCGTCGAGCTGATCGACAAGGACGGCAACACGCTCCGTACCGACCGCCTGACCTACAACACGCAGGACAGCGTGGCCGTCTTCGAGTACGGCGGCGCGCTCAAAGACAAGGACGGCGGCATCATCGAAGGCCGCAAGGGTACCTACGACGGCAAGGAGGGCCTCTTCTCGTTCGAAGAGCGCACGGAACTCTTCCTCGATTCGATCGAGGTCAAGACGCAGTCGATGCGCTATCTCTCGGAGGAGGGGAAGGCCTATTTCGGACGGAATACCTACGTGTGGCGCGGCAACGGATTCCTGCGCGCCGATGCGGGCTGGTATGACCGCGCGAACCAGATGATCCACTTCTCCGACCACGTGTTCATGTTCGACCCTTCCTACGATGCCTGGAGCGATATGCTCTACTACAACCAGGCTACCGGCGCGGTGGATCTCTACCAGAACGCCCAGGTGCTCGACACGGTCAACAAGAGCGTCTATCTGGGCGACCACCTGCAGTATCTGCCGGCGACCGATTCGCTCTCGCAGCGCGGGCTGCTGACCGGCGACCCTGCCATCGTGTATTACGGGGAGAACGAGAATCATGTTGTGGATACGCTCTATGCGCGGGCCGACACGTTCTATGTCTATGCCGTGCCGCGTTGCGACGTGCCCAAGGAAGAAGTCAGTGCCGCGGAAAGGCGGCTGGAAGATATGCTCTATGACGCGCTGACGGCCAAGCGTACGGAAGAGGCGGAGGCTCGCGAGAAGGACCGCATCGAAAAGATGCGGCAGGTGGGCAAGCTGCCGCCCGAATGGGTGGAGCGGGCGAAGCAGGCCGAAGCCGATTCACTTGCCGCCCTGGCCCGTCTCGACTCGCTGGTGACAGCCGGTGCCGTCGATTCCCTCGTCGCCGCCGAAAAGTCGCTCCGCGCCTCCCGCACTTCCGTCGACTCCCTGATCAACGCCGTCCTCCATCCCGTCATCGAAGAACCAGACGATAAAGACGACACCCCGGACGCGCCTGATGCCGTGCGTGATTCGTCGTCCGTCGTCCGCGACTCGACAGCTGTCATTCCCGGCTTGACCGGGAATCCCGCCGACAGCACCGCCGTCATGCCCGCCGATTCGACCGCCGTTATTCCCGTCGACAGCACCGCCGTCACCCGTCCTCCGCGCGACACTACTCCCATCCGTTACGTGCTGGCGTGGAACAATGTGAAGATGTACCGCAGCGACATGCAGGCCGCGTGCGATTCGATGGTCTTCTCGGAGCTCGATTCGATTGCCCGGCTCTATGGCGAGCCCGTGCTATGGAACGAGGTGCGCAACCAGCTCACCGCCGATGAGATGCAGCTCCTGATGAAAGACGGCACCTTCTCCCGCGGCAGCATGCTGACCAACGCCTGGATCATCTCGCGGCAGGACAGCGTCCATTTCAACCAGATCAAGAGCACGGAGATGCTGGGCTATTTCCACGACAGCAAACTCTATCGCTTCGATGCGCTGGGCGGCGTTTCGGCCATCTTCTACATGGCCGACGAAGATGTCATCACGACGGTCAACCTCAAGGAATCGCGCTCCCTGACGGCTGCGCTCAAGGACGGTCAGGCGCAGCGTCTGCTCTATATGGAATCGATCAAGAGCGACGCGTACCCGGTCGGTGAAGTGGAACCGGAGAAGCAGCGGCTCAAGGGCTTCGTGTGGCGTGGCGACGAGCGCCCCGTCTCGCGCGAAACCATCACCGCGCGGGAAGTCCGCACCTCCGAGCGCAAGCAGTACGAGCATATGCAGCGCCCGCTCTTCCGCGAGACCAACAAGTACTTCGACAATTACATGAACGACCTAATCGAGCGTCGCAACGAGGAGAGACGGGCCGAAGCGGCCCGCAGGCAGGCGGAAAAAGATTCGCTCGACCGGCTCGCCTATCTGGCGCAGGTCGAGCAGCAGGCCATCGCCGATTCCCTGGCCGCCGTCGCCCGCCGCGACAGCCTAATTGCCGCCGGCTTCCCGCTCGACAGCGCCGGCAATCCCATCTACGCCCTCGACAGTCTCGGCAACCTTATCCCGGCCGTCATTCCCGGCACGCCCGGCGACACCACCACCATCAACCCCGGCTTGACCGGGAATCTCAACGGCGCGCCCGGCAATCTCCCTGACTCCACAGCCATCGCCCCGAAGGAGAACGTCATCCTGCCGCAGCCCGATCCGACGCGGCCGACGCGCTCGCGGCGCGACAGCGCCGCCGTCGTGCCCGGCCAGGCCGGCGATGTGACGCCGGCTTCGCCCGAGACGGTCGTCAAGACCGAGAACCTGACGCGCGCTGAAAAACGCGCCCTCCGCCGGGCGGAGCGCAAGGCTAGACGCGAAGCGCGCCGGGCAGCGCGGCTTGCGCGGCGCTTGTCCCGGCGTGACAGTGCGTCGAACGATTAGCGGATAACTATTCTTCTTTCGGTTCCGTTTCCAGACCGATGCCTTTGAGGAAGCCGCCGATGCTGTCGATGGCATCCTTGAAGAAATCGCCCATGGTATTGATGCCAGCCTTGGTCAGGATGCTGGCGTAGCGACCGATGGACTCGTTGATCATTTTTTTCTCGTCGGAGTTGAAGGAGCTCTTGTTGTCCTGATACTCTTTGACGAGTTTTTCGAAGTGTTCGTTGGCTTTGGCCCAGTCGTCTTCCGAGAAGTTGGTGTAGCGCTTCTCAACCTGGTTGACGAAGATCTCAAAACGCTTGGGGAGCGTCTCCTTGCAGGAGGAGAACACGAATGCGAATGCGGCCGTGATGGCGAGCAGAGCGAGGAGTTTCTTCATGACTTGCAGTAATTTGGGATTCCTAATAGTACAAAAATACGGATTTTTGGAAAAACTACATAAAAATCCTAACTTTGAAAGAATTAACTTGAACTAGAAAATGGCTTCGCTTCTCGATAATCCTTCCTTGCTGGCCTTCTTGGTGCTGGGCGGGGTAATCCTCTATATGATCGTGACCCTGCGGATCATCCGCCGCAAACCTGCGCTGCTGTGGATTCCCGCACTCGTAGTCGCCGTTCTGGCGACGCTGCTCTATTGGGACGCTTTCGGTTCGGTCGGCGTCCGGAACTGGTTTACCCGTTTCAGCCTGTCCGTGGTCACGGCGCTCGACCTGTTCCTCTTCCGCGCCTTCTCGTCGTTGGGCCTCGCGCCTTACTACTATGTCCAGGCCACCACGCCGCCCGAAGCAGTAGGCCTCGTGCAGTCCCACCTGGTGCTGCTCTACGGCCTGTTCTTCTGCGCCATATGGACGACATCCATCCTGACGGTCCATCTCTTCGCCCGTCGCTTCGCGAGCCGGCTCTGGCTGCGGTTCCATCGTCCGTCCGGGAAACACAGGCACGTCTTTTTCGGCGAGAATGCCTGCGCCCTGACCCTGGCCGCCGACCTGGCCAAGGAGAAAGAGAACCAGATCCTTTTCATTGTCTTTCCCGAGCAGGATGCGCTTCCGGCCAAGCTTTCCTTCCTGCAGATGCTCCGCGGCCTGCGCCCCGGCACCGTCCGGACGCAATACATCCGCCAGCGCGTACCCGGCGCCGTGGTTCTGGCTGCCCGCCAGGCCTTGAAGGACTGCCCGGGCGAACACCTGTTCCGGGAGATGGGCCTCGCGCCGCTCGACAAATGGACTTCGCACGAGAGCACTTCGCTCTACTTCCTCTCGGACGACGAGCCGCAGAACATCGCCACCGTGGCCATGCTGCCGCCTTGCCCCGGCCGTATCTACTGCCGGGCCGACCGCGGTACGCTCAACGACAACCTGGCGCTGGTGAGCGAACGCGACGTGAAACTGGTGGACGAATCTTTCCTGACGGTCAAGCAGATGAAGATGGATCCGTCCTTCTATCCGGTGAACTTCGTGGACAAGGCGCTCGATGAGGCAGGGGAGCCCGCCGGCTGGGTGCACAGCGGCTTCCACGCCATGGTGCTGGGCCTGGGCGATATCGGCCGCGGCATCCTCTCGTTCCTCTATGAGTTCGGCGCCTTCGTGGGCGAGGATGGGGAAGCAGCGCCGTTCTGCTGCGAAGTGGTGGACCGTGGCGCGGCCCGGCTCTCCGGCACGTTCCGGATGGAGCATCCCGCCATCGCGCCGGAGAAGGTGCGCTTCTCTTCGCTCGACATCGGTTCCGATGAATTCTGGCGCCATTTCTCCGCCAGTCTCGATACCCTCAACTACGTGGCCATCGCGCTGGGCGACGACCAGCAGAACGTGCGTCTGGCTCTCGATATGCTCGAAATGCTCTGCCACAAAGAGTTGCGTCGGTTCCCGGCCATCGTGGTCAAGCTCTCCGAGCCCGGGAAATACCGCAAGGTGCTCGACTTCTACACCCGGAGCCTGGGCGTGGACTGCGTCCGTATCCTCGGCGGCCTCGACGCCTGGACCGAAGCCAACATCATCGACGAGACCTTCGAGCGCCACGCCCGGGCCTTCTACAACGCCTACTGCAAAGCTTCCGCCGAGCCCGTCCTCTGGGAGGAGCGCATCCGCAAGATCGAGGCGGCGCCGACCTCGCCCCTGTGGAAGAAACTGGAGATGCGGCGCAAGGTCGGCCAGGACTATTCCGATTACATGCACCGGAAAGTCAAGGCGGCGCTCTGTCCGCCGCGGATGTGGCAGGATCCCGCCGTGGCGGATTCCATCCCCGTCGTGTATGCGGGAAGCCATAGCAGCGATCCCGCAGCCACGCCTGTTCTGACCTACCTGGCCATCGGCGAACACCTGCGCTGGCAGGCCGCCCACGAAATGGATGGCTATCGCTGCGGACCCTCGAAACGGGAAGACCTGAAGATCCATCCCGCCCTGCAGGACTACCAGTCCCTGGCCGAGGATGTCCGGCACTTCGACTGGATCGTGGTCAAGACCACCCTCCAGCTTCTGCATCAGGAGCAGCAGCATTGACAATGTGCTGGTTTTTTGTTATTTTTGCAAAACACGGAAACTTAACTTAGCCATGAACTATGATGTTTTTATCAGTTATTCGCGGAGAGATTCGAAGATAGCTGAAGAAATCTGTTCGGCGCTGACCGATGCCGGCCTGACCTTCTTCATCGACAAGGAGGGGATCGAGGCCGGTCAGAATTTCCCGGAGGTGCTGGCCGACGCGGTGGATTCGTCCACGGTGTTCCTCTTCCTGGCCAGCCAGAACTCCTTCAAGTCGAAATTCACCCGCGGCGAGGTGACCTACGCCTTCAACCACAAGCACAGCGGCACCATCATCCCCTACATCATCGACGGCAGCGAGACCATGCCGCCCGACCTGGAACTGATGCTGGGCAACTTCAACTGGCGCCGCAAGGAGCTGTGCCCCATCCGGACTGCCCTGATCGAAGACATCTGCAAGGCGATCGAGCACCCGGAGGAGGGGACCGTCGGCGGCCGCCACGTCATGTCGCCCCGCAAGAAGAAAGCCCTGATCGGGTCGGCTGTCGCCGTCGTGGTTCTGCTGGTGATCGCAGCCGTGCTGTTCGCCCTTTCCAATAACCGCGACAAGCAGGACAACAACGAAGCGCTGGCCGCTTCGCGGCACTTCGAGCAGCTCATCAGCGAGGCTGATGAGCTGGTCCGCAGCGCCGACCTGCAGAAAGACGCGCCCACGTCGCTCGAGACCACGGGCGAGCAGATCGCTTCCCTGCAGCAGGCCTGCCAGGCGCTCGACAGCGCCACGGCCGTCCGCGACCGCTATGAAGACAGCCCGTTCAAGGGCCTGTTCGGCAAGGAGCTGGACAGCCATTACGCCGCGGCCCGTTCCCGGCTCGATTCCATCCATTCCGCCTGGGCAGCCTATGCCCGGGAGTCTTACGAACTCTACAAGATATCGCACCGCGATTCGGAGCGGGAGAATGTGCTCTCCTGTATCCGGTACGCCCTGTCCATCAAACCTGACGCTGAATTAGAAACCATCCAAGAAAACTTGAACCGATGAAAAGATTGATCACGCTGTTGTTGTTCATCTTCGTGGCAACGACGCCCATCTTCGCGCAGAAGTCATTCGACATGCGCTACAACGAAGCAGTGGAATACTACACGGGCAAGCAATACGACCTGGCCATCAAGACCCTGGACGCCGCCAAGAAAGCGCCCGGCGTTACGGCCGACCAGAAGGCCAAGGCCGACCGCCTCATCCGCCAGTGCCGCTCGGAACTTACGAAACTGGGCGACCTGAACCTGTCGAAAGATGCGATGCTGGTGCCGGACAGCGGTGCCCGCGACAGCATCTATGTGACAGCGGGCAAGAAATGGGAAGTGAGCGCCGTTCCCGACTGGTGCTCGACCACGGTCGATGAGGATGTGATCTTCATCACCGTCAAGCCCAACGAAGACGAAGCCTCCCGCAAGGGTGTCATCGAAGTCTCGATGGGGAAGGAGCGCACCGCCTACGTGATGGTCACGCAGGAAGGCCGCCGCGACGCCTCTTACACTGTGTCGATCCATACCATTCCGGAGCGGGCCATCATCTATGTGGACCAGAACACCGGCATGCTGGCCGACCAGTTCCAGATGAAGGAAGGCAAGCACTATATCCGGATTGAGAAGAACGGCTTCGAGCGCCTCGACACCACGATCTTCATCCCCCGCAACCCCCGCGACGCCGACCTGTTCCATCGCATCGCCCTCAAGCCGACCTTCGCTCTGCTCTCGGTCGATATCAGTCCTGAGGACGGCATGATCTTCGACGGAGACGCCCGCCTCGACATCAGCGGCCGCCAAATCGAAATGCGCCCCAACTCGCTCAAGAGCTTCAACGTGGACCAGGAGATCAGCTACTACAGCCTCTACGAAGGCAATCTGATCCCGCTCCATCCGGGCCAGTACGTCATCCGCGCCGAATCGGACGGCTTCAAGTTCGCTGTCAAGAACATCAAGATCGAGAAAGGTGAGACTGTCCATCTCGACTTCACGCTCTCGGCCATCAACGGTATGGTCTCCGTACAAGACGCCGAAAATGCCGCAGGTGCGAAGATTTTCATTGACGACAAGGAAGTAGGCGAGGTACCTTACACCGGCAAACTCCAGACCGGTCACCACAAACTGCGCGTAGAGAAACCCGGTTATCAACCCGAACATCCTGTCTATGAGTTCGATATCGAAGAAGGAAAAGAGCAGTTGGTGAACCTTTCGATGAAGCGCTACACCACGTATCACTTCAAGTCGGATCCCGCCTACTGCATGGTCTATATCGACGGCAACCTGGCCGGCACCACGCCGCTGAGTGCGCCCCTTACCGAAGGCCTGCACCAGTTCCGCTATGAGAAGCAGGGCTTCCAGCCGATGACCGAAGAGTTCATGCCCGACCTGACTACCGATTCGAAGGACTATCTGATCCAGATGAACAAGACCTTCCCGCTGACCATCACCAGCGACGAGGACAGCCTGAAGATCACCATTACAAAGGGACGCGGCAACAACAAGATGATCTACGTCGACAACGTGAAGACCCCTGCCACGGTCGAACTTCCCGTGAGCAAGTCGATGTACCACGTGCGCCTCTCGCGCGGCAACCTGGCCACGGCCTACGACGGCCACTTCTGGTTCCGCGGCGGCAAGCGGGACCACATCAACCTGCTGTCGTACTCCAAGGAGAACTTCCGGATGTTCGGCATCAATTACAATCTGCTGAAGCCGCAGCCGGCCCTGGGCGGCGATTTCAACAAATCGTTCCAGCGTATGGGCGATGTGACCCTGGCCGAGCTGATGCTCTTCAAGGGCATGACGACCAGCGCGGTCAAGGGTGTCTTCTTCCTCAACATGCAGGACCGCATCACCTATCCTGAGCGGGGTTCCAATCCCGAACTCAAGCCGGGCGACGAACTCTACAAGGACATCAACTTCCTGCCGGCTCTCTCGGTGCTCTTCATCAACGAGGAGTTCCGTATCGGCGGTGCGCTGCACAACAACGTGGACTTCGACGTGCTGGCTACCTACACCTGGTATCCGAGCCTGGTGAAGCTGGTTCCGTTCAACCACATCTCCGGCCACGATATCTTCCTGGGCGGTGAGTTCAGCTCGCGTATCCCGATCTTCAACGTCTACGTGCGGGCCGGCCTGCAGGCTTTCTACGGCCAGGCCAACATCGTCCGTCCCGACAAGAGGAGCACCTCCTCAGTGGTCGACCGCTACGTGGTCGAGCCCTATAAGATCCCTTTCAACGAGGCACAGTTCGTCGTCTCGGTGGGCATCAAGCTGGGAACGAAAGACTCCAAGGGACTCAATATCTTAAGGGTCTTCTAACGGATAGCGCTAAAATGAAAAGGGGTGACCGGATGGGCCACCCCTTTTTTTGTGGGAGCGTTTGTTTAATCCTTGTAACCAGGATTCTGCTGGAGTTCAGGATAGGAAACGCGTTCGTCGCTGGAGATCGGCAGCACGGCTTTCGCATCGCCGGGCTTCAGGGTGTGGACATAGGCGGAACCGCTGCGGAATTCGTGCGGGTCGTTCATGTCGCAGGTGATCTCGCCGCCGGTACGCATCACGTCGAAGAAGCGGTGGCCTTCCCCGATGAACTCTTTCTGGCGTTCGATCTGGATGAGTTCCTTCGTGGCGGTCACGTCGACAGCCGTGGCGTCGGCGCGTTTGCGGACGGCGTTGAGGTAGCGGCTGGCACTGCCGGTGTCACCCGTAGCGAGGGCGGCCTCAGCGGCGATCAGGTAGGCCTCGGTGATACGCATCACGCGCGGATTGTTGCGGCGGAAGGTGTAGCCCTGGTCCTTGTTGCCGATGAATTTGCGGAGCCAGTATTCACCGCTCTTCTTGGCGCCGGTCTCGGGATCGTCATACTGGATCATCTGGCCGCGGACGTCGTTCGGGGTGTCCTTGAAGAGGTTGCGCCACTTCAGGGTCGGGATCAGGCTGGCGCCGCTGTTCGGGTCGTCGAACCAGAGGTTGTGGTACATGGTGTAGAAGCCGCCGTCCGAGTCGATATCGCCCAGCACGGAGACCAGCAGTTCGAGCACCGATTCCATGTCACCTTCACGGCCCCAGTAGTTGGCGTAACCGTCCCCGCTGACCATCCGGTACGGCGAGTTGTTGATCACTTCGGTGGCTGCCGTCAGCGCTTCTGCGAATCTGCCCATATAGAGATAGACGCGGGCTTCGAGCAGGCGGGCTGCCCAGTAGTTGAAGTGGCCGAGGTTGGTTTCGGATGACAGCAGTCCCTTGGCGGTAGCCAGGTCGGACAGGACCTGTTCGTAGGTCTGGGCTACGGTGCTGCGGGGCAGCCGGGCCTCTTTCGGGCCGACCGTTTCGGTCAGGATGACAGCGCCGAGGGAAGCGCCATTGTCGAAGGTGTAGGTCTGGCCGTAGAGCCGGGCCAGGTCGAAGTAGCACAGGGCGCGCACGGCGTAGGCCTGGCCGGTGTAGTCGTTCTTCAGGGCGATTTCTCCGCTGCTGGAAGCATCGCAGGCGTCAATGTTCTCGATGAAGGTGTTGCAGCGCATGATCACGTTGTAGTAGTTCTCCCAGAATGTGCCGAAATAGCTGCTCTGGGTGGATTCATACTGCCAGGTGTAGATCACGGCGCCGGTTCCGTCGGACATACGGGGGTAAATGTTGTCGGCCCGCAGGTCGCCCATATACGGAATATAGGTACCGTAGAGGGTATAATATTTCAGCGGGGTGTAGAGGCCGTTGCAGGCTACGCCGGCATCGGCCAGCGTCACCATCGCGTTCTTGTCCACCACGGAGCTGGTCGGTACGGTATCGAGGAACCCTTCGCAGGCGGTCAGGCCGAGGAGCAGGACCGCTGCAATCGCAATGTGTCTGATATAGAGTTTCATATCGTTCATAGATTAGCGGGTTGTCTTAGAATGTCAGGTCGAGGCCAAAGGTTACGGTTCGCATTGCCGGCATCGTATAGTAGTAGTAACCATTCGACTTGATTTCCGGATCGATGTTCAAACCGGAGAACGTGAGCAGGTTGGCGGCGGCCACATAGATACGGGCGTTGCTCATGCTCAGTTTGTTGCTGAAATTCCTGGGCAGATTGTAGGAGAGGGTGAGGTTCTTCAGACGGAGGAAGTCACCTCTCTTGAGGTAGCGGCTGGAGTAGTAGTAGCCGCCCTGTCCGTTGTCGCGGATACGGCGCGGGACGTCGGTGTTGGTGTTGTCCGGCGTCCATGCGTTCAGCTGATCCTTGGCGATGTTGCGGTGGAAGTCGTAGTAACCGTCGCTTTCCATCTGCTCCACACCTTCATCCCAGATGTAGTGGCCGTACTTGTAGGACCAGGCCATGTCGAGGGTGAGGCCCTTCCAGCCCACGTTGACATTGAAACCACCGAAGCCCTTCGGGATCGCGGTCATGCCTTCGAGGATCATGTTGCTGGAATTGTTGCGGTTGGTGGGATAGAAGTTCCAGGTGTTTTCGGGAACGGGGCTGCCTTCCTGGATCACGGTGCCGTCCTTGAGCACCACGGTCTGGTCGGCGATTTCGCCCTGCTCATAGTAGGAACCTTCGGCATACATCGGGTTACCGGCCTTCAGGCGGCTGTTGCCCATGTAGTTGTCTTCCGGGCAGACACCCAGGTATTTACGGGTACGGAATTGGTAGAAGGAGTAACCTTCTTGCCAGACGTACGGCGTGTCGACGATGGATTCACCTTCTTCGGAGAGGGCGAGCACTTCGTTGTGGACGTGCGACCAGTTGGCTCCCACGGAGAGGTTCCAGCCGTTGTTGTTGCGCAGGATGTCGAAGTTCACGGCGATTTCCCAGCCCCGGTTGACCATCGAGCCGATGTTCATCAGGGTGGAGGAGAAACCGGTGGTGGAAGGTACCGTAGCGTCGAGCAACAGGTCGGTGGTCAGCTTGTTGAAGTACTCGACCGTGACGTTGGCCATGTCGAAGAGCCGCAGGTCGACACCGACGTTCCAGTTCTTGTTCTTCTCCCAGGAGAGGTCGGAGTTGGCCAGGTTGGCCGGATAGCTGGCGCCGGTGTTGCCGTAATTCGTATAGTTGTACACGGACATGTAGCCGTAGTTGGAGGAAGGCAGCGTACCGGAGGTACCGTAGGAAGCACGGATCTTACCGTCGGTCAGCCAACTGGAACCCTTGAGGAACGGCTCGTTGGAGAAACGCCAGGAACCCGATACGGACCAGAAGTTACCCCAGCGGGTTTCCGGTGCGAGCTTCGAGGAACCGTCGCGGCGGAAAGTGGCGGTCAGGTAGTAGCGGGCGCCGAAGTCGTAGCTCAGGCTGCCGAGGGCGGAGAGGAGCGAGTTCCGGCTGGTGTAGGTGTAGCCGTCATCGAAGTTTGTCGCCAGGACCGACTGGGTCGCACCCATGTAGGAGAAGTCGATCTTGTTGACGACGGATTCTTCATAATTCTCTTCTTCCGCTTCCCAACCGGCCATTGCGGCCACGTGGTGATCGCCCCAGGTCTTGTCGAAGTTCAGGGTCGAGGAGCTGACCAGGCGGCGGATGTTGAAGTGGTGGTCGGCCATATAACCGCCGACGTCACTATAGGCATAGAAGTTCGGGTGACCATAGAGCCAGCCGAAGCGGTCGTGGATGTAGAGCCAGTCTTCGCTGATGGTCGTCTTGAGTTTCAGGTAATCCGTAAACTTGAGTTCGGCCCAACCCTTGAGCAGCACACGGTTCTGCCAGGCATCGTTGATCTGCTTGTCGTAGGTCGGCACCGGGTTGACGGTCGAGAAGCTCGGGCTCCAGGTATCGAGGTAGAGGTCGCCCGTGTCCTTGTAGGCGTAAGGCCAGCGGTCGTTGAGGACCACTTTCCAGATGAAGAACGGGTTGTCCTTGGAGGCCCAGCCGTCCTGCTGACCGTTCTGGTACTGCCAGGAATACTGGCTGGTGGCGCCCACGGTCAGCCAGTTGGTGACCTTGGCCTCGGCATTGATGGTGGTGGAGAAACGTTTCAGGTAGTCGATCACCACCACGCCCTGCTGGTCGGTCCAGCCCACGGAGGCATAGACTTTGCCGCGCTCGCCGCCGCCCGTAAGGCTCAGCTCGTAGTTCTGGGCGATACCGGTACGGAAGAGCACGTCTTCCCAATCCTTGTAGATGTATTTGCTTTCATCCCTGGCGGGATAGTTGGCTGCAACCTTGGCGTTCACATAGGCATCGACGCTTCCGTAGCTCTGCCAGGACGAAGGGTTGTCGTTGGCGTAGTTGGTCCAGGCCATGCGGTGCATCCGTTCGGTTTCCTCGTCGGTACAGAGCGGGTAGTTGTCGTAGGCGAAGTAGGAGAAACCGGCGCTGGCCTTGAAGTTCGTGGTGATCTTGCCGGCACGGCCCTTCTTGGTCGTGATCAGGATGACACCGTTCGAGGCGCGGGAACCGTAGAGGGAGGCGGCCGCGGCGTCCTTCAGGATGGTGATGGACTCGATGTCGCCCGGGTTGAGGAAGTTCATTGAACCGATGGAGAGGTTACCCCAGGCACGGTCGCCACTGGTGGCAGGGACACCGTCGATGACGTAGAGCGGCTGGTTGCCGGCGTTGAAGGAGCCGAAACCACGGATGGAAATATCCGTGTCGGCACCAGGCTGGCCGGAGTAGGAGGCCACCTGCACACCGGGGGCCTTACCTGCCAGGACCTGTTCGAAGCTTACCACCGGGGCATCTTTGATGGACTCCTGCTTGACGACGGCGGCCGAACCGGAATACGATCCTTTCTTGACCGTACCGTAGGCCACCACCATCGCTTCTTCCAGCGATTCGGTGTCGGGCCGCAGGATGACATGGACTACAGGTTTCCCGTCATAGAGAACCTCCTGTGTCAAGAAGCCGACAGAAGAAAATTCCAGGACGGCACCGGGAGCGACATTGGTGAGGGTATAGGCACCATTGTCGTCCGTGGCTACGCCGTTCATGGTCCCTTTCACCACGACACTGGCGAAGGGGATGGGACTTCCGTCTTCTGAAGAGGTGACGCGTCCGGTCACCTTGTTCTGAGCCAGCAGGGTGCTGCAGGTCAGCACCAATACGACTGCTGCAAATAATCTCTTCATAAGCGGTATATAATAGGTTAAGGTTGTCGCAGCCTCAGAGTTCATACAAATTTAACGAAAAAAAACGGAAATGGCGTCATTAGGCGCTGGTTATTCCGTAAATTTTTCTTTAATTTTGTAAGACGAAGTTAAAAAAGCAGGCTGAAAATTATAATCTTAACCTAATATACTGCTTATGAAGAAAATCTTAATCCTTGCGCTGATGGTGCTCTCGTGCAGCACCCTCTTTGCGCAAAGCAGAGTCACCGGCAGGGTGACTTCTTCGCAGGACGGATCGCCCATCCCCTTCGCCAGTGTCGTGGTGAAGGGTACCATGACGGGTGTCGCGTCCAATGAGAACGGTGCGTACGTCCTCGAAAACGTGCCGTCCAATGCAGTCCTGGTGTTCTCTTCCATCGGCTTCAACGACCTGGAGGTTTCCGTGGCCGGCCGTTCGGTGATCGACGCGGCCCTCTCGCCGAACGCCGAGTCCCTGGAGGAGACGATCGTCGTCGCCTACGGTACGGCGAAGAAAGGCACCTACACCGGTGCGGCTTCCGTGGTGAAACAGGAAGCCATCAAGGACGTTCCTTCCGTTTCCTTCGAGCAAGCCCTCAACGGCAAGGTTGCGGGTATGCAGATCACCCAGTCCTCCGGCCAGGTCGGTTCGGCATCTGCCATCCGCATCCGCGGTATCGGCTCCATGAACGCCTCCAACGAGCCGCTCTACGTCATCGACGGTGTCCCCACCGTTTCGGGCGACACCGGCCAGATGGGTGATTACATCTACACTTCCAACAACGTGATGGCTACCCTCAACTCGAACGATATCGAGTCCATCACGGTGCTGAAGGACGCCGCGGCTTCTGCCCTGTACGGTTCCCGCGCCGCGAACGGTGTCATCCTGATCAACACCAAGCGGGGCCGCGAAGGCAAACCGACGATCACGTTCCGCGCTTCGGTCGGTCTGACCCCCAGCTGGGCCACGGACAACTTCGAGACCGCATCCGCACAGGACAACGTCGACATGCTGTACCAGATCTTCTGGGACTACCGTATCTCGGGCGGCCGTACGCAGGAATACGCCAGCAGCTACGCCCTGGGTCAGTTGAACAGCAAGTGGAACCAGTTCGGTTATGACCTGACCAAGAACGACACCGAGCGCTATGGTCACATCACGATCACGCCCAAGACCGACGGTAAGCTGAAACGTACCGATGCCAACGGCAACGTCGCCTTCTTCGACTGGGACGACGCCTACTTCCGCACGGCCGTCTATCAGACCTACGACCTGAACGTCAGCGGCGGTACGCAGACCAGCACCTATTATACTTCCTTTGCATATACGAAAGAGCAGGGCCGTGTCTATGTGAACGGCTTCGACCGTATCAGCGGCCGCGTCAACCTCACCCAGAAGGTGGGCAAGCTCATCGAACTGTCTACCAACGTGAGTCTGGCCAACACCAACAAGCAGGGTTACAACGATACCCGCAACACGGGCTCCAACTACTTCATGCAGACCCGCAACCTGTTGTGGCCTCTCTACTGGCCGGATGACTACAAGACCGGCGATCCCTGGACCGCCCGCTACGCTTCCCTGGCCCAGAACCAGTTGTACTACAATGACCTGTGGGAGAACAACTCCCGGACCCTCAAGGTCTCCGTCAACGAGACGGCCACCATCAAGTTCACCGACTGGCTGAACTTCCGCACCGTCTTCTCCTACGACGACACCCGCGTCCGCGACCACATCTGGTACAGCGCCGAACACTACAACGGCACCTCGACCAACGGTTCCGTGACCGAGATGATGACCGACTACCAGAAGACGGTCTCGTCTTCGACGCTCAACTTCAACAAGGAATTCGGCAAGCACAACATCTCCGCCCTGGTCGGCTTCGAGGCTGAAAAGAACTATACCGAGTTCATGCGTTCCACGGGCCGCGACCTTCCGGTGAGCGCCCTCCATACGGTGGCCACCGCCGGTACGCTCGATGCGAACTCCTACTACTGGGGCAACACGATGATGTCCGTCCTCTCCCGTGCGGAATACAACTACGACAACAAGTACTACCTGTCCGGCAGCTTCCGTCGTGACGGCAGCTCCCGCCTGGGCGCCGCAGCCCGCTGGGGTAACTTCTGGTCGGTGGCGGCTTCCTGGCGCATCAGCAACGAGCCGTTCCTGCAGAACCAGGATGTCCTGAGCAATCTCCGTCTGCGCGCTTCCTACGGTGTGAACGGTACGTTGCCCAGCAGCAACTACGGCTGGCGCTCGCTCGCGGGCTACAGCTACAAATATATGGAGAGCCCGGGCGGCGGCCTGATCAACGCGGCCGATGCCAACCTCTCCTGGGAGACCAGCTACACCTCCAACTTCGCCCTCGAATTCGGCTTCTTCGACAACCGCCTCACGGGTAGCGTCGAGTACTTCAACCGCGATTCCAAGGACCTGCTGCAGGATGTGCCCATCTCGACCATCACCGGTTTCAGCTCCACGCTGCAGAACGTGGGCTCCATCAACAACCACGGTATCGAGTTCGAACTGGCCGGCGACATCATCAAGAATTCGAACTTCCGCTGGAGCGCCGGCGTCAACGGTTCCTTCCTGAAATCGAAGGTCACCGAGCTCTACGGCGGCCAGGACATCATCTGGTGGGATCCGACGGGCGGTGACGACCGTGCGAAGTTCATCTACCGTGAAGGTGAATCCACCCTTGCCTTCTACGGCCGCGAGTGGGCCGGCGTCGAGCCGACCACCGGTGCGAACCTCTGGTATTCGAACAACGAGAACAAGGACATCACCTACAACGGCCGCAACGTCGTGTACGACCTGACCGATGCGGACGAAGTGATCATCGGCGATGCCAACCCGTTCCTTTTCGGCGGTCTGAACACCGACGTGGCCTGGAAGGGTCTGAGCCTGGCGCTCAACTTCAACTACAAGATCGGCGGCCAGCTGGCCAACGGCGCCTGGCGCGACGTGGCGGATGACGGTTACTACTGGAACCGTATCCGTGCCCGGGAATATTTCGAGAACATGTGGACCGAGACCAACACCTCCGGTACGGAGCCGAAGCTCCGCGGTACCGACCTGGAAGACGCCATGCAGCGCAGCT